>JAABUK010003327.1_pt1 | contig 27383 bp, 18 predicted proteins | sample 5559141 | NCBI WGS metagenome assembly JAABUK01 (sample SAMN10711869, study PRJNA513367) | rock metagenome | isolation source: Antarctica rocks | place: Antarctica: Victoria Land, Pudding Butte nord | collected 2016-01-03
AAGCTCCGCCGTTATACTTAAATGATTATGGAATACTATAGCTCTGAATCTAGTATAATATAGTTAAAGTGGGATATTCCTACGATTAACTCTAAACTTAATAAGCCGTAGTTAAAGCCGTCTATCTCTCCTATCCCCTTAGGTCAAGATTATAACTTCGTAGACGTGAAGACGCTCTGAATAAGCTACACGAAATATTCAGGTATTAGAATCGACTTGCTATAATAGGACTAGGTGGAGTAGGATAAGTTAATTATTTATTATTTAGGATATTAGTAGTAAGCTACGCCCCCTATCTAAGGCTCTACTAACTGAATCAGATAATCTAGAAAAATATAGATTATAATTAAGTTCGATTATCGTTTCAGGAAACGCTACCCTTAACGGCTAGGATTTTAGGTAAACGCGAGTACTAAGTTAAGGCTCGAGTAGAGTTATAATAACATAGCTAATGTACTATAAATCCTAAATTAGGGTATATCTAGAACTAATATCTTTTGGCTAGTCTGTAATTAGCTACGATATAAGGCTAATAATAGCTGGTTAATATTTCTTAATAATGCTAACGATAAGGTCGTGTTCGAAAACTAACCTAGGGGCGAATATAAAGACGCAATAGGTGTCTGGAGCGAAAGTCCTTTACCACTGTCCATGTATCTTCCTTAGACTTCGGACGGATCGGTCTTGATCACCTCTTAGAACAGGAGCGCTACCTTTAAACTAGTCGGAAATTATAAGAATATAGTAGATGTTTAGCCGATGTCTATGCATAGGAGTTTAATAATGTTCTCGGCGAGGTTTAGTAGGATATATATACAGGACGATATGAATTATTTAATTTAGCAGATAGTACTTACCACTTGCAATTAGCTAAGCTGTAGTATACCTAAGCTAGGGTATACTAATAGTAAGGGAATATATAACTGTATTTTCGAAAGCTCGGGAGCTATTTCTTAATACGGATCTTCCCCGTCTTTGAAGGGACGCTACTGCCCTTAATTCAGCTACGAGGACCTTATAAGCCTCGATTGATCATCTTTATAAGAAAGCACCGTTTGCTGTAAGGCATTTATCCTTTTTAATTATAAGGATATACCGAATTACCTGATCCGGGACTATGTCGTGGATGTATACTTCGAGTCAAGCGTTAAATCAAATGACGAGCTTGATCGGGCTTTTAGGGACGATATAACAACCTTAATAAACTATAGCCTTATCATGAGGAGCAACAGCGATTCTTTTCGTATGTATTAACTAGTCCAAGTGTCCACGCAGCGATGGTTGGACATGCGCGGCGAACTGAATATCTGGAAGCTCGAATATCTCAAATTACTATCAGCAGCCTTTCCTAGCAATCCATACTTCGACTGAAAAGAGTATCAGAGACTACTCCCGCATATAGAGGCTGCATGTGAATACATACCTATTATTGAGCATGACTGGCAATCCTGGGCCGAAATCATCTTGCCTGTGGCGCGATTAGCCGCAGCAACAGGTAGATACGATCGGGCGCAAGCACTCACTCAAATCGCCCTGGGCCGGCTTGAGAAAGCCCAGGACCAGACCACCTAGTGACACTTACCGCACTCTCAGATCTGGGATTAGTGTTTCAGCTTCAAGGTAAATATAATGAGGCGGAAGAGATAGACCGACGAGCGCTTGCAGGCAGAGGGAAGATGCTGGGCATGGAGCATCCAGATACGCTAAGCATCCTCAGCAGTTTGGGCTTGCTACTTCGTTACCAAGGGATATACCAGGCTGCAAGGGAAATCAGTCAACGCGACCAGCAGAAATGGAAAAGGTGCACGGTCTAGGTCATCTAGACACATTAAACGTTTCTAATGAACCTTATAATACTACTTCAGCTGCAAGGGAACAATAAAGCTATAGAAGAGATGGGTAAACGTATAACAGCACGGACTAAAGATTTACTAGGCGTATAACACCCTAGGACTTTCCTTTATCTAAAAACTTCGGCGCAAATCCTTTAACGACAGGGTAGATACAAGATGGCCGAAGAGATGCACACGAGAGCGCTGGATAGTCTAGAGGGACCTCTAGGGACGGAGCACCTAGCCGTGCTAACTAGCTCACACGATCTAGGGTTATTATATCGAAAGTAGGGTAAATATATCTAAGCTGACGAATGCAGTATGCTAGTACTTACTGGAAGAAAGGTAATCTTAGGAGATGATCATTGGGAAATATATCTAAGTCTCTGGAGTATTACTAGTCTCTCATATACTTAGAAGTAATACAAATTCGCTTCTAAGTACTACTTTAAAGCCTTAGAAGGGCTCTTAATGCTTCTAGGGCCTGAACACGAGGAGTCTCGGCGGTGCAGGCGGGAGTATCAGGAGATGGTTACTGAAATGAAGAATCTTGAGTAATGATAACTGAAGAGACTCCTTCGGGTTCAGCCTCCTATTTCAAGTGATAGACGCGTGCAAGTGTATAAAGTTAGGAACCATGAAGGGTAGCATTCTGCGCTGACGGCGAAGCTTATCCGATAGAGGTACGATCAGCCTGTGAGCCAGCCCAGGTGTTTGAATTGCTAGCTAGCTAGGCAGTTGAATAACATCTTGCGTGAGAGAAGAACGAAGGAAAGAGAGAGTCGACGAAGATAGCCAGGTCGTGCAGCTGATACTTAGGCTGGTTACTAGACATAATTCGAGAAGAATACGTCTCAACGAGTTGACTGAAAATGTCACTTTCGTAACCATGGCAGAAATTTGTTATACTCTACCCAGAGGTGCCTACGATAACATCATGATGAAATTTGTCAAGGCAATCTGTACCATCTTTTGGCAATGTTCTCTTCATAGTAGCAGATCAAAGGTCGCACTTTTGTCCTCCTTTGCCAACACAGCTCTTGGTGAAATGATGGGGTTGAGGACGGGCAGATGAGGTATTGTGGATTTCACCAATTGTGATATGCGTCTGATAGGAGATGGGATTTTACAGTACCTGAAAAGCGATGTTCTTTATTGCTTTTGACACAAGTTGGCTGTTCTCATATGAAACGTGGCAGGTCTTCCTCCCATTTCCATGTGCGGGGTTTTTAAGGATCGAAGTGTCAACAGGCAATGCTGTTGGCGAACTGAATATCTGCAATCAAGTTCAAGTGACTTTACAATGAAGTAATACTCCTCCGCAAAAGATGCATCAGCTGCTTATCTCCTGCATACTTCTTCAGCGCTTCCTCCTTCCAACTCTGATAAGAACCAGGCTCCTTATCATCCCCAGCCCACGCAGCTCGCAGACCCTGGAACATGGCTTCGAACTCCTCTCGGCTGCGGGATACCCCTCCTCCATTAAAAAACAGATACCTCTGCATCTTCCTCCCATCGCGAACCAAACGCGCAATATCATTCCGCCCACGGCGCTCGAATATAGCCGCCAACTCCATCTCTTCCGGGCTTAGACTATTACTGCCGGCGTAGAAAGCGCCCACCGGCCAAAGCATGCAAGGGCTGCTAAAGGCCAGCGCTTTGGGCTCCAGGGACGCAAACTCCCAGTCGATTATGCGGTGATGGTGAAGTCTTCGTCGATCAGGATATGGTCGCCTTTGTCGTCGAAATGTTTTAGGAAGAAGCCGGCTTGGTTGTGGAGGGAGAGCACTTCTGGGATCATATCTACACGCCAGCGGTGGGAGAGATAGTGGTCCACTGCGAGGGTTGACAGTTCGCCATTGGCTATGAGCTTCATCTGCTGTGCGAGCATCGCTCTCATGGAGGATTCTAAGTCATCGAACGGCCCGAGAGGAGTGTTTGGGGATTCGAAGAGTTGTGGTTGCGCGAAACCGCATATTTTGCTAGATCCGTCTAAGGCAAGTATAGATCCTGTAGAACTAGAGGGATATTTCTCCAAGGTAAGGAGGATATCTGTTAGTTGCTCTAAGATTTTGGTCCTTTGACTGGGTGTTGTCGTATTCCACATCAGGGGCCCGCCTTTCATCTTCTCCATGAGCAAGAAAGGCACCCCTACGAGATTCTCGCTGGACTCGCTCGCGAAGTAAAATACTTTTGGAACAGGGACGCCAGTACTCTCCAGATGTTCGAGCGTGGAGACCTCACTGAGGCTGATGTACGCTTGTGTGGGTTTCGGTGGAAGGAGGGGGTCGTCAAGTCGGATCCGGGCTAGCCAGACAACCCCATCCTGAAATGGGATGTCGATATTGCAGTTTTGTCCACCTGTCTGGCTCAAAATGGCTTCGACATTGAGGTTTCCTTGGCCATCCGGCACTAGCGCGGGAATGGAACACGAAATGCCATTGCGAAGACGGCGGGCCAACGAGACTAGGGCAGTGGTATTGACTTGATATAGGCGGTTGAGAATGTGTTTCGTTCTGGCGGAATCATATGCAGTATAGTAAGCATCTGGCTCCGTGTCCTGTTTGAGTTCAGTAAAGTTGGCGACAATCGAGAGGTGTTCATTAAACCATAACAGACCTCGGATGGACAACGATGGAATGGGATCCGAGAATGCTCGGTGCAGAAATGCGAGGAACAAATCAGACAGCTTCCAACATCGCGTTCGGCTGGTTGAGGGCATGATCCATATTCGCATTCACGGAGGGTCATGTTTTCTTTTTGGGACCAGTGTGGCGGGAATAGAATGCAGGGAGAAGCGCGAGCAAAATCCGGAAGCGGAAGTGGCAATGAATGCACCCACAGAACACAGGCGAAAGGCTGAGTGTTATCGTAGGCTTTTACAGTATGTAAGCGCCAGGATGTGTCGTGGGATACTTCTCGCATAGAACGTGCGTGAGTAGCGTTTGCGGTCGAAGAGGAATGATTGCTACTTTGCTCTGCGAAGTTTGGATCGCGGTAATCGAGTCATTCTTACCCGGGAGTTGGCGAGGGAGGAGATGGGATGCAGTAGGTAGTTAGTTACTAGTGTCTCTGGAGATGGTCGAGCGGGTAAGGTATATCATTAAGATTCACATTATCTGAGGATATCTATCCAGCCATCCATCCTCTCTCACTTACGCCACGACACATTACTCCTCTTTCAGACCACCAATGACACCTACACCTCCCCTATGCTCCTGCTCAATGCATACGCCGCACCTAATTCTTTCTCATCCCCCCATGCCCACCCGTCCAAGCAGCCGCAGCATCCCAAGCCTTCTGCACACTCTCTGCAGTTCTTTGGGTCAGTCTCCATAATCATCTTTATCATCGCGTCGCAAGGACCAGATCCACTTACGCTCCACAAACGATTGAGCGCGAGGGCTGGCACTGTGCTTGTCATTTGCGATGGGCGATCCAGCACGCGTGTGGCAGGGCGTGGCGCAGGGTGAGTTGTAGTGCGCTGAGAGCTCGGCGGGGTCGAGACCTGGGAATGAGTCTGGCATTTTTGGAGTGCGGTTGGGTTTGCGGTTTTGTTGTGGCGCTGGGGTTTTCGTGGCAGGCAAGAGTAGATTTCGGTGTGTGATTGGGTATGGAGTCGCTGTTGTTGATGTTGTTAGCTGTCTCTGTAATTATTGTGGCCGGTATAAGGTGATCTTGGGCGTCTTTGCTACTGAGTGTTGGGAGTGAGATAGCAAGTCCGAAGCCGGACACAAATGAGGAGCGAATTTGAATCATTCGCTATCGTTACCTGCCTTAACTTGGTATGATGGAAATACTTGCAGCGTGTTCTGGTGCAAGCCAGGGATCCGATAACGACAGTGGAGGTGCGCTCGACCGCAGTATAGAGATTTGAGAACCGGAGTTGTATGGTGTTGATTTCGGACCCTCGAAGGTGGAATTTTGTACTACCTTCTTCTAGCGCGATTTGCTCCGATTGCCGGACCACGAAGGTTCTGCCCATCTGATGGAAGAGTATCGTAGAGTCCCCCAGGTATGCGTCTCAAGATCGCTATCGCTGCGGTAGTGATGCCTCAACGATGCCTACTCCAAACACCTCACCGAGCCAAAACTTCTCGCAATCTCATATTAGCCTGTTGGAAAGCTCTGCTTGTCCGGTTCATGCCGGTTCATGCCAAAATAATCTGCATATCGATTGTGACCTTGGAAAGCAAGGACCGACGTTAAGCCGATCCATGCGTGCAGATAGGGTTTGGAGTAAAACAGCGTGATAGCTGAGGCGATGTTTACACTTTTCATTATCCAAACACGGCGGCCGTAGTGCTCGGAATGAAGTCGTGCGCTTATAGTGACATTGTTATTGCAAAGCCAGTAGCAAAATGCAACCAATTTTGAATAAGCTGTGCCATGCAAAATATTATAGGCCAGTTTCCGCGTTACATTAACAACATGCGGCTGATATTGCGGCATCATTCTTTCTGGTCATTTTGGAAGTTTCTTGCAAAAGGCCATAAAGTCATGCCTTCTGCCACTGCCAAAGTCAACCATGAGCCGCAGCATAAGCATCGTCTTTCTCTCCCTCACCCGCTCTTGCATGGGGTACTAGTTTACCCACTTGCTCAGTCGCTTCTGCTGCCCTGCATAGCAGTGTTGAACTTGTCTACTATAGCTCGGAGTTGCCGCGTGTACTCAAGATACGAAGCTTGTGTGTCGAGAGTAGAACATCCAGAAGAAGAGAAAGCAAGAACATTGAAGGTAAGTCAGAACCTTACGCACCCGTGGGTCGATGTTGATAAATAGCTTTCTGCGGCGACTCGGACTTTTCAGCCAACTCTCATGTGATTCGCCCAGATTCCCCAACTCATTGACCCATGACTTCAGCTTCCCAATGAGAGATTGAACGTACGAAAAGACAAAAGCGGAAGACATCCTATCCTCTGTTCATGCCTTCTTCGTTGGAGTCGCCGTTTCGGATTCTGAACGCTTAGTTGAGATGTAGAAGTGGACATGGTAGACAGTAAGAATGCTTAATGAAATGAACCGGCTCGTATAGCAGGATGTTTGTAAACGTGGCTAGGCCGTACTGCACTAAAGTCATGATGCGTCCTTGTCTAAATTACTGGTATGACGTGAAGACTGTCCATTTGCCCTCTCGGAGCAAACAGTAGCAATTCCTCACGGCAATGGAACTCGTCAGATGTCTCTGACTCGTCGGGATTGGCCAATCCTGAAAGCATGACTGCATGTACGAGACTGTCTCCGTAAAAGTCGAACCCATGGTGATGTTTCGAGGCCTGTCCGGCCACCAGAAGGATAGTCTGGACTCCGTAGAATGCTTTAGGAAAGCCATTGGGAAAAAGTCGAGCAAGAGAGGTTTGAGGAAAAGGTTGGAGAAGCCAGTATTGGCGGACATGTCAATATATTCACCTCGCCAAGGCGCTAAAGCACAATATCCTTCGGTCCATGTGCATCAAATAAGCACCGACCCGAAAACGTGAGAGCTGGCGTACCTACACAGCAAGATGTACTCTGTAACCTGTAATTCAACAACAGCCACCAGAAGCAGGAGTCCAATCTCTGCGCCAAACGCGTCTGGAGCTCGAGCTGGATATAGAAGCCGTAGTCGAGGTAGGTTGCACCGCAGCTGATGCATGGCTGGTGCATTTGAGACGATGGACTTTTATATTGGCGATTCGACTTGAGAGAGGGCATGCCCTTGTGTGGATCCTGCTTTCCTCATCTGGTGACGAGGCGAGGAAGGCATCTCACAGAAGCAGGCAGGGAGGAAGATACTGTTCCAGGCACCACTTCAGAGATTCCATGATTCAGTAGGGAAAAGTTTAATGTTCTTGCCTTTGATAGCTTTTCTCTATGACATAGAAGGCCGTAGAAGGTGAACAACCCACCCAGACCAACACCCATGACCGAAATCGTACCCTCCATCTACCGCTGCCGAGCCTGAAGCACAAGCCTATGACCCCTTCGCTATGCATGGTATATCATTTTCGAACGCAAGAAAACATCACTGCCCGCTCAAACGCTTTCAAAATCAGGATCATGGACCACCCCTAGGCCGCTGGTGCCTAGGACGGAAATTTCGAATGCCGCATGCAACGTTCGTATATCTTGACTCTCGCGGGTGATAGGAGGCCGCAATATCAAGAACGCAGATTCCCTTTGGCCCTTCTATTTGGACAAGTCCTGACACTAAGAAGGTACCTCGCTCTCCGAAATCGGTAGCAGGCTGCCAGTTCCGTGCGAGTGTCTGCTTGAATGCTGTAACAGCAGCGCCGTTCTCACCTGCCATATTTGATATAGATGGTAGTAGGGAGGAAAATCTAGAGCGCTCGGAAGTTGGGGGATCTGAGGTCGGCTTGCTCTTAGTCTCTTCTGTGGATTTTGGGTCAGCCATCTTGTCCATCCGAGCCGGCGATCGCGCCTCTTGTTTGGCAGTGCTTTCTTGAAGTTGATCCAGGCTGGCCATTCCGGGAGGGAATGCTGAGCTGGCGTCCTCCGACTCTGAGTCAAGTTTGAGATACTGCCTGACCTTCGCCACCTGTAGAGACCAAGACGTGCTAAAGCTGGCCCAAAATGACTTAGCCACTGGTTGAGGCCAGATGGCGGCCAAGAAGCGATTCCTGTGCAATGTCGAGACAGGTCGGGTGGTCCAGGCAATGTAATCGTCGGCGATTTCCAAGCTGTACGTATGTTAGTAAAGGGCAGCCACATGAGATGTATAGAATCGCTTACCCTGACCGCTCATACTCTGGTGGTGGACCTTCCGGGAAGATGACATCTATCCAAAACTGCTTGACCTTCACGGGCGTACCCAGCCCGTTCTGCATTGATTTCATGCCGGAAAAGTGGCTACCAACTAGGAGCGCCAATTCCTCTGGAGCAAGATTAGTGTCTATCACCGTTTTGGCAAATAGCCGGGAGAGAACATACTGCGAACAGCCTTTTCTCTGTCTCGATCTTTTCGGAACTCAACAAAGCTCTGCCACTCCGGATCGCTAGCCTTGTAAAATTCTTGTGGCCTTTGACGGGTAAGTCCTAGAGGGATGAATACGGCGTCTTCCGGCGCAGTCTCTGGTATCTCGACTTCATCTTCCTCGTCCTTCTCTTGGCCCTCTTTAGCTGGCGTGGCAGCCTTGGCTCCTACTTTCTCGTCTTCGTCGTCCTTTAGCAAATCAAAGTACCAGATCACGGCTAAGGTATAACAAGTCGCTTCGAAAGCGCGCTTGGCAATCCGCCTGCTGCTTTCTTGTCAGCGTAAATCGTTCAAAAACGCCACAGGCCTGCAACGGACGTACGTTAGACTCGGCTTTGCGAATCGCACAGGCTGTAGTCTGACATTGCCGTTATGTTGTAGTAAAGAGTGCTTGGAACGGGAAAGAACGCGAGGGCGTATGTCGCGAGGTTTAATGAGGGGCCGGCTGAGGGGCGTGAACGACCGCAAAGATTTAGACATGGACGGGGCGACGTATATGGCGGAGGTGTTGTGCACAGTTGTTGACCATGTGAGCTCCAGCGGATGATTAGGGGCTTGGGATCATAAGTATGGATAAGATGCGGAGTGTAAATGTTGTGCGAATGAACTGACACTTTGCGGTAAACTTTCTCATCAGAATGCCAAGACTGATATCATTAGCCAGTCTACAGTATAAACGTCTCTATCACCACCTCATCAAGCAAGAAACCATCAGCAGCACTTCCATACCACATTACAATATGAAACTGCTAGCGGCTTTGTTATGTGCGAGCACTGCGCTTGAGGCGTGCACTGTTTCGGCCCAAGCCCTCTTGTATACTTCTGAGCCGGGGCCACCTCCATCAAAGCAAGGCCCGCCCCCAATATCCCCGATTACAGCGAGACTCTTGCTGGCTCAGCGATTAGGCCTCTCTCCATACCACAGCCTTGAGGATGCCAATGAAGCAACGCTGGAGATACTGAATACATACGGTGGAGAGCAACCGCGCATATTTGACGATGAGGACCAGACTTGGGGGGACGATAAGTTCTTGCTCATTATCGAAGGGGTTTCAGAACCTGAGGGTAGACATGACTCTGGGAGTTTGTGATGGAATACCGATGCTAAGCTATCCCTAGATATACTAGGCCCTTCAAGAAGCCCTGCGGTATCCATCCAACATCAGCCTACGAGTTCTCAAAATCTGGAACTCGCTTTGGACATGCTGGAGCAAGACTGGCAAAGCAAGAGCGCCGAACGCGATTCTCGCTTGATGCAAATCCCTTCGTCTTCCTCACTTCGTGGTGGACTCTCTGCATCACGCACCACACCCTGGCATGCCCCTGACGACGCCAGACTGTTCAACCTGGCCTTCCAATATGAGAAGCCTGGAATAGCTGATTACACTCGTCTACTCAAAAACATCGGCTCAGAAGGCCGTGGACATACGACTATCCTTCATGATTCTTCGCTGCAGGTAGGTTGCGTATGCGCTCCATGGAGGTTTAGAGATCAGTTGACATCTAATGACAATCAGGGTCTCACCCCAAAAGATGGCAATCGTTACACTGCTGCCCTCTCTGACCTCAAAGCCGCCATAGAATACTTCCTCAGACCCAACGGCCCAATCGGTACCTTACTTATCATGCCCGCAACCCCCAAAACAGCCAAACGTAGTACCCCCTCCCTTTACGGCACCTACACCAAGCCTTTATCCTCCCGCCAACAACAACAACCTCAACCAGAAGAGCCCCTCAGTTCTCCCTCCACTCCATCAATGCATCGACCTTCCGCCCCCGAAATCCTGCAAGCATCAACATCCCCCCTCCCCCACGGCGTCCTTCCCATCTGCCACCCATCCCTCGAATCCGCCAACGCAGCCACGAATAATTGCAGTGGCCATGGTACAGCTTACAGGAAATCCGGCCGCGAAGGCGAAATCGAGTGCTATGCGTGCAAGTGCTCCAAGACTGTGTTAACGGCTGACAATGGGGGAGTAAGGACGGTATACTGGGGCGGGCCGGCATGCCAGAAGAAAGATATCAGTGTCCCCTTCTTTCTGCTGGCGGGGCTGAGTATTGCGCTTGTGGGTGCCGTGGCTTGGGGGATCGGGCTGATGGCGAGTATTGGGCAGGAGGAGCTGCCGAGCGTAATTGGCGCTGGAGTGACCGGACCGAGGGCGCAGAAGTAGGACTTGAGGATCTTGATGTATCAGAAGTATGTACTAGAACCTTACCCATGTGCTTGAGTCTTTGGCGTTGGGAGTTTACATATATATATATATATGTTGTGTCGATACAAGCCAATCACAGCGTAACTAATCCGAATTCCTGCCAGTTTCGATCATTCCTCAGCACCCAACCCACCCCTTTTCAACCCCCTCCAAAGAATTCCCATACCAAATCCCCGCTCCCCTTACTCCATTCCATGCACTTCACCCTTATACCCCGCCTCCCCAAAACCCTACCTCACCATACTCCCCTTCCCCAACAGCAACAAAGAACCGCCTCCATGGTAAGACCCGTCCTTATCCCCACTACCATCTATCTCTTCCCCTATAGTTTCAATTATACCTAAGCACCCACCCACGCCTTCCTCAGCTCAACCGAAAAAATTCCTACCAAATCCCCCCTCCCCTCACTAATCCACACCCACTTCACCCTCATATACCTCCTCATATCCTCGCAACCCCACTCATCCCTCCCCCAAAATACCCACGTCACAACCCTCAGGACCAGTCGGCGCCGAAGTAGGATATGGAGGTCTGGGTGTATTCTCAATCCCTCATAGGCACACCGTCATCAGAGCTGTCATCAGGCTGTTTGGCATCATAATTATCGCTATCTTCGTGTGACACCACTCTCCCTATCGATCGAGAGTCTGACTTGCACCGATGTTGCTCCGCTATGGTATTGAACAGCTCTTGCATCTCTGTGCCCACAAGCTGGAGGAAGTCGCGAGTAACTTGAGCGGGACCGGCCGGTAGCGACCAACCCTCCGTTTTCTTGCCATGAGTGGCTCGGGAGACTATGTGCGGCCCATTTTGCTTCGAGGAATGGTGGTTGAGAAATGCTAAGTAATGGTGACACCAGTAGCATTTCGCTTTTGAAAGCCCGATTTCGATTGTCCGGCGAGAAGCATTGGATTTGGGTGACTTGAGCATGTGGAGAGCTAATGTGAGTTCGCAGTGTGCGCTTGTGATGACCTCCCGCTGGTTAAGACTGCCTGTTGGTTTGCCAGGGCCTCCCGGACCTGGTTTCGCAAACGGAAAATACCTTTCGATGTGCTCGAATTGCCTTAGTGCTTCGTTCCCTGGATGAAGATCCACCCATGTGTTCAAGGCATCCAGAGTCAACCTGGGGATTTTGAACGATTCGGAAACTGGAGGCCGGATCTGCGATTAGTGAGTAGTTGGTAGAAAGTCATAATCCCACAGTAAGAGAAGATGTAAGACGAACCTGTTGCTCGTTGAACGTCTCTCGCAACTTGGTAGGAATCTTAGAGCAGATCTCACGCATCGTGTAGCAGATTTGACGATAGTCTGCTAGTTTGCGGATTCTGTGGCGTTGATACGGGGTGGTCACCTTGGTAATTGATTGTGTCCCTTCCGTGATCCGGTAAGCAAATACCAAGGCCCAATGCACCTTGTCCGGCTTTGCCTTGTTTGCAGCGATGGCCTTTAGAAATTTCATGAAGAGGTTGAGACCCTGTTGGAGTGTTTGGTCTGGTTTTATTATCTTTAGTGCTCGTAGCTTTTCTTGTAATGGTTGGTATATCTCTGAGGTCTGTGGGATACTGAAGACGTTGTGCGGGGATTTCATCAGCTTGCTTTTCGAATTCTTTTACGATTTTTTTGCATCGTTGGGCTATTTTCGGACGGCACGCGTCGATTACCAGACGCAGAGTTTGATCTGGGGTATCGAGACGCTTGAAGCTTGCGATGAGATTGTTGAGATAGTTTTGCTGTGTGACTGTCACTGGTGCAGAATCATTCTTCGCCCACAGAATCTTGATGAAACTGTCCTCAGGCTTCGGACCGCTCTTCTGTACGAGTGCTGTGGCGGCACACTCGGACTTTTCCTTGAATATCAATAGCAATGCCAGACCATCAAGCATCGCTACATGCTTTTTGACGTTGCTGGTCGCTTGAACAAAGGCATCTTCTGGGATGCCTTGTTTGGCGTGGAATTCGATGAGGGAGAGCGCACTCATCACTGTTGTTAGTGTCTTGCGGTCGGTCAGTGTCTTGGTGTAATCCCGGGGTGTCATGATTGCGAGCAAGGTATCCAGCAGTATATATCTAAGGCTTAGCTCATAGTAGTAAACTTGGTATATATATAGTCAAAGCGGGAAGTCGTTTGAGGCCTACTTGCCAACGATAGTAGTAGGAGAGAAGCAGTTGCTTTAGGATTTTGGCCGACGAGGGATGAATTTTGATAACAGCATGCAGAAGTAGGCAACAAGTGATTAAAGTAATAGTCGACGCCTGTAGATAACACCATGCAAGAGTGCAATGGTAGAGACCTTTTGTAGTTCTCTTGTGTCGCATAAGAAGCTAAAAAGGGAAGGATAATGAATGAAGGTCGAACGCTTGTGAAGATGAATGAGTCAAGTGGAGAGGCTGGGCGGCTGCGGCTTGGCAACGTTGGCTCGAAGTGAAATTCTTAGAGTTCAGAGAAGAGCAGGATTGAGCTTGCCAGGCTCCCCTCCGGTCTATACACAGGACTGCCGCTGTAAACAGGCCGACGCCTTTTTCCGTAATGTCGCAATGGAATGGTAACGACATGAAGTCTGCATTGTTGCAATGTCAATTACTTACTACCCGAGCTCTTACGCTCATTGACCTTCAGACTTCCGAACCTCTTGCTCAATTTCCCCGTCCCTGAAATCGGCCTCTTCACCTCACCCTCCCAATCTGCGTACTTCTGCCCATCAGCACTGCTCGGCCTTGCCTCGCTACTCGTACTCATAGGCCTCCGCCGCTGCGCGGGCGTTGTCATCTCAATGCCATCGTCCCTATCCGAGTTACGGCGGTTGTGTGATTTATGGTCCTTGAGCGCCTTTTCGAGCGAGTAGGATGGTTCACCTTTGCCCTTGAGATCTTCCGGTAGGTACTTCACGCCAGGCCAGCGCTTGTAGGCTCCACCTTCGGCACTTGCTTCAGTCATCATGTCGGTACCTTCTTGGTAATTGTATGAGTGTCCGTATCGGTCCACCATACCCGGTGGCACCATTGCTACGCCGTCTAGCGGCCGGTGCTTTTCGAGACTGTCTTTGATCATCTCTCGTGGGGTAGCTTTCAGAGCTTCTTCATTGGTGGCGCTGACGGCTTCGATGGGGCTGTTGGTATGGGTCGTGTTTCGAGCAAGGAGCGTAGCGTCATATGGCCCTTCGTGATGGTAGGGGCTGCTTAGGTCGTCTAGACGGTCGATGCTGTCGGCGCCGACTTGATGCTTTTTGCGTAGGTGAGGGGCGCGATCTGCGAGTTTGGCATCTTTTTTGATCATGTCGAGAGGCCGGTGCGATTGATCGCCTGGGTAGCGCTTATTTAGGGAGCTGGTGCGGCGGCGGTGGCCGTTGGAAGGGGTTGTGGACGATTGCTGGCCTCCTGTTGAGGTGGCGATCTGGGTGGATGCTTGATCGATACTTTGACGGCTGGTTGGGGAGTAGGAGCCGTCAAATTCAGGAAAGGTCTCGGAGCGGTGGGAGAAGCGATCTTTGCGAGGACTGGCGGAGTCTGGGGGTGATGGATATCCCGAGGAGCCATTGGTGGCGTTGCGATAGGGATTGTTGCTGGAACGAGAAGTGGATCCAGTCGGGGTCTGATTTTGCTCGGGTGCTGGATTGACTCGACTTGTCGATACTGATGATGTTTTCTTGTGACCTGTGGTTGAGCTCGTCGAACTGGCTTGTGGAGCGAAGGAAGTTCCAGGGCCGGTTTCGTCGGCTGGCTGGGGAGCATTCAGAGGGTCAAGGAGATATCTGGTCGCCTGTCAGACCGTTAGCCCATCGTTTGATGCTTATCGTGAGATTAGCGTTACCCATTGCTTATCCTCTGAACTCTCCATGGTCAATTGCTGGGTGGGGAAAAGACTCGACGGGTCGGCTCCGATGTAGTAGACAGATATAGGAATAAGTAAATTGTAAGGATGAGAGAAGAAAGGTATTTCGATGTTGGCAAGCTGTCGAGGCCAGCCACGCGGTTGACACGGCACTAAGAGCTGTCTGACAGCAGGGGGGTACGTCACTCGCTTTAGTCTAGCACCACTGAGGGCTTGGCAACGGGCAGCCTGGATCCAACGCTCCACCAAGAATTTGTCGAGCATTACACCATGCCTCTCGTGGAATACTCTGATAGCGAAAGCTCGGAGTCTTTTGGTCCGGACGAATCTCAAATCCGTGGCACCAAAAGGAAGCGCACTTCCGAGAATGAGCCAGCCCTGCCGCCGCTTCCAGATAGCTTCCACGACCTTTATGTTTCAACAGCCAGAGTTAGCAACCAAGATGACCCTAGCCTACACGATGGACGACAGAGGGTGACGCCTCATGTTGACGGCAATTGGCCAACCCATGTATACATAGAGTGTACGCCTTTCCTATCACCTTTGCCTGTCGCTTTTGCTGAGCAATTGCTTACCAAGAGGAGTGCATCCTTCCACAGAACACTCAAGTCGCTTAAATGAAATCTTAGCCACTGTATCTCGAGTGCAGGTGCCGAAAAGCGATCGTGTGCATAGCCTTTCAACAAGCGATCTTGGCGTAGCGCTTCCACTTCACATCAGTCTGTCCAGGCCGATCGTTTTACTCGGAGACCAACGCCAGCCTTTTATTGACGATCTGACTAAAGGCATACAGAGATGCTACCTCCAGCCGTGAGCCTCCGTCAAGTGAGTCTCATTCGAGCTAGCATGCTAATCAGGGGTTTCAGCTTCGAGATCTCTGTAACAGGCCTAGATTGGGTTGCTAATTGCGAGAAGACACGCTGGTTCCTGGTCATGCAACTTGACCGAGCTCCACAAGATGGTCTCAATCAGCTTCTGAACATCTCCAACAGAGTCGCGAAATCCTTCGGGCAATTACCACTCTATGCAGAATCTCAGCCATCTTTCGGCCTTGAAAGCGCGAAGCGTAGGAAAGGACCCATCGACTCGGCTTCTTCGAATAGCAATACCGATATGTCTTCCAGCTTCCACATCAGCATCGGCTGGACAAGGACTCAGCCCTCGCCAGATCTGGTAGACGCCTTGAACCAGGCCACGGGATTCAAAGAAATCAAGGTCGATATCCGGACCGTGAAGGCGAAGGTCGGAAATAGCATCACTTCAATACCCTTAGCATCCAAGGTAGATGCCTCCAATACTATTATCGAAAAGTATTAAGTCTCAGCCAAACCAATCACCAAATCCATTGTTTCCCGCGCAGGTTTGAAGCAGCAAATGCCGCATTTCCTTGGTGCTGCGAATGTTTTTTCAAATATCCTGAGATTGGGGATTTCCATGACTTGTCTTGCTCGAAACGACAAAGACCTCAACAACCCTATTATTATTCTGAACTCACGCGGATGCCTCGAGACACAACAATCCATCTCCAACAAATGCCCACATGTTCACAAATCTAGACAGGTGAAGAAAAGCCGACGTGCATATCCCATGCTTATTAAGCAAACAATCAAGCACGAGATTCGATCAAGTCAGCGTCTCCGTAATCAGGCAGGCCTACTTGACACAAATGACCAGAAGCACTAGATAAAGCGCGTAACCTTTTTATTCATTCATGCTAAGAGGTTTGACAAACACTGCTCAGTTTAAAATTTGAAATACTGTTGTATAGATAGAGACCAACAACGGCGTGATGCTGGTGGTGGGGGTGATTTCCTTGATATTGGGTGAATGCATAGATAGTTGAAGCGTATTGGGAATGATGAAGTGCTTATACTTCATTCTCTGGTGGGGAGGGTTCGAGGGGTTGAGAGGTTGGGGACGAATGATGGGGTAAGGAAATGATGGGAAGAGCTCTTTAGGTTGATTGATCAAATCATTAGTTAGTGAGCTTGGGGTGATAAGCCCAAATTGAAGCGGATGCGTGGCTTAGATCGTTAAACTTCATAACGCTATTCATAACGCTCTACTCATAATATAAACGCCTAGAAATATCGTGTATCCCTACATCCCACTCATCCAACTACTCTAACGTGCCCCCTGCAAATTCTCAACCACCAACGCACTCGCCCCCCCACCACCATTACAAATCCCAACACACCCAATCTTACCCTTCGTCTCCCTAAGCACACCCAACAGCGTCGTCACAATACGAGCACCACTGCAGCCAAGCGGATGACCCAACGCCACCGCACCACCATGAAGATTAACCTTTTCCTCGCTCAACCCGAGCAGCTTCAGGTTCGCTAGCGCGACTACACTAAAAGCTTCGTTGATTTCGAAAGCGTCCACGTCGGCCTTGTCCACGCCTGCATGCTTCAGCGCCTTGGGTATGGCTAGGGATGGCGCAGTGGTGAATTTCGAGGGCGCTTGTGCCGCGTCGCCCCAGCCTAGGATTTTGGCCAAGGGGGTTATGTTGTGGGCTTTCATGAAATCCTCCGAGACGAGGAGGACGGCGGAGGCGCCGTCGGAGAGGGGGGAGGCGTTGGGAGCGGTGACGGTGCCGGAGCCGTCGTGGATCATTACTGGTTTCATTGATTTCAGTTTGTCGGCGTTTAGAGGCATTTCTGCTTTCTCGTCTTTTGAGACTGTGGTTGCTGGTTTTCCTCGAGGGCCAGGGATAGATATTGGTGCGATTTCGGGGGCGAAGAGGCCTTCTTTGGTTGCGTGTTGGGCTTTTTGGATGGAGCGGATGGCGTAGTCGTCTTGTGCTGCGCGGTCGATGCTATGATCTCTTGAGCACTCTTCTGCTTGTAGTATCATGTGCTCTTTTGAGTAAGCGTCCGTCAGGCCATCTTTCAATAATCCATCGACTAGTGTAGCATCGCCGAATTTGCTTCCTTGACGTAGAGTGGGGAGGTAGTGAGGGCAATTAGACATTGATTCTGTACCCCCTGCGATTATGGCTGAGGCGTTGCCGGTCATGATCGATTGGGCGCCGAGGATGATGGCTTTGAGAGACGAAGCGCAGACTTTGTTTACTGTGGTGCAAACCGTGGAGTGGGGCATGCCAGCCCCTAGGGCACATTGCCGAGCTGGGTTTTGTCCGAGACTATAGAGGGCATGAGACTTGAAGCATGGAGATATTGGAGAGGCGGGCGTACTTTGCTGAAAGGACATTGCCGAAGAAGACTTCATCAACTTCTTCTACTTTCACCTCTGGTACCCTTTCCAAGGCAGCTTTTGGATGTCAGTATGGCTGATTCGGGCAAAAACATTGGGTACAGGCCAATTAAATGGGCCTTTGGAAACTTACATTTTATGGCATGAGAGCCCAATTGGACGGCAGTCTGACTTGCAAGCGCTCTGTGGCATTTTGTTAGGACGTAGCAAGTTGTTGAGGAGATCCAGGTACGAACCCCTGAAATTGCCCGATGGGCGTTCTCACCGCTGAGACTATGTACACTGATGGGAGAGGTGGTGGAGCCATGGTTCAAAGCTTGCGGAATAGCGACAAAATCTTCTCGGCTTTCAACAATCTTAAATTCAAGGCTTCTCCCGCCGCTAGAGTGTGCGGGGAGGCGGGCTCATGAGGCTAAAGTAAAATTACCCTGCTTGGATTAGCGCCGACCGAGCCGCATATCAATCCTTGGCGTGCATTGATCAAAACTCTGCCGCCTCTTGCCTTCGAAATGTTTTCGACATGTCTTGAGAGAAGACGCCGCACGCAGCATGGATGACCTCTATGATGAGTACGTATATATCCGATATGATGACATGACTAGCCTATTGACACTGCACAGGTTTGGCAACTTCATTGGCGAGGCAGAGGAGTCGGAGGAAGAGTCGCAGCATGGCGCGACTGGTGATGCCTATGTCTTCGGGGACGAGGCGGAGGAGGATGGTGTGCCCAATGATCAGGCCTTGATGGAGATTGATGAGGATGGCCCTTCAAATGCGGTGGTCCTGCACGAGGACAAGCAATATTATCCTACCGCACAGCAAGTCTACGGATCAGGCGTGGAGACCATGGTTCAGGAGGAGGATACCCAACCGCTCTCGCAGCCTATTATCGCGCCCGTTGTGCAAAAGAAGTTCGTCGTGCAAGAAGCCGACCTACCACCTGTCCATTTCGCGCGAGATTTCATGACCGACATGATGAACTTCCCAGAGCAGATCAGGAATATTGCTTTTGCTGGCCACTTACACCATGGAAAGACCGCATTGATGGATATGTTGGTTTTACAAACACATATGATCAATGAGCGACTAGAAAAGAGGACGGGCAGACATCAGGATGAGCAGCTCAGGTATACGGATGTCCACATCCTGGAGCGAGCGCGGGGTCTGTCAATAAAGGCGGCTCCCATGAGTCTCATACTCCAGGGAACACGTGGAAAATCTCATCTGTTCAATATCCTGGATACGCCCGGCCACGTCAACTTTGTGGACGAAGTAGCATCATCTTTGCGTCTTGTCGATGGTGTGGTCTTGGTAGTTGATGTCGTGGAGGGTGTTCAGATCAACACCGAGCAGATCATCAGATATGCCGTCCTTGAAGATCTTCCATTGACGCTAGTAGTCAACAAGATGGATCGGCTGATTCTTGAGCTGAAGTTACCTCCTACTGACGCATACTTCAAGCTCAAGCATGTCATAGAAGAGGTCAATACGGTCATCGAGAATACTAGACCTGGTCAAGGGGAGAAAAGAAGATTAAGCCCAGAAAAGGGGAATGTTGCTTTCGCGTGTAGTAGCATGGGATGGATATTTACTTTGCCATCGTTTGCCAGGATGTACGCCGAAAGCTATCCTGAGCTCAATGCGAAAGATTTCAGTGTTCGGTTGTGGGGCGATATTTTCTTCAACCCGAGGCGGAGATCCTTCACACGGAAAGGTGTAGAGGAGAACTCGAAACGAACTTTTGTGAACTTCGTTCTGGAGCCTATTTATAAGCTTTATTCACATACTATCAGCGAGGCACCTGAAGACCTCAAGGATACGCTTGCGACGCTCGGAATCTTCTTGAAACCCTCTCAATATAAGACTGATGCGAAGCAGCTCCTCAAAATCGTTTGTGAGCAATTTTTCGGTGCCTCTGAAGGCTTGGTGGACATGGTGGTTGAGCACATACCATCGCCTGCCGAAGGGGCACAGAAGAAGCTTGACCATTATTACACGGGGCCAGTAGACACCAAAACCGCGAGTGCGATCGCAAAATGCGATCAAGATGGTCCGTTGGTCGTGCAAATCACCAAGCTATTCAATACTCCTGATGCCTCCAGCTTCTACTCTTTCGGTAGAGTCATGAGCGGAGTTGCCAAAGCTGGCCAGCAAGTCCGAGTATTGGGCGAGGGCTACACGATAGATGATGAGGAAGATATGGCGATTTCGACTATTTCGGATACGTGGATTGCCGAGTCTCGCTACAACGTTCCTACAAGTGGCGTCCCAGCGGGGAATTGGGTTCTGCTTAGCGGAATTGACAATTCAATCGTCAAAACAGCCACGCTCGTCCCTCCACGCCTTCCAGACGATGAAGACGCATATATCTTCAAGCCAGTCAAGCATTTCACTGAGTCAGTATTCAAGGTCGCGGTTGAGCCAATTAATCCTTCCGAGTTGCCGAAGATGCTGGATGGCCTTAGGAAGGTTAACAAAAGCTATCCACTCATTACAACTAAAGTGGAAGAATCTGGCGAGCATGTCGTGCTCGGTACCGGAGAGCTGTATATGGATTGCGTCCTCCACGATCTCCGAAGACTCTACTCAGAGATGGAACTTAAGGTATCAGACCCAGTCACACGTTTCTGCGAGACCGTTGTGGAAACCTCCGCCATAATGTGCTACGCCATCACGCCTAACAAGAAAAATAAAATCACCATGGTTGCCGAGCCGCTTGATGATGGTATCGCCGAAGACATCGAAAGCGGTAAAGTCAACATCAAGGATCCCATCCGAAAGGTCGGCCAATTCTTTGAAGAAAAGTACGAATGGGACAAGCTCGCTTCGCGAAGCATCTGGGCCTTTGGACCGGACGAGATGGGACCCAACATCCTCCAAGATGACACACTTCCCTCGCAAGTAGACAAGAAGCTCGTGAATACAGTCCGCGACACTCTGCGGCAGGGTTTCAGCTGGGGGACAAGAGAAGGACCTCTTTGCGAAGAACCGATCCGCAATACCAAATTCAAGCTCACAGATATCTCCCTCGCCGCCGACACCATCTCCCGCGGCGGTGGTCAAATCATCCCCACCACTCGTCGCGCCTTGTACAGCAGCTTCTTGACCGCCTCACCCCGCCTTCTCGAACCTCTCTACACTGTCTCCATGACAGGGCCCGCTGACTCTGTCTCCGCACTCTACACAGTCCTCTCCCGGCGCCGAGGCCACGTCTTATCCGATGGCCCTATAGCAGGAACACCGCTCTACGGTGTCAGGGGCCTGGTACCGGTCATTGATAGCTTTGGGTTCGAAACTGATGTCAGGATCCACACCCAGGGGCAGGCGATGGTGAGTCTGGTGTTCGACAGGTGGAGTGTCGTGCCTGGCGATCCACTTGACAAGGAAGTCAAGACAAGACCATTGGAGATGGCGAGCGCGATGGCTACGGCCCGTGACTTTGTGCTGAAGACAAGAAGGCGGAAGGGTCTGAGTGAGGATGTTAGTGTTGGGAAGTTTCTTGAGCCGGACCTTTGGAAACAGCTGAAAGAAGGTGGTGTGCTTGAAGGATAGTAGGCTAAGAAGCATTTTCAAAGCATGATAAATTCAGAAAATTCTGGGTCCAGTAGGCGCACTCGTCGCATTCGACTCATCGTTACGTTGTTGAGTGTTCGGTGGTTGAGCACAGAGAATCACGTAATGAAAACTAGCCATGTGGATGGGTAAGAGACCACAAGATTTCAGCCATAACATTGGGATGTGGAGCCAAAGTTTATCGCCTCCCACGATGGATGTAGAAATTAATGCCTACCAGCTACCCATTCGGTTCTTCAAAAGAGCTCGGCTTCAGCAGCTCATTACCGTTCCGATAAGTAAACTGCTAGATTAATGGCCTCAGAAGACTGACCCAATTGAACCCTTGTGCCCTTCGGATCTCCAATGTAAATAGTCTGCGAAATAGTCTCCACATGATAACAGATGTAGAGGATAGCCTTGCTCCATGCAAATGTTTGAGACAAGATTGTCGGCCAAAGGAGCTGTAGCCCCGAGCGAGACATATCGAAGGTCAAAGTGGACAACGATGTTCTCTTTGGTAGACAGATATATATCAGGGCATTTTTACAAAGATCATAAATCCAATTGAGGCATACAAATTACTTGCCGACGAGATTATGCAGTAAATAGATTAACATGAAAAAAGGGAATCTCATAAAAGCAGGATCTTGAAAGATAAGATAGCTCAAAGCATTCTTGATCTACCAGCCTTCATGGTTTGGTCGAGCTACAATTAAACATGATGGAGGAAGCAGATTAGCAGATTGGTTTCTTAAGGATTTGCTTAATATTCGAGATTTACTACTGCTTGCTGCTACTGTGAAGAAGGCCAGGGGCTCAGAGCTTGTCATGCTCGAAAGGAAATTTGCGTGGAACGGACGCTCTTACTAGGCTCCGCTTGCACCGGCTCCGATTTATAAGATACAGAATGTTATCCACTCGAGCTACATTATAGAAGTTGCAAACGTATGTCAGCGACGGTATTTGTAATATTGATTTGTACGAAGCTGTAGTATTACGCTGACGCAAAGAGCGCCCTCGCTCAGCCCCCTCGGACAAATTGTGGTAGAGTACGGTAAAGGTGCTCTTAAATTTTAGTGAACACGAAGGTACATGCTAGCTTTGTAGTTAGATTTGTCTGTTATGTACTGATTCGAACTAGGGTATTACAAGTCGATTACAAATATGAATTGAATTTTAGCCATTTGATTTGAGATATAAATGTTTCCATGAATACGAACGAAAATTCGATCGAGTTACCAACTTACCGTATAATTGCGGTACAGAGCACGCTAGCACGCCAACTAGGCTGCAATTGGCCGTGAGCGGCTCGGGCGCTAAAGAAAACTGTTTCCAAACTGCTGACCTCCGCCTCTGAATACAAATATGAAGAGTATCTACGGGACACCAGGCCCGTCCATTTTTGCCCCAGCGTGGCATAGCCACGCTATTCGGAAATCAATGACCGAGGGGATGCTGCGAAGTGCGAAGTGCGCAACTCCGTCAGCACTCGGCAGCTAGCCATGCGACGTGAATGCGGCCCGATGTTTGCTAATAGGAAGAAAGTACTTTTGTATATCCACAAGACACTCAATCTATTGGGATACGACTGTAGCAACGTGGGCCCATCAAGTTGAAATATACGTTGCGGGGGCTGGAAAAGGTAGTCGAATGCCTTTGCACTCCAGCAAAGAGCAGACGACATGAAAAATTCCCTCGAATGCAGACCCGTAGAGTTGTCCTCCGGAAAACGCATAGCGCAGCCTGTTCTGATGAATTGACCGAAATTCGCTCCCACTCTTCTGGGTCTCTGACTAAACCGGAAATGACACGACAGGGGGCGAGGACTAGGTACTACCAGTTCAGGTAGTTAAATCCTAGCGTGACAGGAATTGTTTTGGTGAGGCTCCACCAAAATAATCCCTGTCACGCTAGGATTTAACCTGCCACCTACCATAGTACGTGCTATGTAGGCAATCCTTTGCGGCTGAGGCGTCGGACATTCAGAGTCACATACGGAGTACTAGTATGTATGCATCAGTTACGTCTTCGATAGCCTTTCTTTCGTATTCCATCTTGAACTATTTCACCTGGAAGAGACGAATAGGGATTTGCTCTCTACAACCATGATTCTGCTATTCTTCGTAGCCACTGCCTGCCTCTCCGCTGGACCCGCCCTTGCCTTCCAAGCTTTCGTGCCTAATTGCACCACTCCTAAAGACCACGTCACATGGGTATCACCGCCCTCGGTTCGAGGAACAATGGATATCCTCTTCAGCTGCTTTTCAATCCTCTTGATCTGTACTTGGGCTATCCAACATTTATCTGTACCAACACACAAGCATCACACAGAATATTCCTGGAACCGTCGTTTTGTCAAAAGCGCGCAATACAGTGCTTTTCTCGACGATTTACGCTTCAACTACACCAAGTTGAAGTGGATGGGCATGTCAATCCTAGCCCCAGAGTATATACTTTCCAAAGCTCTTTCGGAACACCTAGCTGCTCATGACTCGCAACGTCAATTCGGTCGCGAAGAATGGACGACGACGCATGGATATTTCGCAAACATGCGGGGCTTCATTCTGCGTTTCGACGTGGCAGCTGTGCCAACATCTTTGGAAACCACGAAACCAGACAAGCGTGGACGTGAGCGGTTTAGACCTAATCCAGTTGGAGATCCACCCTACATACCCCAAGATCCCTTTGAGGCTGAAGCTGAAGAACTCGAACAGTGCCATAAGATCTGTGGTACACCCTGCAAGAACCATCCTTACGCAGAAGGCGAAGTCAAAGATGGTCTCACCGGAGGCCTGATAGCGAGCTCCCAAGCTCCACCACATATGCACATCAGTGAAAGACCTCAAGGGCTGGAAATTGGTTTCAAGAATAAGACAGGGGCAACCATGGTAAAAATGAGCAACTTACTCGCCACTCCAACAAGCGTGGCTGATCGTGGGTCGGCTGATTCAATGGCGTTGTCCCCCAGTACACTTGTGAGGCCTACACCCGTTTTGCTTGTCGATAGTAATCCTTCCTTGATGACTGCCCACCCTATTACGTTGGTAAATGGCAACAACTTGCTATGTGAAACCAACGCAATGCCCATACCGCCCGAGAACGCCCACGGCCTCAAGCCGCCAAAACAAGTAAGGTCCTTGTCTTCGGAGGCTGAACACCGACCCATAACCCATTCAACAGCCAGCAACAACACTGAGAGACTAGGTGCTCACAGGTCCTGGAAGGCAACATGGGCGCTGTCCTCCATGCAAATACTCTATGCCTACGAATCGGGCATCATACCGCTCCCGAAGGTCTCAGCCGAAGAGCTGAATGACAGAAGCAAAGGCGACGCCCTCGTCAAAGGTCTCGCTGTGTTGCATATCACTTGGCTTGTGATCCAGATAATCGCGCGCGCGTCCGAACGACTAGCCATCACCCAGCTCGAAATCACCGTGCTCGCTCTCGCCGCTTGCGCTCTGCTCACATACTTCCTGCTCTGGCACAAACCGCAGGATGTCAAGGTGCCGAGTTACATCGACATCCCCGGCACGCTGAGCCGTGAGCAGATTGTTCAGTTGGCTGCAAGGAGCCCGGTTGCCACATTGATGATCAATCAATACTGGCTTCATGGCGTGGCTATTCGAGCAATGGCGGATAACGTCTTTCCGTGGACCCCCGGAATAAGAATCTACATACCCTACATCATGTGGAAGCCCATCTTCCTCAACCCCCACTTCGTCGGCCTTGGCGGCGGCGGAGTCTTATTCGGCGGTGTGCATTTCGCAGCGTGGAATTTTCAATTCCCCACCTCGGTCGAAAGGCTGCTTTGGCGCATATCTTGTACGTATCTCGTTGCATTCCCGTTAATTGGTACGCTCATATATGTCGTTGTGCTGCATTTTGCGAGGAAAGAGAAGGGCATGACGGAGGGCAGGATGGACAAGATGCTCAGACCGTTGGGGAGATTGACTCTTCCGATTCATCTACTGGCGAGGTTGTACCTCCTGGTGGAGGTTTTCAGATGCTTGGCATATCCACGACCGAGTGTCTTTGAGAACGTTACTTGGCCGAGTATCATCCCTCATATCAGTTGAAGATGAGAACCAGGAGTTGAAAGGCCGGGAGACTAGATGCTGGAACGCCATTCATAGGAAACATATGCCTATCTCGGATGTCCGGGTTGAGGCGGAGCAGCCCCGTTCGGCTATCATTCGCTCCCATCCTATGTTATATGCCAAAGCATGCGCCAGAGACGACCCTGCTCGAATTTTCATTGTTGGGCCGTTCTTTCTACGTTCCTATGGAAGCCGATAAGAATGTTAGTGACGGGGTTGTTGTGCAGCGATGCAAAACCGGAGACATTATAAAACGTGGGCATAGGAGAAGGGCGCGCAGGCCATCACTGTTGATAGGACCAGAGTTATTCTTGGTGTTTACTGACAACGTGGTGGCCGGGTCGATAACAACTCACATAGCCACTGAAGCAGCTGGCGGCGCAGCAGGAGTGCTCAATACACGAAGAGAAGGTTCAGGCTCCCACGCGTGTTTCACTGTTCGGAAGCCTTCACACATGAAGCGTTTTCCGCCGGGGTTGTAGATGTTCAGACGACCGCCAAGCTGTTGTTTTAGCTATTAGAGATTTTGGCAGCAACGAGGGTGCAATATAGATAACAACATCTTGAGAGCAGGGATGACTCCAGTCTGCCCGGAGATCATGGGCAGAATGGGAAACCGCTTGGAAATGAAACATGCAAAGCACCGACAGCATATCGGCCTCGAGAGTCGTCCATGAATATCGAAATACTCCATCCGGCAATCGATTATGAAGTATCGTAGCAGGATCAAAGCCGTTGTCTGCCAGAACGGTTATACGTACTTCGTTAGCCGTCTCTTCTGCGTGGCTGAGCCTAATGATCCTTCGTGATATGCAGCTTGCTGTGCTTCGCTATTCACTCAGCTGACCAAGCACATGAAGCTAGGCTATAAGAGGAAACACTTTCCGGTAGTACGCAGTAGCAAGAGTGAGTATGAGCAAATTATCATTGTGTCTGGGTTCTGCATATACTCATCTAACAACACCAGATAAAACCGAAATACGTCGAAGGAGATCTCAAATGATAAATAAAAGTCGCCGTTCTATCACAACATCAACAATCTATCGCCTACCCCATTATTGAAACATCAAGCCTCTAACACACCCTCACTCCCAACACTCAATCACCACAAACCCCTTTCCACCACCACCACCATGTCCACCCCACCCAGAAAAATCCACAACGTAGCCATAATCCTCTACCCCGGCACCGACATCCTCGACTTCGGCAACCCCCTCGAAATCCTCTCAAACACAACCTACAACCTCGACCGCACCCGCCCCGAACCCGCCTTCAGCACAACCCTCATCGCCCGCACGCCCACCATCGCCACCGGCACCAACGGCTGCCTCACCGTCTCCACCGACACCACCTTCGAAGCAGCCACCGCGCGCATATCCGATTTCGACATCCTAGTCGTCCCGGGCGGCAACCGGCCTCTACTCGAAGAATTCGCACGAACAGGCTGTCCAGAAATCGAGTTCGTGAAAGCGTTTAACGCGCTTCCCCCAAAGGAAGGCGCAGATGAGCGAATCATGTTTACGGTGTGTACGGGCGCGTTGCTAGCGGCGGCGGCGGGGGCGTTGAGGGGGATGAGGGCTACGACGCATCATATGGCGTTGGAGGTGCTGAGGGGCATCGATGGGACGATTGAGGTGGTGAGTTCTTTTGGGGAAGAGGGGGTGG
>JAABUK010003329.1_pt1 | contig 27380 bp, 40 predicted proteins | sample 5559141 | NCBI WGS metagenome assembly JAABUK01 (sample SAMN10711869, study PRJNA513367) | rock metagenome | isolation source: Antarctica rocks | place: Antarctica: Victoria Land, Pudding Butte nord | collected 2016-01-03
GCCTGGTTTGAGGTGTCTGGATGTGGGTTGTGGAGTAGGTGGACCAATGCGGACCATCGCGTCCACCAGCGGTGCTAGGGTCACAGGCATCACAATCAACGACTACCAAGTAGGGAGGGCTGGCTACCACAACCAGAAGGTGCGAATTTACGAGCTGATACAGCATGTGCAGCATGCCTGTGCCGTGAGTGCTTGTACAAGTAAGATGCTGTTGACTGCAGCTGGGGGTTGAGAGTTTGTGTGAAGCAGTGGAGGGTAACTTCTTGAGCATGCCTTTCCCTGAAGCAACTTTTGATGGTGCATATGCCATCGAAGCCACATGCCATGCGGACAAGGTAGGTTCTGTGTGCTGAAGCAAGGTAGTGTTGAAAGGGCACCGCTCCAGACACCAGGAATGTTAGCCTACTGCAGTTTTGGGTGCCACGTCATGAATCACTTCACCAAGCGTGACCATTGTGTGTACAGCTGCAAGATGCCTATGCGGAGGTGTTCCGTGTGCTGAAGCCTGGCTCCTACTTTGCCAGCTATGAGTGGGTCTCAACAGAAAAATACGACCCAAATAACAGAGAGCATGTGCGGATCATGGATTCAATCAACTACGGCAATGGATTGCCGGTACAGCTCCAGCTTTTGCTGTCCTTCATGCTATTCTTGCTTGTCTGCTCAAGACTGGCTGTGACAAACTTGAAAACAGTTGTGTCCCATTCTTGTTACAGGAGATGCGCACATACAAACAGGCAGAGAAGGCTGGCAAAGACTGTGGCTTTGAGTTGGTGCTGAGCTATGACATCGCAACTGCATCTCCAGTCTGTGGCCCATGGTGAGTGTGTTACAGAACCACTATTGCTGATTTGTCACCAATTGGGCATCCACAGACAGATACATGAACACTCACAAGTAGTTTATGCGCCGCTGTTGCAGGTGTCAAGTATGCAGTCATGCAGCATGTCAGTGCGCTTGATGGTCGACATGCTCAAAGTTGTCAAGTACAGCGTTGTCAAGTACAGCAACTGCCACAGTGCATCACGAAAAGGCTATCCTGGTCTGCTGCAATGCTGACTGGGGTCATTGCTGCAGGTACGGAAGGCTGGCAAAGATCCCCATCTCCTTCAACAGGGCAATTGTCAACTTCATGTCAGCCATCAGGCTCTGCCCAGCTGGCGTCAAGGACGTCCACGACATGCTGGTGAGGAAGCTGTATGCATGTTGGCTGTGCAGCTTTTTGCGGAGCAGTTCATGCTGTAGGTGCATGAGACAAGGTTTGACAGGACTTTATATTCAAGGTTGTTGGCAATTTTGTGCTACAAACTTGCTGAGCTGTCTTGATGACTTGAGCTGTAGCAATGCATTCACCCACTTTGCTTTTAAGCAGTGCACTGTCCTGAATGACTTGAAGCATGTGCTTGTGTTACGAGCATTAGTGTGGTGTGCTGCAGATCAAAGTGGCCACAAGCTTGTGTGCTGGCGGAGAGACAGGCATCTTCACTCCCATGCATCTGTTGGTCTTCTATAAGCCTGAAGCAAATGGCAAGGACCACTAGTGCAGCTGCATGACTGATCCCAAACAGCGTCTGCTGGGTTCAGCAACGTACTAGCACTGCCACCCCTCGTGCACTGCTTTGTAGTCATAGTGGATGCCTGCATATCAAGCGTAAACTTTCTGTTGGTCATGTTGAGAGTGAATGAGGTTTCAGTCTCTGTTCAGCCAACAACTTTCAGAAGATCTGTATTATGAGATTTGCTCGTACATTGCCAGACCCAAAGTAAACTATGACTGAGAGGCGCTTTATCAAAGATATACATGTCTGGATATGTCCGGCCAATTCGTTGACCAGCATAGTCATAGACATGCAATCGAGATATAGCAGTACGCTTGTGCAAGAAGCGGAAATTCTTTGACTTTGTTCACAAATCTGGCACTTTTTTAGCTGCACTGTGTATACCGCAAGGAAGATGCATATATGACTACATAGAGCCATAGTGCAGGTGAGGCAACAGGCCGATTGTTGGACCCTGACTCCCTGGCCTTGCAAAAAGGGCGTCAGGCAAGTCAATAAAACCCCCTTCCAGCCGTGGCAGTTGCCTTCTGCAGGTGTTCACCCAGCGCTGTGCGAGCCACCCTGCAGGCAAAAAGCTTAAAAATGATGCATGCTCTGCAACAGTGCACACTGCGTATGAATCCATGAATGTCTGTTTCTTGCATGCACACCATCTCTTATGACAGAACACATGACCTTGTCTTTGCATCAATGCTACTGTGAAGGATAGCTGTTAATAGCCCCATGCTATGCTACATTTGCAAGCAGTCTGCTACAAGCAACATGCCATACTCTTACTCATGACACGTTGTAGCATCCAGCAGCAACAAACAACCTGAGACGCTTCTGGCGCTGAAATGCATTAAGCTACTCTTCCTCTGAGCCTGGCTCAGGCCGCAGCACTGCAGCCTGCCTTTTGCACACCTCAGCTTGCAGCTCCTGCACAAAGTACACCATCAGCTTCACAAGGCAAGTGGGAGCAAGTGCACTGCAAGTGGGAGCAAGTGCACTGCAAGCAGAAGCTGCAGCACCACAGGTGCACGTGCAAATGCTGCAGTTGACAAGGGGCTCTGCCTTTGTTGAGGAGGCACCTGGCTAAGCCTGTTTGGATTGACTCACACAGCTGTTACCCAGTGCAACTGGCACCAAGAATACAAAAGTGTTGACATCTGTGTTTCATGAAATTGCTCTCGGTAGCATGGCCTAACACTGACAATTCTGGGACAGTTTGCCGTACAGCAAGACTGTATAAGGTACTCAAGTAAGCAACACGTTTGCCTTCCACTAAAACCAGCTGTGGAACAATATTTCCAGATTGCAAAACATTGCTCCAGGAAATGTAAACACAGCAGCATGTCAGAGCCAGACTTCAACTGCCCACATGTACATACTTGAGTGGTCATGTTTGCCAGGCCTTGGTCTTGTTGCTCATCTTCAGCTGTGGGCTTGCTGGTGGGGTGACGTCTCTTGCGTGAGGTAGGCTGCTCCTCCTCCCATTCTTCCCACCAGGCTGCTGCAGGCCCTGCCTCTGCATCTGATTCCTCTGCAGCTTGGCTCCTGCAAGCATGCCTTGTTCATTGTAACAAGATTTTGCTTGCAGACATGCAGCGTTGGTGTACTGAAGAGCTACAAGGTATGGATGCATTATTGGTGGCTTGACAACTTGACAACACAGAAATGGTAACACAGAGATCCTACGTTTCAACTGTGGGACTTCCTTCCTTGTTGTCTGATAGTGGCTAGCTGCAAGTTGCCAGTCAAGTGCGGCAACCTGTATCCCCTAGCGTTGCTTGAGCAAATGCATGCTGCGCTGTACAGATCCTTTGTTGAAACAACATCTGGCCTGACTGGGCTGAGCATACTTGAGCTTGGACCAGTAATACTGTTGCAGAAGTACAGATATGCACCAGATGGTGTACCTGTTCTTGTCAGCAGCTGACAGGGCATGTGCCACAGCCCTGCCCAGCAGCTTGAACGCCTCTTCAGCACCTTCGAGCTTGCACTTGTCTGGATGAACTTGAGCTGCAAGCTTTCTGTACTGGCGCTTGACGTCTGCCTCTGGTGCAATCAGGGAGAGGCCCAAGACCTGTGGTCAAGATTCAGGAGTCATTGATGCACTTGACATGCCTGGCTTACAGATGCGCAGCTCACAGGCTAAAGAATGAATGTTCATATGGAAGCAAGTGCCAACTACTGTATAAGGATGAGCTGGACATTCTGAAAAACTGCAATATTTTCGATGATGTCATGTCCATAAGTGGCTCAGGTTGGCAGCATCCCAGAGTCAGTAGCTTTACCTTGTGCCAGTCTTGCACAGCAGCATGCTTGTGAATTTTGCAAATGGCAGTCAAAGCCTGAGCTTCAGGAGCATTGACACCAGCAGTATCAGTAAGGATGCGCAATGTCAGCAAGCATAGGTCGTACTGCTTGTGTTGATACTGTGCTTGAGCGGCCTCCAGTGTAGATGTAAGCATGTCATCACGTGCAGCACCAGCCTTCCTGCCATGACACAGCTACAATGTTGAAAAGGAAAAAAATGAAAAGACTACGCCTTTCGGCGTCAATTTTATGAGAAGCCAAGTATTATACTGGGCTGCCCAGAGCTACAATATTGCAGACAAGCCCTCAGATTGGAATGTGTGAGTATCTTGGTATAAGACATGCCTGCTTTTGACGGTACACATAGCATTTGTGCATGCAACTTGTCACATGTGTAGGTGCTCATAGCATATACCTGACGCCAGATACCGCAGTGTCAGGACTGGGTGTAACAATGGCTGGTGGTGTAGTTGCACTGCTGATCTGTGCATTCAGCGTCATGTTCTGGTTTTGTTACAAGTTGAGCTGAGCCAACTCAACATTTGATTTAAGACGCCCAGACGCTGCAGCATCAGTGTCGAGCATTGCAAGGCTGAGGTGAGGTGGCTTGCTGCAAAAGGCCATGACAAACTTCTTCTGCTGCGTGTTGAAGTGGTAGGACACACTCTGCACCACTTCTAAAGCAGAGGTGCAGGAGGCTGTGAGAGCATGCAGCGCAGCAGGATACTGCTGCAGAGTCTGCAAGGTCAAAATAAGCAGGTCAGACCAGATCTTTACATGTGAAGAACACCAGCAAAAACTCACAAGAAGCACCTGTTGTGTTTGATTTGTCTTATCGGAAGCTGCAACCAAACTCTTGGCTGCCTGCGCAAGCTCCTGCAGCACAATGCATGTAGCATGTGGTGGTAGCCCTGTGTTGTAAACACATAAACAGCAGAAATCTGGCAGGGGGAGCAATCCCACGGTAAAACCAATGCGAGTTGTCTGTAGCCTGCAGCAACGGCTTTCACCTGTGGGCCGCAGTCTTTACCAATGATCTGTACGAGCTTGGCCAGAGCAGTTACCCCTGCAGCAGCTTTGTCGGAAAGCTGCTCTTGACTGGCCTTCTCCGACTGATATGCACCCGTCAACCGTGATAGCATAGCAAGCTGGCCTGAAGGCACGGCCAGTGGTCAGCAAAGTCAATCACACACACGGACGCACTCTATGCAGCGGATGCTATGGCGCCAAGTGAGTCATCTCGCCTGGGCTATGCCTGGCGGGGCCCGGCTCCAGATTTGTTCACTGCCGACTGGTCTTAGATACTGCTCGCTGTGCCTGAGGACCCTGTGTTGCTGGATTGAGCCAGCCTAGCGATCATGGGAAAACTTGACACATCGCCGAGGGGCTCGCGAGTCCGTAGCAGGGAGGAAATGGAAGAGCAGCATCAGGCACGTTTGAGCCTGCCGTCTGCGCAAGATCATTCTTTCAGCAGAGGAACTGCCTTCAGTCCGGCCGGCCGATCAGCAGACAGGTTTATCCCCTTCAGATCATCCGATCAGTCTAAGCTAGACGACTTAGGCTCGCCAGGACAAGCTACGTCCTCAAGAAACGTGAGTTCTAGACACCAATAAAACAGCTGACAATGGCATGGCAACTACATATCTTCGAGCCGACGCTTGACAACTCATGAGGTTGCATGTATAGGGGTCAACACCAGGGTCTTCAGCATTCAATGCGCTTTTGGCATGTCAGCTGGGGATCAAGACACCGCCACAAGATCCACAGTGTCCTGTCACCATCAAGACCCCATCATCATTGTGAGTCAAGCTACCTCAAAAGCTCCTGACTGCCCCTGAAGGTTCATACATTGCGGCTTTGACTGCAGGCCACGCACGGAAAAGGGGAGGGTGCTGCAATTTGCTGCCATTCCTGAACAAGTTGCATCACCTTACAACTCTTCCATTCTATCTGAGAGTTGTGCTGCTGAAGCCAGATCCATCAACTCCGTCATTCCCCGCAATGTCTCCCCTTTTGCTTACAAGGTCAGACTAACAATCTCCATGCTTTACTGAAACGCATGTCTGGAGCGTTTGGTCTGCATGCTGAGGCTCTGGGGTCCAGATGCAGGTGCTGGATGCACCCAGACTGATGGACGACTTCTACAGCAACCTGATAGACTGGTCACGGCAGGGCCTCCTGGCTGTAGCTCTGGGTGCTGACCTGTACGTGTACAACACAGTCACCTCAAAGGTGTGTTGTTTAGCTCTCCTGACATTACACTGATCAAGACTGCACATTTGAAACGATCTGGCTGATATGCCATTGTGATTGCAGCCCTTCAAAGTGGCCACATATGAGGTGATGGTTCGCTCGGTGGCCTGGTCACAAAGTGGAGCTCACTTGTCTGTAGGCCTGCACTCCGGCAAGGTGCTCAAAACCCTGTCATGCCGCTATACTATGCCTTTGCTTGAGAAAGCTGCAGCAGTGTTGCTAGATTTGCATCCTGCTGCCTGCACGGCAGTAGTGCCTCTGACCTGATTGTCACATAATTTCTTCTGATGATGTGCTGGACGGCATTGCAGGTGGACCTATGGGACATCAACAAGATGTCTAAGGTCCGCAGCTTTGCAGGCCACTCCAAGCATGTGACAGCCTTGTCATGGAACTCTCATCTGCTGTCCTCAGCTGGAAGCGAAGGTGTTGTCCTAAATCGTGATATGCGTGTTCCAGAGGACAGTGTAGCTGCCATGAAAGGTCACAGAAGTACCATCAGTGGGCTGAAGGTAAGCTTCCTACTGCCGTGTATGCAGGACAATCAGCGCTTTTTTGCAACAAACAGCTTGCCCAAGCCAACTTGTTCATAGTAGGATGCGCACATGGCCTGCTGGCACAACATGCACTATGGCTATGTGCTGCAGTGGTCTCATGATGATCGACAGCTAGCATCTGGAGGCAATGACAATCTTGTGTGTATATGGCATGCTGGCATGAGCAAACCTCAGCAAAGGATCACAGCCCATACAGCTTGTGTCAAGGCTCTTGCCTGGTCCCCACATCATGCAGGCCTCTTGGCTACTGGTGGAGGAACCCAAGATCAAACCATAGCGTAAGTCAAGTCATCAGAGTTCATTGCTGCTGTATACACACGCTAATGAGCATGAGCAAACAGCTGCTTCTCAAGCAAAGGCTATTGTCCAAGCTTACGTGCTGCTAGATATTACGGCATGGTCATGACAATGCTTGACGCTGTAATTTTGTGCAGGCTGTGGAACACTGTGAAGGCTTCAATGATACACAGCATTCACACTGGCAGCCAAGTCTCTGGTCTTGCATGGTCCCACACAGTCAACGAGCTACTGAGCATTCACGGCTATGCAACCTCTGCCCTGCACATTTGGAAGGCACCCTCCTTGGTGAATGCTGCTACATTGACTGGACACAACAGCAGAGTACTATTCCTTGCAATGTCACCAGATGGCCAGACAGCTGCAACTGGTGCAGGCAAGTCTCAAAGTCATGTTTTGTGCTGCACGTGCTGAACTCTTGGATGGCTCAGCAATGATATGCTCGACTGATTTGCAGGAGACGAGACTGTCAGATTCTGGCAAGTGTTTCCAAAAGACACAGCAAAGTCAGCCACAGCAAAACTTGTCAGGTCTGAAGGTCGGTGTAGCATAAGGTGACGTTGTAATCAGGACTGTGAATGACATCTGCCATGATAGGTTCTGACCTTGGAGTACATGTTCAAGCTTTTGTGCTGAGTCAAATTGAAAACGTTTAGGACTTGTAAACACAACCAGGCAATTTTGACCGCAAGCATGTATGAAGCTTTCAACCAAATTGGACAGCACTTGAGCTACAAGTATAAGGTGGGTGATGGGAGTGGAATTTCTCAAAAGAGCTGCTAGCATGCTGCTGCCTCAACAGATAATAAGTCGTTGAGCATGTTGAACTTGAGAATCCTTTTCTTTGAATCAGCCACAAATAGGTGTGTGCAGAGGCTCAAGAACATGTCAGCTTTGCAGATATGTACATTCTGCGACTTATTGTACATATGCCTTAGGACTGCTAAACAAAAAAATCACTTGCAACATCACAAAAAAGGCTGGACCTGACAAGGCACAATAACAATGTATACTGCTCAGCTGCCAACAGCACTCAATGACAGTGATGGAACTGCTATACTGCTATGCTGCTTGCACAGTTGGCTAAAACTGCCTGACAAGGAAACTCTTTGCCCCTGAACGACCAAACCCCCACTGTTAGTGGGTGCCTGCACAGTTGGCTATAACTGCCTGACAGGCAAACTGTTTGCGCCTGAACGACCAAACCCCCTGCCACCACCGCCTGCTCCTCGGCCCCTGCTCCTAAAACCTGCAAGTCAACAGCAGCAAAGTCAACAGGCCATGCCTACAAGCACTGCTCTTTTGGAAAAAGAGGCTCAAGCTGGCGAAAATATGGCCGCTCACTCCAAGGAGGGCAAAGATGAAACATGTTGGGCTGCATGTGCAGCATGAAGACTAAGGCCACAACTGGATAGTGCTCATGTGGTCTGAAGGATGCAAAAATCAGCCTTCATGTCAAGCTCGTACAGTACAATCCAGCATACAACAGACAAGCTGCATCATGACAGAACAGACTCGTGCATACAACAGACAAGCTGCATCATGACAGAACAGACTCATGCATATACAAGATAAGCTGCCTGGAAGGCGCAATAGGCAGTTCTTACCATTGCCGCCACCACCACCACTGACTTGCGCATACATGCGAAGCTCACTGGGTACATTCTGTTGTGCCTCTTCAAGGATGCCCACAAGCTGCTTGCCTAATCTGGCATTGGCAGTTGTGAACATAGCATATGCCACACCAGTGGCACCAGCACGGCCACATCTACCAATTCGGTGGACATAGTCTTCTGCCGTTCCCGGCATGTCATAGTTTATGACAGCCTTGATGTCCTTGACATCTGATCACATATATGAATGTCAGCGCCTGATTGCTGAGGAGAAACATGACAGCACTGTCTGCCTTGTGATCTAGTACAGGAACAATTCAAGGTGACGGTCACAAACCTCGTTTGCTGTAGCTCAAACATTATAAGTGCAAACAGATGCGGCCCAGGACAGTTCTGGCAGATTCGTACTGCATATGCAACATATGCCAAAACAGTGTATGTATGCAACATATGCCAAAACAGTGTGTGTATGCAACATATGCCAAAACAGTGCATGTGTGCAACATGGAGGCAGGACGCAACTGCCTGCATTGACACCACAGTCTTGTGCACCACATGTTACGCTTTGAGGTCAAAGACTGTCACATAACCAGACTAGCAAAGCATGACAGCTGTGATGTGTAGGTGTGCTGGTGTTGGCAATGTGGACAAAAGCTCACACGCACATGTCACCTCACAGCTGCTAGTTTGCAAGCCCAGCTTACTGACAGGTTTTGAAACAAGCAGCAACTCATGCCGCAGCCAGGCTGGGATTGTCACTGCTGCTGTATGAGCAATTGTGCACAGCAGCAGCAGCAGCCCAGCCCGATTGCAAGATGAGTCACTGCCTGTTGGTTCATAGCGCAACAAAGAACTCTGCATGCTGAATGCTGTGTGCACCATCGAAGTAGGTGCAAAGCAGCAAGCAGCAGGAGGGAGAATTCTGAGGGGTGACACTGACAGCAGGTCGCTACAGGTCAGGTGCGCCACATGCCCCTGCAAACTCCAGCAAGAATGAACACAAAAACTGTTCTGACACTGGTGGAGTGCAGCCAAGCAAGAATCTGTGACAGAATGCAGGCAGGCGCACAATGCGGCGGATGAGCTATACAATCAAAGGCACAATGCAAACGAGGTGCACATCTGTACTAGCATATGATCTTCTGATTGCAAGCTGCAAGCTGGAATGCAGAGCGTGCAGTCAAGCTTTGTCCTACCAAGACCACGTGCAGCAACATCAGTTGCCAGCATGATGGGGCTCTTGTTCTGCTTGAACTCAGCCAGCACCCAGTCCCTCTCTTGCTGACTCTTGTCCCCATGAATGGACAGGGCTGGCCACCCATCCATCCGCAATTGCCGGGTGACCTGCAATGCAACCATGAAACAGCTATGAGAACAAACAACTGCAGGCCTCATAGGTCAGCTTGCCATATGCTGCTCCTGATCTGACAACGCACTGAGAGGCAAGATGACATACATTAGCTGTGTCTGCATGCTGAAAACCAAGCGCTGATTGAAGATCATCACAAACAGTACAGAGAGTGCACAGCACAGCACACGATTGCCCATCAAGCTAAGAGAGGTTGTCCAGGTAGTCTACTGACTGAGTCATGCATGTGTGAGCCTGCTACAGCTAGGGTGGCTTCTTAAGTCTCACAAGGCCTCCAGACAGAGACATCTTGAGTACAGTAGGAATTGAGCATACCCCGTCACATCCACGTTTGGTCTCACAGAAGACCAGTATCTTGCTGCCGTCCATCTCCTTCTCAAGCAGCTTGGTCAGCCTGGAGTACTTTTCATTCTCCTGGAGGAAGATGAACTGCTGAGCAATCCTGTGGTTGGCCTTCAGCTCTGTGGAGCCAATCACGACTCTGTAGGGGTCCTTCAGGAAGTCAGCAGCTATCGCCTCTACCTCCTTGGGCCATGTGGCGCTCCAAAGCAGCGTTTGCCTGTCTGGTCTGATCTGTTACAAGCACAACTTTGTGTCAGTAACTGAACATGAGAGAAGCGCAGCCCATGGGCTCCAAAGCAGCGTTTGCCTGTCTGGTCTGATCTGTCGCCAGCACAACTTCATGTCAGTAGCAACAAAAGAAAAGACTACGCCTTTTGGCGTCAAGTTGATGAGAAGCCAAGTATAATACGGGGCTGCCCAGGAACTTTATGTCAGTAACCGAACATGGGTGAATCGTAGCCCATGGGCTTCGTTGTGTGCATCTCATAAGGTGGTGTTTGCCTGGCAGAAAGTGCTGCATTGCTGAAGTGTAAGACATGTGCAGGGATTGCAGAAGCTGGTGCATGTGGCTTTGCATGGACCTACTGCTTGCAGCAATGACATAATCTAGTTTGCAAGATGATCGTACACATCAATATTAAACTTCCAGTCAAGCAAGGTCCTGACAGCAAACATGTAGAAGCCCATGTAGAAGCCATGTTTACCTGATTGACGATCTTTCTAATCTGGGGCTCAAAGCCCATGTCCAGCATTCTGTCAGCCTCATCCAGAACTAAGTATGTGACACGCTTCAAGTTGGTGACGCGTGAGTCCAGAAAGTCTATCAATCTGCCTGGTGTGGCGATGACGATCTCAATGCCACTGCGAAGAGCACTGGCTTGAGTGTGCTTGGGTTGACCACCATACACACATGTGTTCTTGATGCGTGAGGATGACCCAAACTTCTGACACTCCTGCTGGATTTGTACTGCAAGCTCACGTGTTGGAGCAAGGACCAACACAATTGGGCCATCACCAGGCTCTGCATCAAAGAAAAATCACTTGTCGTTGACCAAAGTGGCTTCAGAAACGTGACCAATTTTTTTTAGTTGCAGCAGAAATACTTAATGTGCTAATCATGCAGATTGCTGAGATAAATCAGCAAGCATGTGTGACGTCAGCATGCAATGCTGCCAAGGTGACATACCTAGATAGGGCTGAGCATTGATATGGACAACTGCAGGCAGGAGGTATGCCAAGGTCTTGCCAGAACCAGTTTCAGCCAGACCAATCAAGTCTCGCCCCATCAACGCCATTGGCCAGCCTTGACATTGAATTGGTGTGGGCTCTGTGAAGCCGGCCTTGTTGACCTCTGCCAAAACATACTCTGCACAAAGACCAAGCTGTGTGGAGGGATACTGACGTTCGGAACAGATGTAAAGTCCTTCGTGATCGATCCTACCTGGAAAGGAAGCTTCCTCAAACGTGGTAACAGGCTTAGGCACATCATGACCTTCAATGTGAATTTCCCGTCTGTCTCTGTAAGCTGCAATTTCGACATCGGTACGTGCTGTCACTGCCGGGTGCTCGTGGTAAAAGTTCTTCTCGAAGGGTGGGAGACCTCGAAAGTCCTCCTTTCTGAGCTGAATGCTGTCTAGATCGCGACCCTGTCCACCTCCAAACTGTCCTCCGCCCCCTCCGAACCCACCACCTCCTCCACCGTATGAGCCCCCACCAAAACCGCCACCGTATCCGCCATACGCCCCGAAGCTCATTGTGCTGTCCACAAAGCTTTGCTGAGCAGGTGCCAACAGCAACACATGAAATAAGCTAATTCGTTTAAATTGGCCAGGCGGTTTGAACCCTAGCAACCTTGAAAAACAGTCATACTGGCTGTCGCATAGGCTATGGTGCGATGAGGCAGTGCTGTATCCATCGTGTTCGTAGTTGCAGCCCATCTTTCACACACCGTTCCAACGTTCTTACCCTGCTTGATTGGCTTTTGCTTGCTGCGTCTAGTCTGTTGCGCTATGTCCGCTTTCAGTGCAAATTTACGGTGCCCCACCCCTGCTTCTTGCAGTTCGAGCTCGGCTCATTGCAGACGTCACGTGGTGTCATGCAGCAATGACAGACGTTCGCATATTGATCCATCCTGGTGCCGAAACCAGTTACATATCAGACCTAAATCTGCCTGTCGTGCCGAGGAAAGATCACGGGATAGCCTGCAAACTAGCCAGAGTGAAAAGCTCAAAGTTCCTGACACGCCACCCAGCAAAGAGAGCACAAATCGAATCATAGATGTAAGCGTGCATCTGATGCACTCACTCTCATTGCTGGCCTTGAGACATATTCTGTACACAGTCCTAGTTTTGCTTGCAGGAAGCAAGCACATCCCAGCAGCAGAGTGGAGAAATAACAGACGAACTGAAGATGCTACAACAGCGAAAACGAGAGCAAAGTTCAGCCTCTGCACCAACTGGATATTTTCAGGTGACAAGACACATTTGTTTCACCTTACAGTGCGAAATCCTCCACTGTGCTCTGACCTATGCTTGTGCTTCGCAGAGCATACTGCAAGAAGTCAGGTTGATAGAATGGCCAAGGCCAAAGCAGGTCCGTTAACAGCATTACAGGCGCATCTTCGTATGTGCCATCTGTGCAGAATATGCAAAAATTCCATGACTTGCCTCTACATTTGCTTCTCATTCATGTCATGTTACCTGAATATCAACCAAGACCCACCATGTTGTGACCTACTGCATTGCAGGCTCTGACCAATACAGTGTTGGTGATAGGAATTGTTGGTGCCTCGTCGGTCATTCTGTTTGCCATCAACTCGACGCTTGCAGAGCTCAGCAAGATCAGCTATGTTAGATGAGCCAGTTGGTCATCGGGCACAAAATTTTGTCATGACAAGCGTAGTTTGCTGACACATGACCCATCTTTAACAATCTTCTAGGCGACACACAAGTACCAGATGTGGCCTGTCAGGTTGTGCCTCCAGTGAGTATGCTCGCATCTGTGGTTTAACAAGGTTTTTGCACTGATCATGAAATGGCATTAGATCACGAGGTGTCCAGAAGGTTTACAAGATGTATACTCAATGACGACCTATGGATCTGTGCCACAATGATTGGCTGAGGCAACCTATGTCGTGGCTCATGATGGGGCTCACTGCAAATGTTCTTACACCTGTACAGGAGTCTTGCTGCACACAGTATGCTGCTGTAAATTGTTTACATCACTAGCTAGTGCACACATGCTAGCAGTGCTGCATCTATTTGGGAGTCCTTCAAGGTCAAGTCGGCTTGGCGTGAAAAGAACTAGTACAATCATGCAGGAGCACCCACTCTGATCCTTCTGACAGAAACTTTGCTGAAACAAGCATTGCAGAGTCTGACAGGACGTTTGCCAAACAAGCTTGCCAATTTGATAGTTATTAATGGCATACACGAAAAGACAGCCTAATACAGCTGACACAAGTATCCCTACAGACATGTGCAGGCCAACGTTGTTAACACTAGTGCAATCTGGATTGCATGTTACTCCTCAGCACCAAAAAGCTCTGCCTTTTGTGACTCTAATGGCTGCCTGAGAACCAGGATCTCACTGATCTTGCACTGCTCATTGAAAACCAGCAGTTCCAAGCCGTACATGTGGTTCTTCAGGCCCTCCTTCTTCTCGACGCCAACAGAGGTCCAGTGCAAGAAAGCCTTGTTACCTGCTGAAACTGCAATGGTTATCCTGTTCTCCTGTTCAGACTTCCAAGCCTGCAACGCAGCCACTGTCATCTGTTGAGCCTATTCCTTGCAAAACCATTGAATGCTGGGACCATTGTCTGTGCATACCTTACTTGTGTATTGGGGTGCAACCCTGCATTGGCTCAGGACAACCTTGTACTTACTCTAGCAAGTTCTTAGCACTAACCATACAGAACAGGGCAAAATTGCTCAATTCCCCAGCTTCCAACCTGGTTGGTCAGACATGCATTTGGTCATAGTTTTTCAGCTGATGTGGCAAGAAAGTCTTTGAATCAAAGATCGCAAGCTTGGCTTCTTGACAGAAATTGTACCACAAATTGTACCACAAATTGTACCACAAATTGTGACCAGACCATGGTGAGGATGCATGGGAACACAGCATTACTACCAACCTTGAACACGGTGTGAATCATGCTCTTGAACTCAGCTCTGCCACTGGTCTCATGCGCAAACAACAGGTCCACATTGCGTACGTCCTCAGCCATGATTGCATCAGCACTTGATGGGTCACCAGTTGCCCAAATCTGCATACATGTCATCTGTCTCACAATAGCACCCTTCCTGTCTGACATTTAGGCAAGGCAACCAGGTATGCAGCGCAAACCACTGCGCCTTCACAATTTGCCAGGAACACTGTTCATTCAGCCAATCCATGTACCACAACAGCTTTTGTCTAGCAAGACTGAAGGATGCACCAGCTAGCTGTCCCATAACATTGACATCGACACTTGCATGTGGTTGTCGCACACATGATTGCCATGCACATCACACATGTTTGCTCAATGCTACATGCAACTTGCAAAGTCACATGTAGCCCAAGCTGAACAGTCTGGCCAACTTTTGTCAGAACGTATGTCAAAAACTGCAGCACTATCCTCAACATCATCATCACTATTATTGTGAGGTTATTAGAACGCAACACTATCCTCATTATCATCATTGCAAATGCTCTCTGTACAGCTACAGCGCCTGCCTAGGTAAATACAGACAAGACCAATCAGGCAGAATGCTTGCTTTGGCATAGGCCTGAGCTGCCTGATCTTGCTCCTGTGAGCGCTCTTCACTGGGCTCAATGCCTCCACTGCCCTTGTAGGTGGGTGGGTGCACCTTCACCTTAGTGAAGTTGGGAGCATTCTTCAGCTGCAACATCACAACATTGCCTGCATGCACTGCCCCTAGGCAGAGTTGCTTATTCACAGGCACTCATTGTATAGATGCATACATCAACAATGCATCAGTGTACCATGACTGTGTGCTGCTGCTGCGTGTGCATGTTTTTTTTGTGAGCATGTCATGGGTGCGCATACCTGTAAGTAGATAAACTATGATGGAGCCTTCATGATACAGTAAGATGCCGTTCTTGTGCAGCTTATGTGAATGCCTAAAAAGCATTTAGTGTGTGCGAGTGCGTATACGCTTGGCTTGAATGCAGTTTCCTGTTGCAGTCAGGTCAGCCTGTTGCCCACTTGACAGCATGTTGCAGCATGAACAGCATGATGCTGCCTGGATAACATGAGGCAGCCTGGGCAAGATACGATGTTGCTGTGAAGAAGAGACTGATACCTTGCGTGCAGCTTCATCTTTGGAGAATTGGCGCAGAAACCAAGTGTCCTTGATCTTGCCATCACATCCAAATTCATGCTTGAAGATGCCAAGCGTGTGTGAGGGCAGCGTTTGCTTGGTTGTCAGCTTCTCATCAAATACTGACTTGTCTTTGGGAGTCACATTCTGTACAGCAGACAAGGTGTGAAAGCTTGCGTGTCTCAAACATGTGGCAGATCAATACAAGCCAGCAGGAGGATAGTAAAAAAAGAAACTAGGCAGGAGACAGCCTGCAGTCATAACGTACTACAAGCCATTGTAAAAATAGATAGTTGATGGCATGCTCATCAGACACAGCTTTCTGTCACCCCCACATGAAACCACAAACACATCCATCGTATGTCACACAAGGTGCCGTTGTGAAAGTGGATGGCAACAGCATCTGAACATTGCAAAGAGCATCTCTGAAGGCATCATGCAGATGATGAAGTTCTTGTCTCACCCGGTCCAGCCAGAAGCAGAAGGCAGCAGAAGCTTCCTTGTCAACAGCTCCAGCCAGAACTTCATGCTCAAAGGTGTATTTGTCGAAGTACGCTTGCCAGTAGTTTTTGGCTTCGTTAATGCCCTTCAAGTCAGTCTGCAAAGTAACCAAGCTTAATGAGAACTGCATCTCTGCGCACACTCCAGAGAAGAACTCAGATGAACGCCAACAGACGCACATATTATAAAGGAACAAAACAACCAAGGACACAGAACAACCTAACTTGACTTTAGTAGCTACCTAGCCGTTAGGTTAAGCAGAGCCTGTGAGATCATACGTGAAGGGTAATGCCGTCAGCGTGAATGATGTAGTTGGTGTCCACCAAGCTGTCCAGCTTGTCAAGGTCTTGTTCCTTCAGCGCAGCATCATACTGCTTGGATGCTTGCAGCAACTTGGCTTCTGACTCATGCTTCAAAACCATGCTAGGCAAGTCAGTTAGGCCTGATCAGTGCCTACTCTACCTGCATGCACACACGCAGGCTTGACTACCAGTGCAGATGACTTGCACATTGGAATGCCGTGTATGCATTGTAAGCCTCGGCCGCTTGCTCGAACACGGCATGCATGCATGCAACCAGTGCAGTATGGCCACGTAGTGTATGGCCCCAACATGCACAACATGCACAAAGTCAAAGGTAGAAGTTCATCGGAGTGATGTCTATACAAGTTCATGGCCTTCTCCTGTGCATACGGAGTGAGTCCCAAGGGTTGACCAGCCATGCCGCAAGCTTACCTGGAGCTGTACCGGGCGCGCTGAGACAGTACTAAATAGACTCAGCAGCTTTTGCAGGTCAAAAAGACTGATTGAGTATCGATGTGCTGCAAACAGTTCAAGTCGCGCAAGATGCTCACGTTTCACGATGTTCACCTTCTTATGCAGTTTCGACGTGGTGACTTGAGGGGGCTCAGTCCAAGGCTCAGTCATGATTTCCTGAGCTGAGTCCCAATGCTCACAACCGAATTTGTGACCCACACCTGTTGTACAATAGCTAGCATTTTCTGAATGGTATGTATCTGATGACCAATTCCCGATAGCTAGCATTTTCTTAGTGGTGTGATAGCTAGCATTTGCTCACTTGGTGAAAACGCTGTGTTTGCTTGGCTCCACTTGATTGTGCTGGTTTAGAACTTTGGTGTCACTAAAAGCATTAGGGAGCTGGAGCCCCCTCAGCATGACAATGACGGCTTGTAGATGCTTGTGTTGTACTCTTTCCTGGTCAATGATTTGCATGTGTGAATGCATAGCATCGCAGTCCAGTAAGCTGCCAAATACAGTCATGCAGTCTGCTCACTTGTTCGCCCTTTTCTGGGCAATTTGCAACTATTCTGTACGTACAGTATACTGCATTTTCTGTACTGGTTTGAGCCCTTAGTTTTTTGGGATTGGCAAAGTTTACTTGTACTAATCTTGCCCATTAGCTGAGCATGATTGTTTGATCCTTCGGCTGCAATTACATTGCTACATTGCTGGACTCATACAAAGCAGCAAAGCTATCCTAACTTTGAGGATGTTGGAACAGACTCTGAGGAGGCTGCTGCACAGAATTGTCTGTGCCATGCTGCAGCAGCGACTGCAACGAGTCTATTGTTGGCAGTCCCTGCTGAGCTTGACCCTGATTGATCTGGTTCAAGGCAGCAATCAGGACAGGTGGCAAGAGTGCAGTGTCATGTGGTAGTGGGGCTTGCGCTGGTAAGATAGGAGCCGAGGCCGGAGCTGCAGCCATGCCCAATGTATTGCTGTTGTGGGTCTCCCCTACAGCAGCACTGCTTGGGGCAGCAAGGCCACTGACATGGGCATCTATTGGCGCTGCAGTAGTTGGCACAAGCTCATGCTTTATATCTGTGTCCTCGGGTGCTGCAGGCTTGTCACCGGACTTTTTTCCTACACATGAAGGCTGCGCATCAGCTGTGAGCGATGAAGCATGCAGCATTGTTGAAAAATGTGCAGCACAAAGGTATAGCCATTTTGGGCAAAACCCAATGCACCTGGCAGCGTTTTTGGACAACATATAAGGGGTAAGTGCCACATGCACCACATGCTGGGTATTCAAAGCAAGATAAAAGCTTTAGTCAATCACACTGCTCTACGACAATGCCAGTTGAACTTGTCCAATATGTTGGGATGACAGAGATGCATGTGAGCAGATCTGCAGTTCTCTTTGCAAAGGCCCAGGTCAGCCTGCCGAGAGAATGTCGGCAAATTCTTGAGGCAACAATACTATAGCAAACAACAAGAATGGGCCGTGGAGCAACAGGCTGTGTGCTAGAATAGTGACAAGTGCACATGTGCAAAAGCTGATCCTGTCAACACTGCAAGTCATCAAGCTGCGACAACGGCAAACAGAGGTGTGAAGGAGGGGCCTGGGGGGTACCTTGCTGGGGCTTCAAAGGGACATGCTGCACCCCAGGAAAGGCCGCAATTGCGTATCTGTGATCCCCAGCATGTGTGAACATGTCAGTGTTGCGTATGGCATTGCTGATCTGGCTGCTGCGGCTGTTCTTGTTGGACACCCAGTCTGAAGCCACCAGGCCCATGGCCTTGGCTGCTTCTACCACTTTGGAAACCTTCAATCCTACTGGCCCAGCGTGCAACAGCACCTGCATGGCACATGTGCAAGCTGAGTACGACATGTGCAAGCTGAAAAAAGGACGCCATTTGCCGGGCAACCTGATGCCCCTAAACATGGTAGGGCCTAGATCTCAGCAGCTTGCAACATGTTGCCGGCAACCATAGAGATACTATCGTGGTACCACCACACCAGCTGATCATGATGCACCAACATGTAACAGGACCTGCAGTGTATGTGTACACACTGAGCATGTATGCAAGTGTTTGACGGTCAGCTTGCTACAACATCGCACACACCAGTGAACACATGAGTGATTGAGTGCAGCGGTCACTGAGCGCAGGTATGAGTGAGTGAGCGAAGCAAGTGATGCTGTGATTGATAGGTCATTTATGTATACCCAGTTGAGTGTGGAATTGCATCACTGAGACAGTTATAGACTGCGTGAGTGAGCAGGAGAGGTATACTGAGTGAATGAGTGAGCGTGCTTGTATAGCAGATACAGTATGTGGCATTGCTCTGCGTTGCTTGCTATGCGTTCCTGCGCTCTCAACCACGATCCCTGGCCGCTGTGCACTGGCTTCGAAGTTGAGCTGGTTTGTGTTGAGTTTGGTTGTACGAGTTTACTTGGCGAGGTTACACCGGCAAGCAGAATGCACTCTTGAACAGGATGTGCAGGCAAGGTGGAGGCAGCATGCAATCTGAGAGCATATACCTTGTAAGTGATCTCTTTGATGGTACCCTCCCTGCAGGCATAGAGGCCCCTGGACAGCAGCTGCCGGTCACCCCCATGGTCCACCCCAAACTGCAGGAACTCCTCCTTGCTGGGAGCAGTGGGTGTGGCTTCTGCCTCACCTGCACACCAGCCTTAACCTCTTGCACACCAGGCTTAACCTCTTGCACACCAGGCTTAACCTCTTGCACACCAGCCTTAAAATCTTGCACACCAGCCTTAAACTCTTGCACACAGCTCTGGCATGAAGTTAGTTCCCTGTACCAAGCTCTTGTCATTAAATGTCCAAAATTCCCGCTAATCAAAGACAAGTATCACACCCTTGTTGAAATCCTGGAACCTGTTCAATGCCATCCTTCCTTGCCCAAAACTCTACAAGCTTAATTCAGACTGTTTAGAAGAGATGACCGCTTAGTACTGATGTTTTTGACCAGGTTGCTGACAAGCCTGGCACATTTGTACAATTTACTTGGTTGGCTGGAAACGTAAATTCCCCTTCTCCTCCTGTTTCACAAAGGTCTGGCATGAAGTCCTTGTACCACGCATTCTGTTTCAATGACAAGGGCCAGATGAAGACAAACAGAAGCAGCAGCCTCTTTGATACGTTTTGAAAGTGCTTGCACAATGGGTCAACAGTAAGAGCAGAAACCCCGTAGCATCAGTCCAGTATACAAGTCAAGGACAGTCACCTTGACTAGGGTGCGCCTGTTGGCTGAGGCTGTCAGAAGGCTGTGCCATAAGGGGGGCTGCCTGGGCTTGAAGGGCCCCAGCAGGGGGGGCTCCAGAAGGAGCTGCCTGTCCATCCCCCTGCATGGATTCCTGTCCTGTAGACAATGAAGCTAGTCAGTGTTACCCTTCAGCATATTCAGGTGAGGCTTGTTTGGGTGAAGTCACAGTGGGTTGTCAGCAATGTTGAGTTTGGCATTTGATGCCAGGCATGCTACGCTGACCAGGCCGCTTGCTTCTCTGAGTCCAAGTAAAATTGATCAAGCTTGTTCATGTGTATGAGTCGCACAGCACATAGCCTGCAAACCAGGCAACAATGAGGAGCCAGGGGTGTAGGCGTCAGCAGAGCTTGCATTGGTCTCCAACATGAACATGCTTCAAGTCTCTAGCTGCAGCCCCCCTACATACTGCTGCTTCTGCTTGATAGAGGGACGACAGCAGGCCGAGCACAGTAGCTTGAGTTTCAAGCGATGTCAATTCATGGCAAACTTCTGAGTCCAGATTGCAAGCTATCCTCTGGATAGCCCTGTTAGGATTCGCAGGCAGCAAAACATGCCATCAGAGCTTGCTGTATGCGTGGAGAAACAGGCCACGTTCAGCATGTGAAGGGGTCCTATGGCTACAGGTAGAAGCACACCTGGAAGCTGAGGGATGGCAGCTAAGGGGTTGCCACCGCTGGGCCACAGCTGTGGCCGCCGCTCTGGTAGCAAAGCCCCTGGCTGAGCAGTTGCCAGTTGGCCAACAGCTTGGGCTTGAGGCTGCTGCAGGGCTTCTGCAAGAGGGCCAGGGGCAGTGCTGGGCTGGGCAGGGGGAGCTGATGGTTTTGGGGGGGATGGGCTGGGGGACTCTGAGGGGGGCTGGCTTCTTGGTGGCTCCTGAGCCAGAAACTTCTTTCCCAGTGCTTCATCTGCACACAAGCACTTATGTGCTAACCCCTGATCCTTTGAAACACCAAAGCTAGACAAGCAACTGCCGACAACAGCAGGACACCTCTGATCATCTGATTGGGCATTGGGCTGGCTGTGGCACCTTGGCATGACAAGTGACACTGCACACACTGCAGGCTACATTGCTGCTACTGTAATGACACTTCTCACCACAGACTGCACACAAGTGATAGCTGTAAAAAGACATTTGCAATGTAGACGCTAGACCCCTGCTGCAAGCTTGTGCTGGTTTACATAGCTTGGCTTGCTTGTACGCTGGATAGTCACATAGCTTGGCTTGCTTATACACATAGTAGCGTAGCACATAACACTAGCTCGGCTTGCTTGTACACAAAGTAGCATAGCACATAATACGTAGTACATATAGTAGCATAGTCAGATTGCTTCCTCACATGCTTCCTACTGGGACTTGTGGCCAACAGGATTTCTATCAGAGAGCCTTGCAAACAATGTAGCAAGACCACATTCCAGGATGAGATGAGGAGTGCAAAAGCTGCCTGTGAACAGTTCAGCAGGACATCTGCAGGCAACATGCACACAACAAGATGAGGAGTGCAGAACCTGCCCGTGAACATTTCAGCAGGACATCTGCAGGCAGAATGCACACATTGACATGAGGAGTGCAGAAGCTGCCTGTGAACAGTGCAGCAGGACATCCGCAGGCAGAATGCACACAATGAGAAGCCTCACCAAGATGAGATGAGGAGTGCAAAACCTGCTTATGAACAGTGCAGCCGGACAACTGCAGGCAGATTGCACAAAACGAGAAGCCTCACCAAGGGTACCAGAGGCTCTGATGGTGTCCACATTGGCCGACAGAGGCCGAGCCTTGCGGGGTCGCTTCTTGGGCTGACCCTCCCCCTCTGGCTGGGAATACATTGGTTTAGTCTGCAGTGTACATGGACCAGGTCAAATCCTATGATGTGTCACCTGTCATATGATTTGCTGCGACAAGCATATGGGGAGGAATGTGACATCCAGCGCTCTGGAGCTCATGGCCACTGCAGCTCTTGTGAGAGTAGGAGTCTGTAAGGTCATGTGCTTGCTGAGCAAATGCACAGGCGAGATGCAGACAAGGAAGCATCACCCTGCTGTGTGACGCCATTGCCCGTGACATACATGGTCTTGCTCAGAAGACACATAGCACATGTTGGAGGTGTTGAGAGTACACCGGTGGTGGTAGGGTGAGAGACCGGTAGCCAAAGTGCGGCTACGGATTAGTCATCCATAACACAACCATGACGGTGGTATTGTGACAGTATTGTTACACTGGAAAAGCATGAGCAGCAGTGAAACCAGGTTGCCACTCACTCTGAGGTACACTTCCTTCAGCTCTGCAGGCTTCACAGTGTTGGGTCCCCACAGAATAGGATTGGCTGCAACATCCTCCCATAGCCTTGGGTTGTCATCCCGCCCCCCTTGCAGCTCTAGAACTGCAGTCACGTACTCATGCAGCGCAAACTCCTGCATCTTGTTCCATGCCAGGCTGCTGCTGCTGCCAGCTGCCGCTGTGCCTGCAGCTGCAGCTGCTGCTGGCTGCTGGGAGGAGGCTGGCAAGGCAGCAAAGTCATCATCTGAGCCGACTAAGCTGGGTGCTGTTTGACCTGCAAGACACCACAGGCATTGCTGTCTCATTCAAGATGAGGTTGGGCTATGGCCTATGGTCATAGCTCCGGGCTGCCGCCATGGGAGGCTCCCGTTATGATCGCTGTAAAGCATAAACTTTTCTTTTCTTTCAAGATGACATATCAGCAGAAGAAAGCACTAGGTAAGATGCCCTGTGCAGCCGAGCCCTGAGACTTGTCCAGTGGAAAATGCAATGCAAGAGCAATCCATGCATTGAGAACCCCCATCATGCAGTTGACGTCTGTATATCCATATGCTGCTGCGCACACTTGCTGTAGCAGGACCACATGACTGGCAGTGCAATCCTCGTCTAACAGCCTGGTCACTTGTCACTCACAGTCCTGACAGGCAGCCATGAGCAACAATCTAGCTTGCTGCCACACTTGTGCTGGCAACTATGTCGCATCAACAGCAGACTTGCAGTCACAGCTCTCTCGACTGTTCATCTCATATGTGGTTTACTGCTTCAAGTGCTGGGCAGCTGACCTGTCAACACAGGCTGTTGCTGAGCAACAGAAGTGACTAGCCCATCTCTGGACTTTTCGTAACGGGCCTGCGCTGATTCATGCAGCTTCTTGAGGCGCACAGCCATGTTGCCCTTCTGAGTCCAGGGGTGCAGAAAGCTGTAAGCTGCATTGGCAATTGTAGTGCGAGCACCTGCAATGCACAGCCATTCTGATGTGCTGCTTCCCATACATGAGTTCACAAGGCACAGTACCATCTTGCCCTGAGTGCTGACACCTGGAGGCTACGTCAATGCTGCAGCACCTCTGAGCTGATTCACCGAAAACATGCGGTTGACTTGATTGTCACAAGGCTGGGCCTCTGTCCAGGATGGCCGTAAGGTGTAGGCTGTACTGGCTAGTGCACTACAGCTGCATGTAAACACCCCTCACTGTCAGCCTGGCCATGTTTAGAGTACCCAGCAGTCTGCGTGATTATCGATTGTAGCCAATGTTATGCACATATGGCTCAAAAGGGTTGTTGTGGATCAGAAAATTGGCTTACCAGGGGATTTTTCATTCTCCCTGGCGGATGCCCTAGCTAGTTTGGCCAATAGAGGGTTTAGCTGAGGAGGCAACTTCTTCTGAAGCTTCTCCTCACCAGGTTGGGTGGCAGCTTCTTCAGCACCTTCCTCCTTGGGCAAAGCGAGGCTTTCAGCCAGGTCTTTGAGCTGATCTAGCAGGCTTCTGACATCACTTGGAATCACATAGCCGCCAATGCCTGCAATGTTGTGTAACATGTTGCACATGATCCTAGCACGACGCAGATGAGTGCGCCCACCTGAATGACTGCTCTTTGGTTTGAAGAGGTTTACCAGGCTATGACGTTGCAAGGCGAACAAACTGAACAAGATTGGTAACATCAAACAAATCAAAGTGTAGAGTTGAACACAGCCGTGGCTGTGTGCATCTGTTGCACTGGAGGAAATGATGATTATGATGATGATGCAATGCATTGTGGCATGTAAGGGACTCAAGTCAAGTGAATGCAGTGTTCTCTGCCAGACACTGACTAGCATTGAGGCATATTATGTGAGCTGATCGCCCTGCAGAGGGCAGCAGCAGTATAGCCTACAAGGGCCAGTAGCAATGTAGGTCAAAGCTGAACATTCTACCTTCTGTGCCTTCTCTGGAGCGCTTCTTGCCTGTTTGGGGGGTCCTGGCTTGGGCAGGGGGTTGGGGGGCAACTCCAGCTACAGGGCTTGCAGGCAGAGACTCAGTCAGAGCCTGTGACAGTCACAGCAGAAGCAGGGTTAGCAAACAAGCAACAAGCAAAGATGAGAGCAGGATGGCTGCATGGGGCATCAACAGGGGGAACCATCATTGCTATCTCAGCTTCAATGTCAAGGCTGACTTGATGAAGTGACACAAGCTGCAGAGAATGCTCCTTCATGACAAGTAGTCATGCGCAATGTGCCAGCGTCGAATGCTGTATGGCCATTGTGAAGTGCTACTGACATTACATCACAATTCACAAGTCTGCCTGTCTTTGCACAGTAAGCTGGCACAGCAATCATGCAGTAGGCAGCATCCCATCAAGGCAATCAAGCACTCATGTCCATACCCTGGGAGGCTTAGCAGGGGTGACCCCTGCCATCATGACCAGGGGGATCTTGTCCTCCTCTGGTGTAAGCGCCGCATACTGCTGAGGCGCTTCAGCAGGTTGAGCATGGCCAGGATTGCTGCCCAAAGCAGCAGCAGGTGAGATGAGGCCTGCTGCATTGATTGCATGGCCCTCTGTTGCACCTGCTGGCACTGTTGCAGCAGTTGCTGCTGCAGCTGCTGGACCAGCACTGGCTGGGCGACTGGCAGGCTTTGGAGGCTTTGCCCCAGCTATTGCCTCACTGGTTGCCTTGGTCTGCAGTCAACGAGTCACTGCTTAAGTATTTGACCTGTCCACTATTGCTTTATGCCAAGAGTCATGGCTTCCTCCAGAGTAGGCTGCCACAGCATGTTGCAGTGTTTGTGCATGCCATGTGAGTCTGCTACATATCTAGGCAAAAGCACAGTTGGTGGTACACTAATGAGTTGACACAAAGCAGCAGGAAGACAATATGCTTTGCCTGCAAAGGTCAAGAAAATTAGCTTACAAGTTGAGTTCATGACCCATGGCGAGGTAAGAGGCACAGCAGGCGCCTGCTTACCTTCCGGACTACAGGTGTGCCATCTGGGTTCACCTTCCTCCTCCTGACTTGCTTCATCTTACCATCCTTGCCCATCACCTGTCTTAGTGCTCCTGCCACATCACACAACTTGGCTTGCCTGGATGTTGCTGTCTAGCAATGCAAACAGTGCATTGTTTGACAGCGTGTGCACGTGTCACAAGGACTGCTGTGGCATGAGTCAGTTGCTTATGCAGGGCATGCAAGACTAGTGGCAGTGATAACAACATGCAGGGGCAGAAAAGCAGCCTACCTGGTTTGAGAGGAGACTTGGAAGGAGAACCTGGTTTGCTTTGCTTGGGCTTTGTTTTGCGCTTCCTGGGCTCCGGTCCAGGCTCATCACTCATCAAGAGTTCATCTGTCTTCTCAATTTCGCCCTGCAGACAGCAGGCTGCTCACAACCAGGGCTGTATGCTTGGTTAGTGCACTGGTGCACTGCTCAGTTGTGCGCAGGAAGAGAGATTGGTGAGACACACACCCAGATAATCTGGAAACTTGATGCATTGGCCTCATGGTGCATGATGGTGTCAACTATCTTTGTATGTCATAACAGCTCTTTCTCAATCCCGAAACTTCTGTCTTGATTCAAAAATAGCATCCCTACACTCTAAAACTAAATGGAGAAATCTCTAGGGACAGCAAGAACGCGTTTCTACATTGTGCAGAGGTTTCAGGGTTCCATGGGCCTCATACTGCGTCTGGTCATGTTTCAGGGATGCTGAGGCAGTACCTGATTGATGAAAAACCCAGAATGCTTTGGTTTGTGCCAGTCCCCACCATAGTACTCATGGAACTCTGAGTCATCAATGAACTCATCATCGTATTCTGCAAACTCATTGTTGCCACCTTCACTGTCACCATCCTGCAGTGGGTGTTATACTTGAATGTAGGCGTCAAGAATTTGCCTGGGTCTCTGATGTGATTGCTTTTGCAACAGACACACTCTAGGACATGCATAGAAAACAATGATTTGTTACCAGGCATCAAGCAGTCCCACAAAAAGCTATAGATTAGGCGCTGTGTTGTGCATAGCAAGTGAACATTGTGACATGCTTAGGTATTTTTTCAAACAGCAAGTTGAGCATTTGATGTGCAATAAACAATGCAGATTGACAATAAAATGCTGAAGAGACAAAGCTGATTGATAGTGAATGCTCACTGATTCAGAGTCTGGATTTGCAGGACGCTCATTGGGCTCTGAGGCTGAGTCATCGCTGTCAGGCTCATGTGGCATCTGTGTAACAATGGATTGATATTCACTCTGGCAAATCATATAGTTGGACCATATCAAGCCAAAGTAGGATGATGCTGCCTCATGATGAAGGTATGGTGGGACCATGTATGAGATGTTTCATGCAGGTTGCGGAGAGCAAAGCAAGCAGCTCATGCTGTGTGAACATGGGGCAGACATACAGTATAGAATATGCACAGCCACAACTGGTACATGTGCCACAGCTATACACTTGTATATTGGACCTTACCGCTAGGCCAGCCTCGAGACGCTCTACAACAGAGGCAAATATGTTACTGCCACCACCTCTTCCCACAGGGACCTATGTCAGGACCCACATCATTTTATAATGATTGACACTGCCCAGTTCAGCTTGCACAGTGTATCAAGCCTCAGTGCCAATAATGATGCATGCAATGAATGTGGTTTACAGACACGCCACAGCATATAGCTTATGTGGTGTCACCTGAAATGGCTGGGCCTTGTCAGTGGGTACAGCTAAAGCTGGCGCTGTCTTGTGTTGTAGCTTTGCTTTCTGAACTCCAGCAGCCTTCTGCAACTACAAACGTAACGTATAATTTCAGTGCAGGGCCAATCAACAAGTGCAACGACTGCTTTGCAGCAGCAGCTGATACGTACTTTGCGCCAGTTGACTTTACTGTCTTGAGAGATGTCGACAAAAATTTTGCGTCCCGGCTCGAGCATAGTCTTCGCTAGCTCAGCTTGCTCTTTCAAGTCGAACCTCAAGTTCAACGGCTGTTCCGCCACAGACTC
>JAABUK010003330.1_pt1 | contig 27371 bp, 41 predicted proteins | sample 5559141 | NCBI WGS metagenome assembly JAABUK01 (sample SAMN10711869, study PRJNA513367) | rock metagenome | isolation source: Antarctica rocks | place: Antarctica: Victoria Land, Pudding Butte nord | collected 2016-01-03
CTGGGGTTGTTGCATGATGAGTTATGATGTGAAAGAGAGAGAAAGTGAAGAAGAGAGAAACTGCGGGAAATGGACGACGCGAGTGGCCAATAAAGGGGGGTGTCCCATTAATAGGGGAATCACGTTAGTGCAATGGTTAGCACGGAAATCCGGGTCCAAATCCCCGGGATATCTTGCAAACATAAATGTGCTGTACCTTTGTTTTGGTTACCTTTGTTTGGTCACCTGTTGGCTTCATCAGTGCTGTTGAATTTTGGGTTTGACATATCATGAGGGGTTAAGGGCTTAGGGGCTTAGGGGCTTAGGGGGTAAACTTACTCTACAGAAGTCCATGAATGCCGATCATCCCAAATTGACTGAATGACATCACCAGGTTATAATGGGATTCAGCCAGTTCCACTGGGCTGAATATTGTACCTTTTGTTCAGTGGTATCACGTTCCATGGTGTTTATTACAGCATGGATGATCATGGTATAATTAGTGGCGCTCACTGAAACCAGGCATCTTACGTTGACATCAGAGAATATCTAGGGAGTGGTGTTGCTTTCATATAGGCAATAGCTTGAGCATATACCTTGAGATTGTGATTGAGCCATGACATTGTAGGGGACCAGACTCTGCACATTGTGGCCAAACCGCTTGGACTTGGTGAGGTTGACATCATGTAATCTGTAGGCGGGATTCTCTCTGTTCTCTGTCAATCCTTTAAACATGCCTTCTCTCACTACTTCAATGATATATACAAGAGGATGCCAAGATCTTTCTTTCTTCCCTTCCTACGATATTGTCAGAGGTAGAAATTTCTTGAGCTGAGATTACCAAGCCCCGCAGATGCTTGTAACAGGCTCATTGAAAGCATCAAAGCCGTCACTTCCTGTGCAAAGGGGGTCAATGACAACCTCAGACGAGAGAACACAGACGTATCCTTGCAGATGCAGGTTCCTGAAGCATCTATATTGTCAGGCGAACGCGTTTCACAGTGGGAAAATCAATACCAGCAGGCCAATCACTTGGATGAGCAAGTACATCTTGTGCTGTATGTCATCCGCTGAGCCTCTTCAGGCTCTGGCTGCGGCTTCAAGAACTCTCTGAGGCCGCCAGCAAGGCTGTGGAGTTTTGCCTTGAGTGGGTAATAGCTTATCAGTGATTCCAATAAGATTGGTGAAGTTGGAATGGAGTGCTGATAGCGAAGTGAGAAAGGATTGTAGTTGGAATTGTGAGCTGTACAGGATAATCTCCAGCAAGATCCAACACTTAGAATCATCCTGTACCTTGAAGCAGTCCTAAAAACTTCGATCTCTCAAAATGGTTGCCTGCAGTCCTGCAATAAATCATACCCCACACATTGACACTTGCAGAGCCATGCCCGATGTAGCAGAGTAATGTAAGGCAAGCTTTGAAAGCTTGACTAGTGCAAGGGAAAGCAAACAAGGCAGCATACATTCTGCCGTGATTCATGAGGTCCAAGCGAGATGTTACCAGCTGTCCTTGAACGCCCTCGAATTATGCACACCATAGACAGGATGTGTATCGGCAGATGTTCACCATGGCTCGTTGAGGAGATCCTGTCATGTACGAGATAATATAGCCGTTCCTCTCTTCATCACTCCGGTAACTGCTGGGTTGTAGCTTGAACACCAGCTCGCACTGCATGAGGAATTCGGAATTACTGTGGTTCGAAGGAAAGCGGAAACGATCCTGACTGTCATGCCATGTATATAAATTGGGCAAGCAGGTTGTTATCCATCCTGGCATAATCACGATCTACGCCACCATACGATAACACGGTATATCCGATCGACGACTTCCGCATGTCTGCAACTCTCGCCGACATTACCCAACATATTATCGTTTATGATTGTCTGACTTCATCATATTCTCAATGAGTATCACTCAATACTCTATTCGGCTCATTTGATGATCTGTGCAAATCAAGTGAGGCATCATGATTGTCATAGAGATCTTAGCTGGATCTGTATGTTTCACATAGACTGTCTGGTAGATTTTAATGTGAAGGACCGTAGGATCATATGATCGGCGAATTGTTGTTTGAAGTGGCTACATGTAGATACCTTCAAACCGTTGAATTCTCTGGGGTAAAAAGCTGGACCATTTGACTCTCCCTGGGATGTCTCTACCCTGTCAAGCTATCTCTTGCCATCCAACCAATCAACAAGTTCATGGAGTCTCTTCATCAGGCTTAGTCCAAGCTAGTAAACCATTGCAGTCTAGCCTGTCTCTGGTGCTCATCCATCAGGCCTTCCAAAAGACAGGTCATGACATAGTGAAAGCCCCGAACAAAGACTTAGCAAATTGTGGCTGAGCCACTTGGACTTGGTTGCTCATGACATCATCTATTTGCTTTTGTTTTGGGGATCACCTCTTTTCACTGATAATCCCTTCATCCAAGACTTCTCTCACGGCTGGTCTCATGATGTATGCATATGATGACAGCCAGGATCATCCCTTTTCCCTCCTACCACCTTGTTCTGAGTTGTTTCCAATTTCTCACTTCATAATACTAGACATCATTCATAACGCATCATGTCGTCTCAGATTCCTGCAAGGCGGGATATCCTTTCCCTTGACACCCTACATATTGCCATCTTTGTGATCAAGGAGGAGCTGAATGCTCTTCCAGAAGACAGAAGAGACTCCTACAAAACACGTCTCACTTCTACCCTGAAGAGCCCAACAATGAGCCCAACGGACCGTGTGACCAAGATTGACATAGCAATGTCAATGCTGATTGAGGACAAACAAGGTATGGCCACAAACAGTCCTGAAACCATCAAGATCAATCACGCGATGGCTCTGCTTCGCTGCAGCAAGGATGGTTGGACGACTGGACATACGTCAAATCAGAGGTAGATTTGTGGTGAGATATAAACTGCCATGGCCATTGATGTGAGTAACAGGCTGAAGTCAAGCATCAAAGTAGTCACCTGCTATGCAAGGAAGGTCAATGAATTGCTTGAACAAGAGCATCCAGATGATGTCTTGATGTGTCAAGTTCCTGATTCTGATATAGAGTCAGGCGATTATGTGGAGCACTGGAAAAACCATTATGAGCAGACCAGCCACAGAAACGAGTTAGTATATCCTGTGCGGGAAGTTGCCATCAGCTGATCCTTTGCAGGCTCTTCACTCGGCTTGAAGACATTTCTGCAAGGACCAGCACTGCTATATCTCATCTTCTGGATGATGAGGCAATAGCCTAGCGGTAATCTTACAAAGATCCCGTATATCAGAAAGGAATAAGGGAAAACAGGAGGGATTCGAGATGTATAGATCTGTGCAATGTAGAATACTCAGAGCGCTTTGAATCCCTTGTGCTTGTTCAGACAGTTACTGTCACGGGGGACAGGTGGCAGGTGGTCTGACAAAGCTAAAGCTGCATACAAGTCATGGCAAGACTATATAATAGCGGTTACCAGAAGGAGTCGGCGGCATCTCGGCGAATCTGGCGATTTGTGGTGTGGCGTGGTCCATGACGGTGTCTGCTCCAACCCTGCTTGTTCGAATCAAGACAGAACCCTCTGCAAACTACTTGGGTGACAGGCTATGCTTATGACGCCTCAGGGTTTTGCCATACAAGACACACCTTTGTGTCAGGGTGCTACGGCAATCAATGAGTGAACCCGAGGTTCAACCGCAATGTCTGACAAATGTTAGCTACCTTGAGCGATTGAATTTCTCAGGATGGACAGCGCACTGGAAACTATCGGGGATGCCATCAAACGTAGCTGAAGTAGCCACTGGTTGGGTAACAAAATTGATGCAGAGGAAAATCTAGGATACTATGAGGTGACTTCAATCTCAAGCCGCTGGGGCTATCCCTCAGCAATCTACTTGGTCTGTATAAGGCTCTGGCTCTGTATCCTCTGTTACATCCTACCGTCACATTGTCGCCCAACAAAGTTGTAAGAGGCGGAAATGCGGCAAGCCTCGGCAACTTCTCGACTCTGAAACGCGATAAAGGAAGAAAAACAGATTGCGGCGATTTTGACCGTGTAGTATCTGGATGAAGATCGCCAAGGATGGGCCAATTTGGCATTTGTTGGGCTCGCACTGTATTTAGCATTGTGACACCATGCTTGTATGGCACTCACTCATGCTCTTATGGCACTCACCAAACTCATACGGTGCTCATATGGTGCTCATATGGCACTCATCAAACTCATACGCCCAATGGAACTCATCCGGTACTCAAATGGAACTCCGGTACTCAGTGAGACTCATATGGTGCTTAAAGACATAGGGGCGAGCATTAAGGAATGATCATATGATGGCAGTGAGCAAGTTCACGCTTCTATGAGCATTTGGGGTATAAATGCGTACATTCAGATCTAGATCGGTCTCTTCTCTTAGGATCAATATATCATAGATTACTCTGCTCAAGGCCTACTTCTGCACAGCTCCTCTGTTGCTGTCCTTCACATCCAGATCCTTAATCCTCTTAGCTTGCTTGTGATCCTTCCAAGCCATCTTGCTGTTGACCAACAGACAAGCATTAGTTGCCTTGCGCCAGCAACCTTTAAGTGAACCACCACCGTCTATCCTGTCTCCGGTGTTACATCAACCATAGGCCTTGCAGGGACGGGTCATGATACATTCACTATCCCCAAACTATGTCTCTTTGAGCTATTTGATAGTGAATTGTCATAGAGTTACATCACTCTGTCTATGGATTCAAGCGGTAATGTAGCTCCATTCAGGTTTGACCTCTACAAGGTATATTACAACATAAAGAAAGCGTCTGTCACAACTCAGCCACCGAAGTAAAAGAATCGCGACCCAAGGCACAGGCTAAGTAGCCGGTGCACATGCCTCACCCCAAGGTACCTTCGTCCAAAGCGGATGCTTGGCTCACTGTCATGTCGGACACTGCCACAAGCTCCACTACGCACCCCGAATGACACGTCATGGCGCAATATCACCGCCACTGGTCGACTTCGTCCATTTCGACCACTCGTTGCGTTTCGTTGGTTGAACGTCCACTCGCTCCGTTTCTTTGGTTGAACGTCTACGGAGAAGGAATATATAGCACAGCTAGCCTCGTTTTGTAGGAGGTTTCCCAGTGATTCTCGATTGAGTCTCATTCTCCCATTCCACGTCCAAGACGATCTCGTCCTGTTCTCCGATTTCGTCTACGCGGCTACACTCGTTTGTCCCTCGCTCAGACCCACGTCCCGCCTGTCTCGACGACTTGGTTGATCTCGACGACCTCGTTGAGTACCTCCCTGTCTGACGTTGTGTGATCGGGCTACTTGATCGGAGACGGATCCGAGCATCGTGACACTCACTGATCCGTCTGAATCAGCCAACAAGGCAGACACATCAGCATCCGAGGACAAAAATCGGCAACCAAGGCGTACACATAAGGTGACAAAGCGTTTGCACAGGCAGTCAAGGCAGACGCATAGGATACTAAGGCAGACGCATAAGTCTGTAGCGTACCAGTCAGTACGGCACATAGGGGTATGCTTCCTCCCCTCCCTCTTACTGTCATTACCTTCACCATCTCTTCCTCCTCCTCCATCTCTTCTTCCTCCCTCCTCTTCTCTGCCTTCTTGTCTCCAATCTCTTCACACTACTCTACTTTCATCCAAGTCTGGTGATACCAAGAAGGAGCAAGTGTCATGCTAGGAACCCCAATTACTATCATCACTGATGTTCACGATCCCTCCGGGAAAGCGACAGCCTACTCAGTGCTGGAAGTCTGCAACTCTGCCAAGCCTAACACGGTCTACTTCTACCTCACCTAGTCTTCCTCAATATCCACTTATCCTTTCAGGCTAGTTTTCGGCAACCAAGTCCACACCTCCACAGGCTGCACTCTTCATTTGTCCCGCGCCACCACCGTCCTTGTACTTTGCCACCCAGCCTAGTACCTGACCATGACACATGTTCTCCAGTATCCATGGTGACTTGAGAGCTGCTCAGGCGCAACTTCAGCTTTTCTTTACAGTCTTTCGGTGCTTTGACATCAAACCCTTTCTGGTGCCGGAGAATGTCCAGACTGGATTTCTGCACACACCCTCCTTGAACACGCACAGCGTGAATGGCCGGGACGCAGAGCAAAACTCCTGGCTTGCTTGATGTGGATGGTAGGCTGACATCCCCAACAAACCGATTTGATGCTTGGAAGGTGGATTGCATGTATGAATATCTCATCAACTAGAACGACTTATAAGTGCTCTGGTCTTCTATTTGCCCAGGTCTCGAAATATCCAACGCTCCTCTCCCATCCTAGAATCCCCTCCTGATACACCGGATCTTCTGAAGAGTACTGATCAGGTGTTGTCTAGTCTTCAAGATGGAAAACAGCATCACTTGTCTTCTCGGAGAGTGTCTTAAGCAGGTCAAAGAGCCTGCAACAGATCAGCTGATGACCGCTACCCGCGAAAGACATACTGACTCATCCCTGCAGTTGGCTTGCTCATAACGATCTTTCCATTGCTCCACATGATCACCTGAATCTAGATCAGAATCGGGAATCTGCCGACATGAGGCTTCAAGTGTGTCTCTTCGTTCAAGAAGAACATTGACCTTCCTTGCATAGTCTGTGACTGATTTGATGGATGACTTGAGCCTGTCATCAACATCAATGGCCATGGTAACTCATTTTTTAGTGAAGTCTTACCTCTCATTTGACATATGTCCAGTTGTCCAACCATCTTTGCTGCTGCGAAGCAGAGCCATCGCGTGATTGATCTTGATGGTTTCAGGACTATTTGTGGCCATACCCTGTTTGTCCTCAATCAGCGTTGACATTGCCATGTCAATATTGGTCACACAGTCCGTTGAGCTCATTGTTGGGCTCTTCAGGGTAGAAGTGAGACGTGTTTTGTAGGATTTCTTCCTGTCGTCTGGAAGACCATCCAGCTCCCTCTCAATCACAAAGATGGCAATTTGTAGGGTGTCAAGGGAGAGGGTATGCTTCTTCAGAGGAGTCTGAGAGGACATGATGGGTTGTGAATGATATCCAGTACAGTTGAAGTGAGGAATTGGAAACAACCTGGAACAAAGTTGTAGGAGGGAAAGAAGGAAAGATCCTGGCTGTCATTCTACGCATATATCACTGGACCAGCAATGAGAGAAAGCCTTGAATGAAGGGATTATCAGTGAAAAGAGGGCTTCCCAAATAGAGCGATTAGACGGTGTCATGATCCACCAAATTCAAGTGGCTGAACCACAATTTGCTAAGTCTTTGTTCGGGGCTTTCACTATGTCATGAAGTCGTTGTGCCCGTGATGTCAATACGATTCATATGGATATAGCTCAAGATTTGCTTCTCAGCTTCACTGCCTGATTCACGAGTGTTCCTTGTTGTCATTTCTCCTACGTTGCTAAGACTCCCGTCGATCACACCATGTCCTTCCCTTCTCACCGAGTCAGGCCCGACATGATGCGAGGAGGTTTGAGCATCACTTATCGCCATGCATGAACGTATGAAGCCTCACACCACTTGACCGGCGACTACGTGGCACTACTCACGGTCTTCGAACCACGCCCACGCCCAGTCGGAGCCACCGCGACCTCCTTCCTCCAGCTATCAATCGCCTTCTCCGCCACCACCGGAGGCGATGGATAGTCGATCGCTCCTACACCTGGATTGATCATCGGCGGATATGCCATCATCGGCGGGTATCCCATCATCGGCATCACCGGATGAGCCCATTGCGGAGCGCCGCCCCACATAGGGGGTAGAGGGAATGGCTGCGGCATACCATTTGGGATGTACCCTGCCATGGCCGCTTGTTGCTGCATTTCTCGCTGCCACCATTCCCCTGCAATCCGTTGATGCTCGGTCTCAAGGCTTTGTCGATGTGCAAAGTGGGAGTGGCGGTATGCTAGCGGGAGGTCGTCTTCGTTCTCCGCGTGTGGCAGGTGGGGCATCTTGGACATCCGTAGCAAGAGTGGGGTATCATCATCGTCATTGTCGGAGGGAAGGGTAGATTTGGTCATAGAATGTTTGGCGAGAGTCGAGAGCGGAAGATCCCCCTCCTCGTCGCCCGAGCTGTCTTCTCGCATGACAGGGGCCACTTTGGCCGGCGGCAATCTTGAGAGCGGAACGTCGTCCTCTGATCCGGCTGACTGGGTCTCCTGCACAGCCCTTCCCTTCCCCTTATTCAGCCTTCTCGCAGGCCTGACCCCTTCTTCCCGTTCAGATTCATCATCGCTTTCGAACCAATCGTTTAATCCCAGTCGGCTCGGTGCCGCTTTGCGTGGGATGCCCTCAGTCAGCACCGGCAACCCCGGCGGGCCAGTACTGACTAAGTCGATTCGGAGAGTCGGAGGAAGGTAAGAAGCACGCTTGATAGGCGAGATACTCGGAAAGCTCGAGGATGTCGCAGATAGGTCATGTTCTCCATCTTGTGGGAATTCGATGGACGGGTCGATCGCCTTACCCTTTCCCTTATCTTTCTTTTTCTTTGCCTTGGCTTCCTCGGCCTCATGCTCGATCCGCCCAGCTTCGTCTTTCTCCTGGATGATCTTCAGCTTCGCCATCTCCTTCTCCCAAAGCTGGTCGACCCCGAAAACAGATTTCGAATTGGCTATTCGTCCGCGCGAAGCCGACTGCTGTAGGGCACGCAGGTCGCCGTTGGAATCGAATTGCAAAACCGGTTGGCGGTTAGACACCGGACCAGGGCTACTTGCAGATATGGGCGAAGCTTCTGCCGGCTCGACGAATGAAGAGCGCCGTGATGCCCGCGACATCATTGCTGGTCGTGAATCGCCCGTGAACACCCTTTGTTGTCCCCTCATCACCTGCTTCCTCGCTTCGAGCTGGTCCATCAGGCTCGTCCCCTATCCTCCCATCAGCAGGTTAACCCTCTAGAATACCGACCCAGACACACATAAAGTTTCCCGCGTCTCCGTTCTGGTGTCATCTCAACCTGCTCATCGAGATCGCCATCCACCTCAACCTCTCCCCCCACCTCATCAACAGGATACTGCTGCTCTCTCTTCCCCTCCCCCAGCAGACCACTCCGGAAGTTCTGGCTCAGACAGAGTGGTAGCGCCCTTCTTCTCTCTCCTGACAAGATCGAAGTCCGACGTCCCGGCGGTAGCGGTTTCTCGCCCAGCACGAATCCCTCGGGGACGATGTTCCTCTGCGGCTGTATGGGCGGAGGAGCGCCGGATAGAGGAGCGGGCATGATCAAAGTCTGTGGCCGGAGCAGAGATTGGCGGTTCATTCGATTGAAGGAGGTGGAACAGCGTTGTGGCATTAGAGGACGACCGAATTGCTCGGGTGTCGGGATATCGTCATACGGGCGCTGCGGTGATCTCTGCTCCGCTTGTTGCGTTACCGGATCGTTCACGACAGGTGCTAGCGATAAGCGACTGTGGGGCCGAGATTGGACCTCTGAGTCAAAGCTGTCTCTCCGCTGAGCTGAAAGGACTTTCGGGTCGAACCGTGATCCTAGCTCTGGCGGAGGAGCAGGCAAGGCAAACGGGTTCGGAGCATCCAGCACCTCCTCCTCGTCGTTCAAGTCGACCGGCATGGGACGGGGGTGTGCAGATGCTGGGGAGGCGGGCAGAGGGACCATGATGGGCTTTGATGCACGCCTCGCCCCACCTTGTCTGAGAGCTGTCGGGTCCTCAGCCAGTCGGCGTACCCTCTCGGCGTTCTCGAGCGCTTCATCGATACTCGACAAGCGAATATTATCCGTCGAGCCCCTCCTGTCAATCGACAGACTCGCCCGAAGAGTCTGTGTACCATCCCTCGAGCCATGACCGCTCTCGACGCCTCGGCTCCCGTCCAGCACGTCGAGGTAGATTGACTGAGCTCTCTCGGTCAAGAGCGAGCTGATCGGGTCGGGTCTGATAGAAATGGTGGTTGTACGTAGCGGCGGGAGCGAATGTGGAGATTGGATGGGTGCTCGAGTGGGATCAGGAGGGGAAGGGGAGAGACATCGGAGCATCATGAAATTCATCACGGGGAAAGCGACAAAAGGTCGAAGGGAGGGGATTGAAGGCAGATGACAGCTTTTTGAAACCGCTCAGCCCGCGGACCCCTGACTTTGTGTTTCAGATCCCGTTCACCGCACAAAAATCCACACGAGCAATCCAACTATTATATCCTATTCTACATCTACTCCTCACTATGCCCTCGTATCACCCTCGATCGTCGCGGCTCTCAACCCCTCCCCGAACCCACTCTCAACAGCTCCATCACCAGTACTCTTCACCCCGCTCGTCACCTTCCCCGGCAATTCCTTCTCCTGCATAAAACATGCGCTGATCAAGGTGATGACAAAGAGACCGCTACAGACGATCCAGACTGTGGATAGGGAGGAGGCGTAGGCGTTGAGAGCGCGGGTTTGTAGGTCGAGGGGGAGCATTCGGATGGCGGATTTGGAGTGGAGGACGGCTGTGATAATCTGTCCGGGAGAGAGTATCAGCGAAGCAAGCCTTGCCTCGTGAGGAGACTCGATTGAGGAGAGGTCACGCACATCCTCGCTGTCATCAATATTGTGAAAGCTATGCCGCAGGTTGGAAGTCAAAACGCCAAGCTGGATCGACCCGCCGACGCTGACACCAAGCGTCCCGCCGAGAGTGCGGAGGGTGTAGAGCAGGGCAGTAGCTTGGGGCTGGGTCGTATTAGCATCGACCCTTTGTGAGAACCGGGAGAATTCACCATACGCTTGCTATCGACAGCGGAGATCATCGCGACTGAAGCCTGTCAGTGGGGTCCGAGATGCATAAGGTCGACGCACTCAATTGACAGCATAGGAATACCGAGTATCCCAGTGAAGCCGGGAAGTACGTCGCATAATAAGCCCACCAGGGCCAATCCGGTTTCCAAGCCGCCGCGACGAGTGACGCGACCACTGCCGGTGCGACAGACAGAACGCCGAGGACCCTATACGCACCGCCTCGTCTTATATGTTGTCCGACCAGCATCGAGCCCATCGCCAATCCCACTCCACCGCAGACCGAGAGGATGAGCCCGGATTGCGCGGTCGAGGTGTTGACTATCACCGAGAAATACGCGGGCATCTGATATGAGAACGCCTGATTCCCTATTGACAGGAAGAACCCGCTAGCCATCACCGCTCCTCGATGCTGACTCTTCAGGATGCTCATCGGCACGATCGGCCTCGCGGCGACTTTGATCTCGAAGAGAACGAATGTAATCATCGACAGGCCTGCAGCCAGAAGCATTCCCCATACGATCGGGGCGGACCAGGGTTCGAGGTAGCTGGTGTGGAAAGAGAAGCCGAGGATGAGGGTGGTGACGCTACCTAGGAGGAGGAGGGAGCCGAGCCAGTCCAGAGAAGCGAGGCCGGATGCTAAGGATTGGTGGGTGGGCGGGATGATGGAGGGTGGGAGGAAAAGGGTGACGATGATGAAGCAGAATACAACCACGGGGAGCTGGTGCCATCCCAATATCAGTCTCGCAAAAAAGTATTTGTGAGATGAATCGCGCGCCTGAACCCAGAAACTGAGGGGCCAGCCATACCGATCCGTCAACCACCCGGCAAGCGGTCCACCGACAACACTCCCACTCCCAAAGATCGTCATCATGATTCCTGCCAACCTATCAGCCGAATCCGATCCATCCTCGATTGGATCACGAACCCTGATAGAAACCGCGGTCTCGCAGCGGTACGAGGTCCGTAACGATGACACTTGAAACCGTCAACAACCCTCCACCGCCCAACTAATCATCCATCAGCTGTGAAGCTTGAGTTGAAGAGGGAGCGACGTACCCCCGCGAAAGCTCGTGCCGCGATCAACCAATAGATGTTCCGACTGCAGGCGCACAGCACCGTTCCTACGCCAAAGAAGAAACACGCCGTGTCCATCGCGAATTTCCTCCCTAGGCTGTCCATCAACACTCCAAATATCGGGATGACTGTCCGACCCATACATCAGCTCCTCACCAGTCTCCCAGGTCAAGGACACACCTGCAGCGGAAGCCAAGCTAAAGACCGAGCCGAGGTACGAAGACAACTCCGCATGATTGAACCCACTCGAGATACTCGGCGCTAGCGTCGGAATAGCGCTCGATTGAAAAGCAAACACGAAATTGGCAGACCATATCCCGGTACAGACGATGATGAAGCGTGTCTGGGAGATTGAATCTTTGAGCGGGGCGGAGCGGTCGAGGGTTTTTTGGGTAGGAGTGGAGGGCAGGAGTCGGGATCGTTCGGTTGGGGGTGGAGAATGGATGACTATTGCTGACATGATGGGGTGAGCAGGTGAGCTGTGATTGTTCGTATAGCGAGGGAGGGGGATGAGGTCGAGGGCGGAAGAATGAGGGTGAGGATGGGGGCGAGTATACGAGACAGAATTCCGTCCACGCTGATTCATAACGTTACAATTTATGACCACGCGGCAAGATCGGACATTGCCGAGATTTCCGTGTTGAGGCTAAAGTTTCAGAATCGCTCCGTGATTTGTCTGGACTCGATCGAGTGCATGCTGACTCTTCATACTTGACCGTGGCGCAGACCATCGGCATTACAACCAAGACGTCCTCTCTCATACCCGCTTGTACCTTGAAAAACTGGAAACAAAATGACCACAACAGCAATATGCATTTCCGAACTGACATCAAAGGAATCCGGGACAAGCGACTCTAAACGGTGCTCCAAACACGAACTAAAGCTTCGCCTTCACCACATCCGACTTGATCAGCGTCACAGCCGCATTGCTAAGCGCGATCGAGTCCCTCTCCTTCACCTTGGCCTCTGCATCCATCAGATCAGCTGCCTCCTTCACCTCAACCGCGAGCTGGACTTACGGAAGATGACCTTGTCCCCCTCCTTCCACATCTCCGTGATCAGGGTCTCACCGGGGAGCACACTCCCCGCGAAGCGGACTTTGATGTCTGAGTACGGGCCATATGTCTTGAGGACGTGTTTGGCGGCGATCCCCATGAAGCAGAGACCGTGCAGGACTGAGACATCATCAGCAAAGACGGTCTGTTGATACTTGCTTTGGACTCACTTGGCTTGGGGAAGCCGCCTATGCTCGAGAAGTCTGGGTCGACGTGCAAAGGGTTGTAGTCCCCTGAGAGACGGTAAATCACCGCCTGTTCCAGCGTCGTCTTCTCCTCCATCACTGCATCCGGCTTCCTCTTCGGCACATTGTTCAGCGCGCTCGCTGCTCCCCGATCTACTCGTATAAGTACTCATACCCTCTTGAGATCAGAGCGCCACTCACCTGAGCCATTCTTCTTTCCCCCAAATCCACCACTCCCCCTCAAGACAGCGGTACTCTGATTCTCAAATAGCATTTTCCCCGTCGCCTTGTCCCTCGTCTCCGTAATCGTTGTCGTCATAGCTTGCTTGCCCTTGTCCAGAACCTCCATGACTCTAGCCGTATTGATGACCGTTGCTGATGTGGGGATAGGGCCATGAATCTTGAGGTATTGCTCCCCGTGAAGCAGTTTGGCCGGGTTGAAGTTGGGAAGGAAGGAGTCATAGGACATGCCCGTGCCCGAGTGGAAGCCAGGAATGACTCCGAAAGTGGGGAGCGCCTATGCCAGATTGTCAATTATATATCCGGCGAGAGCGCTGGTAACTCACCGCAAATTCATAGGAATTCTCGTAAACCCACGGCAATTCATCCGCTTTCGCCCCGATGCCCAGGTTGTACAGCATGATGTCCCGCTCGGTGTAAGTGACTTCCGAGGGTGTGGGCTTGGTTCGCTTGGCGGCCTTGAGTTCCTCGGTGTCTTCAGGGTCTTCGTAGCTGCCGCTCTCGCCGCTCGAACCCGCCCCCGAGACATTCGAGGCATTCTCCATCATCTGCTGCAGGGCTTCAGGCGCTGACGTAGGGTAGGTGGCTTTCTCGTCTGAGCAAGAGCGTCAGAACGGGTCATCATGCTCATGAATGACCTCACCAAACCGGGTGAGCTCATCCCACTTGCCGACGATCGATTCAGGCTTGAGGTCCTCATTGATCGGGAAAGTGACACTGAGAATGGAGTGAGCTTCACTTGAAAGGCCCTTTCGGAATCACCTACCCGTGCGTCCGCTGCCATCGTACCTGTGCAGCGTATCCGCCAAATGTTTCGTAAAGCGTGCCGTTGTCTTCGCACTCCTCGGCGGAAAGGTAGCCGACGATGGGGGCAACATGGTCGGGCTGCGGAAATCAGCTCATCATCATGCAAGTATAGTAGCAACCTACTGTCACAGCGGTAAGCAATTCTCTGCCGCCTGGTGTCAGCTTATATTCTGCTGCGAGGAGGCTAGACCCACTTTGGCCATACAGTCGCCGTCATCGCAGTCCCAGCTCTGGGAGCGATGCAGTTCACTTTGATCCCCGACTTTTCTCCCTCGATAGCGAGAGTACGCGTGAATCCGATGATCGCAGACTTGGCGGAGGAGTAATTGGCTTGTCCGATCGTGCCATCTAGTTGATATCAGCGGACTTTGTCCAGGGGTCGCAGGACGAGCGTACATAGACCGTTTGGAGAAGCCGTTGTGACGATCCGGCCGTACCCCTGTTTCTGGAAGATCGGCCAACATGCTTTGATGCACTGCACATCTTGTCAACGGTAAAGCTATGATAGAACTGTTCGACATACCTTGTAATTACCTCGCAGATGCACGGCAAAGACCTGGTCCCACATCTTTTCATCCATATTGACAAACGCCTTGTCCCGCAAGATTCCAGCATTGGGGATGAGTATGTGGACTGTTCCAAACGCGTCCACCGCTGTCTTGATGATGGTTTCGCCCTCTTCCGCTGAGCATACTGCTGCCACCGCCTTCGCTCCGACTACAATTTGAATCAGACAGGCAGGATAAGGAGGAGAGCTTGACATACGAGCTTTGACCTCCTCCACTACTTTCTCTGCGTTATCTTTGCTTACATCGTTCACGCATACGTTCGCGCCAAGTTTGCCGAACATCAAAGCGTAGCTCCGTCCTAGACCGGCGCCTGCACCGGTGACAATGACTGTCTTGCCTTTGAAGCCGATGGCAGGCCCCTGCTTGTTTGGAGGAAGCGCCCTGGCCTTGAGCATCAAGCCCTAGGTAGGTGTCAGCTAGATCGCCTGACAGTCTCAAAAGCATGCTCACCCTCATGTCGACATCCTCGTTGTTCACGGGATGTTCGGGATTGTCAAAGTTTTGCACTTCCGCCCATTTGAGCGCAACGGCAGAGGGAGTAAAGGTGTCATCGCCGGTGTGCCAGAGAGCACCTGTAGTGGGAGTAAGTGGTGTCTCCAGAAATTCTACCATCTCCACTCACCCTTTGTCCTTTCCCATCGGAGCTCGGAGAAGAAACCGGCACCCAGCTCGAAGGTACGTCCGCTGACGTCTGGCCCCTACGCGACGAGCATCAGCAGGGTCGACATGGGTAATGGAGTCCTGAGGTTGCTACTCACGTTCTTCGCGGTGAGCACACCGACGAAAGGCGCGATCAGCTCTGGCTTGAGGCCTTTGAGGAAATCAGGTGGTAGGACACTCTCCGTCATTGCCGACGCGAACATCTGAGCGCGAGGATCAGCCTTCTCCCTACGAGAAGCAGCTCGACCGCATACTGGGACGATGGTGTTGCTCTTAATGTTGTACTTGACGCCCTCCCGAGCGATAGTCCGGCAGAAGCCCACAAGTCCCACTGCACGACGATCAGCCCATCCAGTACTGTCAGGTCGTTGGTGGGGTGCGACCTACTCTTCGCCGCACTATAGCTGGCCTGGCCAGCATTCCCGTAAATCCCCGCAGGCGATGCCGTGAAAATGACCCGCCCGAACTGCTCCATCTCAGCAGATTTCGGACCGCATCAGCGGCTCGACTGACCTTCTGCTGTCGGAAGAGCGGCCAGCAGGCCTTGGTACAGCTGTACGCTCCCTTGAGGTGCACAAGGGTAATCAAGTCCCAATCCTGATCCGTCGAATTCTTGAAGGATTTGTCGCCTACACATCCGGGTCAGCTGTTATCTTGTCAATGTCGTTGAGGGACCCACGCAGGACTCCAGCATTATTGATGAGCACATGTACCGTACCGAAGGCCTTCACAGCTTGCGCGATGACCTTGTCGCCTTCCGCGACGGAGCCGAGGGCAGCCACCGCCTTTCCGCCAACTAAAACGGTCGATTCAGCCACCTGACCCGTGGGGAACAAAGGGAAGATCGAACATCGGTTGATTTCGTCAACAACCGCGTTTGCGGCCTGCGCGGAGACATCGTTGACAACGACGCTGGCTCCGCGCGCTGCGAACCAGCGGGCATAACTGGGAATGGAGAAGCGAGGAATGCGGGTGATCGGTAGATATTGCAGGTAGGAATGGACGAGGAGCTCATAATCAGCTTGCGGGTAGACAATGCAGATGATATGATGGGGATGTTGAATAGTGTATCGATCACTCACACTTTGCCGACGCCGCTGCCTGCACCAGTGACGACGGTCACGAGGTCTTTGAAATTGAGCATCTCGCCGCTGGATACGACTAGTTGAGCCATCACGGGCGGATGCGATAGGAGGAACTTGACGAGTGTTCCACTAGACAGTCGTCAAGGCCGAGGATCCGCAGGAATGAGCAGGTCTTTGAGGAGAATTAACAGGTGATGAGGAAAGGTGAATGATCCGGAAACAGCGGTGTTGAAAGCAGGCGAATGTCACCGGCTAGCATGCGTAACCGGTCTAACGCGTTTCTTATTCGATCCCTCCCCCGGTCATGACTTGACACCAAGGGTAGGTTCTTGATCGGTGACTCTATAGAGGTACACGCCAAGTCATTTTGGACAGTTGATTCCCAGCAGGATCGCTCATAGAACTATAGACCTAGAGGGAGCCGATGGAGCCGAATTATTCACCGTACATCATGTCCAACTCCGCGACCCCTTCATCCTCATCTTCCATCACCCAACCCTCAACACCCTCACCTTCCCCAGTCTGCACCGACCTCCACACACTCTATTGCCTCGATGTCCTCTCCGCCCACTTCGAAGGACGAGAACCGATCGAACCACCTTTCGAGAACCCGGATGAAGCCTTGTGAGCTCCCAAGCTCTGATCATTGGTGGCTCGTCCTGCGATATCGAGCTTATTCAGGACAAAGCGCTCTATTTGTGACCTGGAATACGACTTCGCACCTCCGACATTCCCAGAAACCGGCGTTGCGCGGATGTATCGGGAACTTCTCGCCTATGCCCTTAGCGAAGGGGTTGAGGGAGTATGCCCTCGTCAGGTGGGCTTCTGCCTCGGTGCTACCAGATCCATCGACGCTGAAGCTATCGTGCTCACAGTGCCTTGGAAGACCATCGATTCTCGCCCATCAAAGCCTCCGAACTCCCCTCCCTCTCATGCAAGTGAGCCCGACTTCCCCTCATATCCTTCCTGGCCGAAGTCATTTCGCGACGTACCCTATCCTGACCTTCCCAGCGTCTCCCTCCTGACCCCCTTCACCCCCATCTCCGACCCTCTCGCCTGGACGCCCTCCACACACGGCATCCACCTCACCTTCCCTCACCCCACCGAACCCCACCGAACCCTCTCGGCCACCTACCTCCCAGAAGTCTGTCCCGAGCAAGGATGGTCCCGCGAAGAGACGGTTCTCAGCGCGATCCAGAAGGCGGGATGGGCAGGACGGGTCGAGGTGGGTGACGCGGTGTGGCGGAGTTTGAGGGTCAAGGTCTATGGGAGTGTGAAGGCTGGAACGGGGTATCGGGCGTATATAGGGTGGAGGAAGGGTGGGGAAGGGACGTGAGGAATGGCGGTGTAGATATATAAGGAGACGGTAGATCTGCGAGCCTATGCAAGCTGGGTTGTATACAGATCTGGCTCTCGGACCCGCTGCACATCATGACGTGAATAGAATAGGTCCTTTGCGACCGACTATGCGGTCATGTCTCCCTGTGTGCTTCTTGACGAGGACCGACATGCCAATATGGTAGTCGGCGCAACTAGCACACCGACAAACGAAAACGTCCCGACTGCTCGTTTCACCCAACCGCATTCCGCACCGTGCCACGAAACTAGAGACTCGCTCACGCCAACACCATTCGAAGAGGTATACAAAAGTGAACGAGAGCTTGCGTTCCCCAAAGAGAGCCGCGCCGGTGATCCGGATCATGGCCGTCACGCCGATACTGACGGTGAAGCCTGATCAAGCTAACCTACCCGCCGCCAGGTCACATTTCGACATGCACGGGGCCCTGATCGTCCCTCACGTCTTCCAATACGTCTTCCAATCCGACGAGATCGATCACATCAGAGACACTTTCACCGAGAAGGTAGAATCCGACTCGACCTTCGCCGCGGTGGTTCACTCGTCCATGGTTCGCTCTCCAACACGAGCGATCGGTTCCGACGCGCGTTGATCTTGCATTATATCCCACAGACAGCTAGGGAGGTTGGGAAGTTCTTTTCCACCTTTGGTGGATCCGAAAGAATGGGAGCTGGAGATTGAGATTGCGCGGGATGGCGGCGTGTGCCGTGAGAGCTGGAATGTGGGAGACAAATAGGGCGGATGGATCCCCTTGATGCCAGTGCCTTAGCAAGCTATCGCTTCGACCGCATCACGGAACCTGCAGTCATGACGGGAGAGGGACACTGATCCCGTCGAGTCTGAGCCAGGAAAGAGGTGAATCAACGTCAAGAGACCAGATTACGCATCGGCCCATGATAAATGCTTAAATGAGAGGCGTCGATCGAGCTCAATAGTATCAGACCCCTCTACCTACGTCCCACCCGGTCTCGGCAGTGATCGTATACCAGGTCCTCGATCCGTTTCAAGTCCTTTTGGACCGCTACTCTCATACTCTACCATCACCTCCTCGGCGGCGGATCCGCTTCCTCCACTCTTCTCCGTCTCGGCTCCGGCGTCATACTCCTCTCACTCCGGCTCCTACTGCTCGCGCTCGAGCTAGATCGCGCACGAGCCCTCTTAGCCGGCGGAGACCTCGAGTCGGATTCGGACGTGTACGTCCTCTCGCGATCTGGCGAGCGAGAGCGAGAGCGAGAGTCAGATGCTGAGCGCGGCCTGCCACCATTTCGCACGGGTGACGGGGAGAGCGGGCGACCTCTCAGGGGCGGAGATACCGTGGGCGATCGAGGACGAGCTCGACGTGGTGGTGGTCCCGGAGAGATGCGGCGACGAGGAGGGGGAGAATCGTTGAATCGCCGCCTTGAAGGCGACGGGCTACGACGGCGTGGTGGAAAATCGTCAAATCTCCTCCTAGGCGGAGAAGCACCGCGACGGGGTGGTGATGCAGGTCGGTTGTTGTTGGGACGCCGAGGAGGTGGTGAGTCGGAGGCTTCCCGCCCTCGTCGAGGCGGTGGAGAGATCGAGTCATTCCGTGCACGACGAATCGGTGGTCTAGACACATGGCGGCCACGGCGGGGGGGTGGCGACGCCGAGCTATCCGACCTACGGCGGAGTGGTGATCTGGAGTCGTCCCGTGCTTGACGAGGGGGTGGGGAGACCAGGTCATCCCGCCTGCGACGTGGTGGTGATCTGGCGTCATCGCCGGGGCGTCTCGGAGCATCCCGTGCTTTCAGCACTTCCTGCTGCCTGTTGCTCGATCAGTCATGATCTGAGCCTGCTGCAAGAGAGTCTAGCTCACCGCTTATATTCCTCCCGCCTCCGGATCTTCTCCTTCTCCTCCCACTCCTTCTTCCTCCGCTCTTCCTCCCTCTCTCTCTGGAGCGCCGCCTCGACCCTTTTCTGATCCCTCGCCTCCCTCTCTGCCATGCGCTGTGCCCGCTCCTCTTCGGTTTCTCGCTGGAATGCCTTCCCCTCCACGTGATTCGCAGATACCCCGAGCGCATTTTGGAGGCGAGTCATCTCGATTTGCTTGGCTGCGGCGATTGAGTGGGAGTCGGTCGGTCGGGATCGCGGACCGAGGATAGCGCTTTGTGTGTTAAGCTTTTCGCGATACGCGGTGACGGCGTCTTCGATCGCGTCTTCGTCGAGGCTATGGGGAGTCAGCGGGTTCCAGTCGGAAGGGATTCAGAGGCGGTGAGTACGAGAATGGGAAGGACGTCGAAGAGGACCGAAGCAAGAAAGACAAGACGAGACATTTCGAGGCGCCGTCCCCCGACGAAACCTCCCTGATCTGAGGCAGCCGGTCCTATAGGTAGCCCCGAGCAAAGCATGAATCTTCGCGAACCGGTTCGCCGGGAGTTGTAAGAGCAAAGCCCGGGCAATGAAACCAAGGATCGCGGGGACAACAGTGTAGATGGCAAAGGGCGAAGGACGAGAGATGGGAACGGAACGCTCGCGCAGATGAAAATGCAGCAGGAGATGTGGAGGCAAGAAAAGAAGCCTGAAGAGGAACCAACACCCACCCCTTCTCCTCCAACTCATCCCTCAACTCCATCACCCTGACCTCGATCCGTCTCTTCCGTTCATGGTCCAATATCCCCGCATCCGGCTGCCGATGAACAGGCGGACCCTTGAGATCATCGATAAAGTCCCCGTATCGCTGGCCTGGACCACCGAATGATCCGCCGGGAGGACCCTCGCGGATGTTGAGGACGGCGGTGTTGCGGGTGATATACCCGTTCGTCCCACTACACACCGGTCAGCTTGGAAAGTGGACAGATGGAGGGAAGCGGACCTGCCGCGCGCGGTGTCGAGACCTATACCATTGTATGGCATTTTGAGCGAGTTTTGACTAGGGTCTTCGAAAAGAAGAAAAGTTGCTATCAGAACGCCGGGAATGCCGGCATTACATGAGCAATCGTGATCGTGGCGGGATTCTCTTCTGGCCTTTAGCCTATGGGTAACGATTTTTTGTGCCTGCTGGCCGAGATGAGTGTCCCTGGCCATGACGAGCTACTCCCATCACATGAAGCTTCGGACTGGACCTTGTCAGCGATATCATCCTCATCCTCATCTTCCCGAGCTTCAACACCCTCTCTCGAGCTGCTCGCACAATATGAGCAGCTCATGGCCGAGACCCTCCCGACGGACTCCGGTATCACGCACCGTCCCCACACTTATGAGGACAGCGGTTCGGACGAAGACCATGCGAGTCCAGAGAAGACGATGAGCAAGGCTGAGAAGCAGAACGCGAAGAAGCGGCGGCGGAAGGAGAGGGCGCGATTGACTCGGCTGCAGGGTGTTATCCCCGCGGAATGTATCGCGCTTGATCAAATTGGTGAGTTACTGATTCAGCATGGTATCCTATCCATGTATTCACACGAGATTGATAGATTTCCGCCTACTATCCTCGCGTCCTGTTCAGACCGTCTCGCTGTTTCCCTCAACTAAGGAATATCCCGTTCCAGCGTACGCATCGCTTCCCTCGATAGTTCAATCTCACAATGCACAGAAACCCACGATTGACTCCTCTGTCCCCTCGCGATGTGGATCTCATCCGAAGTCGAGCAGCAGAAGCCGCCGTCAGACATCCGAACCTTGGCGGACCGTCAAGTTATCACCTCCGTTCACGGAAGGCTATCGAGACCAAGCTTGGAGGACCGGTCGAGGCAGCTCCTTTGCCAAGACTTTTGCTCGGTCTCATCTCGACGGGTCATGCTACCATGGAGGATAAGAAGGTCATAGCAGTACCGACAGTCCGCCTCGTGGAAGGGAGTATTGTACGCGAGCGTAAACATCGTTGTCGTAGAGGACGTTCTAGGATTAATAGATCCCCGCCCCGCTACTGGCAGCCTCCTCCAGATGTCGGAGGCAATAGTCAAGGCTATGCATATGGATGTTTATGAGACAGGCTGTCACTAGATCGAGACAAGACAAGCCAACGCTGTGGAGTCCATTTCGTTTCCGCCTGACACCATACGCATGATACGATTTTGCCCAGATGACGAATCCGGTTGAAGGAGATATCGCCGATCGACTAGAAGTAGCTGACCCCCTGCCTGAGACGACAATCACCTCTAAGGGTCGAGGGGAGTGATGGTCTCTTCCTGACTGACGTTGGCCAAGAATACTGCATCTTGGGGATTGCCTTGGCCCTCCTGCTCATCTTTCTGGGGGTATTGGTTGCCATAGGTTTGACTGCTACTGGTCGAGTCACGTGGATTACGGCCACGGTGTGCTCAGTGTGGGTAGAGGCGGTAAATGACATTGGCATACTTACAACTACAGCTTCGGGGTCTTCCTGGCTGTCTTTCTGGCACACCGCTAGAAGATCGTCTACGACTTCTTCGACTCCAGGCGCGACGGGCATTTGCTCGACGGCCTTGTGAACCTCAGCGTCCAGCTCGTCGGATTGGTTTGGAGGATCGACTCGACCAAATTGGCAGCAGCAGCGGGTTGCTACAGGAGGCTGGATCGCACGTGTCACGCCAGGTCAGATTTAAGATTTCCATCCGTCGAAAACATAAGCTTCTCCGCTCCTCCACCCATCCCTGAGTCTTCCCCCCTGCCGCAAGTCCATGATGTCCCTAGCATCCGAATTCGACATCCCGGTCAGACCGTCAAACGTCGGGATCCTTACTATGGAAATGTATTTCCCTAAGCGGTGTATCTCGGAGGACGAGCTCGAGGACTTTGACGGCGTGAGCAAGGGCAAATATACCATCGGGCTTGGGCAAAAGTATATGGCGTTCACAGACGACAAAGAGGACGTCAACTCCGTCGCTCTTACCGTCGTCTCGTCTCTGCTCGAGAAGTACAACATCGACCCCCTCTCCATCGGCCGGCTAGATGTCGGCACCGAGACCCTCATCGACAAGTCCAAGGCCACCAAAACGGTACTTATGAACCTCTTCGCCGAAGCCGGCAACCACGACATCGAAGGCATCGACAACAAGAATGCCTGCTATGGATCTACCGCGGCACTGTTCAATTGCGTGAATTGGATGCAGGGGGAGAGCTGGGATGGGCGGAACGCGATTGTCATGTGTGGTGATATTGCTATCTATAAGGAGGGGAGTGCTAGGCCTGTGGGGGGGATGGGGGCGTGCGCGATGTTGATTGGGCCGGATGCACCGCTGGTCATGGAACGTGAGTCTCTCCAGGCAAGTTCGGTCTGTGGTGCCAGTGCTGACGAGAATGGTGGCGTAGCTGTTCATGGAACGTATATCGCCAATACTTGGGACTTCCATAAACCCAATCTCTCAGTCGAATATGTGAGTATCTTTCATCGCAGCCTCCTCACCGCCTGGTTCTTTGCTCTGTCGCACTTGACACCACCGTCAGCTAGAATGCGACCTAGCAGAATCGCAATGCCCCAGGGCTGACCATGCGCGCTAGCCCACCGTCGACGGACCCTGGACCATCACAGCCTACCTTGGCGCCCTCGACAACGCCTACTCATCCTACCTCGACAAAGTCGCCAAATCCAAAGCTCGAGCAGCCAAGAATCTCTCCCTCGCTTCCGTATCGTCCGCTATCCAAGGAGTAGCAGAGCAGATAGCGGTGAAGCTCGTCCATGGGAACCTTCCGAACGGAGATGCTGGACATGTGAATGGGGACTTGAAGAAGGATGAGGGAATCCGGAGCTTCGATTATGTGTGCTTGCACAGGTGAGTCAAAGCTACTTTGTCGCGGGGTGAATCGAGCTGATGGTAAATCAGTCCTTACGGCAAGCTGGTGCAAAAAGGCCACGCTCGGATGTTCTACAACGTCTGTCTAGCCTCCAATGAAGGTGACATTGAGCTAACGTCTCGCCCCTCAGGACTACCTCCGCAACCCCACCTCCCCAGCCTTCTCCACCATTCCCGACAGTATCCGATCCCTCGACAAAACTAAAACCTACACCGACAAAACCGTCGAGAAAGCCTTCATCGGGCTCGCGGCTGATCATTACCAATCCGCCATCGTCCCAGGAACCGACTGCGTCTTGCGGTGTGGGAACATGTACACTGCCTCCTTATACGGGGCTTTGGCCAGTGTCGTGTCGAGCGCACCGGAGGGATTGCCCGTACGTGATCTGTGCCGGACCTGCAATCGATAACTATCTTACGGCCTGCTAAGGTGGGAAAGCGGATCGGGATGTTCGCGTTTGGATCTGGATGCGCGGCGAGTTTCTTCGCGTTGAGAGTGGTCGGATTGACATCGGAGATGGCTCAGAAGATGCGATTGAAGGAACGATTGGCGGAGATGGAGGTCAGGTCGTGCGAGGAGTATGTTGCGGCCCTCAAGGTAAGAACGCCTTTGCGGCTGATCGAAGGGAAAGCTCAAGCGCTTTCAGTTGCGCGATCAAAACCACAATGCTGTCAAATACACCCCACAGGGATCGCTACACGATATCTGGCCAGGAGCGTATTACCTGAACGGCGTGGACGAGGTGTATCGTCGGACATACTCTCAAAGCCAAAAGGCGTGATGTGTTTAGATGGGGACGAATGACCATGCTTAGTACCCCGAAATGGTGACCCTCATGTAACGTATATGCATATATCGACAAGCGGTGCGATGGCCTCCGTATGATGGATCAACGGAGAAGAGGATTGATAAATAAGGACAGAGGAGAGTGAGATTTTGGATCCGCGGATATCCGGTGGCGAACGCGGTGATTGGGCTGCCGCGTGATTCGGCTCGCTTTGCATACTCTTTTTAACCCAACCAATAACTCATCTCTTCGTATCACTTTACTTTCTGATCCCAATACCCAAAATCGCAACATCATCATGGCTACCGAAGGTAACGGAAACGCTCACCCAAATGGCAACGGCAACGGCCACGGCCACACCAACGGCTATCTTCAAGGCAAGGCCGATATCTCTAGGTCATACGGGGATGATAGGGCGGCCAAGTCGCAGGAGACGTATGTTCCCTCCTCTTCGTCATCCGTCATGCTGACTTTTGGTTCCTTTGTTCAGTGTGTACACCACGTCGAACGGCGTACCCGTACCTCACCCATACACCGTTCAGAGGGCCGGTCTCGATGGTCCGCTCTTGCTCCAGGACTTCCACTTGATCGACCTTCTCTCCCACTTTGACCGAGAGAGGTGAGTGGCCACCCATAATTACAAGTAGTCACAGCTGACATACGACGCAGGATTCCCGAGCGAGTCGTCCATGCGAAAGGATCCGGCGCACACGGGACATGGGAATGCACCGACGGTCTCGAGGACCTCTGCGTGGCGGATATGTTCAAGAAAGGTGTGAAATGCCCTCTCACAATCCGCTTCTCCACAGTCGGCCGCGAGACTGGATCGTCTGACCTCGCGCGGGACCCCCGTGGGTTCTCGGTCAAGTTCAAGACCACTGAGGGCAACTGGGACTTTGTGGCGAACAACACGCCGGTGTTCTTCCGTGGGCTTCACGCACTACTTGATGTGAGATCTCGAGCTGATCGTCCGCCCCTTAGTGCGGGACCCCGCCAAGTTCCCTCACTTCATCCACACCCAGAAGCGTGACCCCGCCACCCACCTCGGTGGCGACGACGATTCGACCATGTTCTGGGACTACCTCAGCCAGAACCCGGAGTCGATCCACCAGGTTATGATCCTTATGGGTGACCGAGGTATCCCTGCCGGCTACCGTCACATGCACGGCTACTACGGTCACACGCTCAAGGTCGTCAAGCAGGACGGTTCATGGCTTTACGCACAGTTCCACCTCATCAGCGACCAGGGGACCAAGAACTTTACCACGGACGAGGCTGCGGCGGAGTCGAATGACTACGGAGGGAAGGATCTCTACAATGCCATCGAGCGGGGCGAGTACCCGTCTTGGACGATGCAGATTCAGACTATGACTCAGGAGCAGGCCGAGCAGGCTTGGGCGGAGAAGAGGATCAACGTGTTTGATCTCACCCACATCTGGCCGCACAAGGACTACCCGCTCCGAACCATCGGCAAGCTCACTCTCCACGAGAACCCCGCAAACTATTTCGCCGAAGTCGAGCAGGTGGCATACAACCCCGCTCACATGGTGCCCGGTATCGAGCCTTCTGCCGATCCGGTCCTCCAATCCCGTCTCTTCTCGTACCCGGACGCACACCGTCACCGAATCGGGGCGAACTACCAACAGCTCCCGGTCAACCAGCCCGTGTGCCCCTTCCGGATGGGCAACTTCCAGCGGGATGGACAGATGGCATTCTTCAACCAGGGCAGCAGGCCAAACTACCTCAGCTCGATCGAGCCGATCAGCTTCAAGGAGAGGAAGTATGATCTCAACAAGGTACACGGGAAGTTCGTCGGGGAGGCGGTCAGCTTCCTCAGCGAGATCCACCCGGAGGACTTCAATGCGCCGAGTGAGTCTACACCTCCTCTCACAAGTTCAGTCAAACGCCTTGGGACACTGCTGACGAACTGTTCCAGGGAAGCTCTGGGAAGACGTCTTCAACGACGAGTCGAAAGCGCGTCTCGTCGAGACTGTATCCGGCCACATGGGGAACTGCAGCGACAAGTCGATTATCGCTCGACAGATCACCATCTTCCGACACGTCTCGCCCGACCTCGCCTCCCGCCTCGAGAAGGCCACCGGCGTGAAGGGTGGTGAGAGTATCGAGGGTGTCACTTTCAATGGGACTCATAATGGGATGGGGAAGAAGATCCCGGCGAATGGGATGAAGGATAGTGATGCGGTTCAGTTCAACAATGGCGCGCCCCAGGCTGTGAAGGTTTGAGAGAGGATCGAGGAGTTTTGACAGCTCGACTGCTGTGAATGGAGAATGCAGGTAGTATCAACGTGTCGGCGATGAATCGATATGTATGACCTTGTCGTGGCCCTTTGTGTATGGGGACAGCGGTCTCGCGTGTTCGTTTCGTTCCTCCACATGGGCAAAATCATCCGCAGCATACGCACACGTATGATGAGGCGACAGGCTTCTGAAGACGGTAAAGAAGCTGGGCTCCCCGAAATGGACGGTGCCGGACAAAGGACTCCGGCCGGGACTACGAACAACTTGGGCTCAAATAAATGCTACGATCCGCCTGCGTTCCAATGAGAGAGACTTGCCCATGTCCTTGCGGATCATACAGCACCGTCTGGTACTCTCCACATCTCCTTGTACCAACCTTCAGCTATTCCGAAGATTAAATAGTGCCTTCCTTTCGGGAGGAACACGTTTGAGATCCGTGTCGACGTTCCGCTCGCCTACCACCTGGAGAACGGTCTTGACTCCTTTCCATCCAACCATTCCCCTTCAGCAGCTCTACACGACACGGAATAAATCTCGGAGATTCTGCAGTAGCTCAATCAAGATGGCGTGAGTCAACTCTCATTCGCCCCACACGCTCGATCCTGACACCCATTATTCGCCTCTCCCTTGTCCCCTCCCCCCAAACCCCTTCGCCCCGCACCAGGCCACCCCAATCCGTCCTGATCGTCGGCGCAACCCGCGGCCTCGGCCTCTCCCTAACCAAGCACTACGCGACCCTCATCCCCCCCTCCAACATATACGCCACGACCCGATCGCCTCCCGAACTCGATCAATTCCCTGCCGGAGTCAAAGTACTGGAAGGGATCGATTGTAGTGATCCGAAGGTTGGGGAGAGGATCGTTGAGGGTTTACAGGGGGCGGCTGTGGAGGTGGT
>JAABUK010003331.1_pt1 | contig 27368 bp, 27 predicted proteins | sample 5559141 | NCBI WGS metagenome assembly JAABUK01 (sample SAMN10711869, study PRJNA513367) | rock metagenome | isolation source: Antarctica rocks | place: Antarctica: Victoria Land, Pudding Butte nord | collected 2016-01-03
CCCCCTGCTCTGCCCACCCCATCACACCCACCGGCCGGACACCTCCTCGGGTGCAGGGAGGTGACGGCTGGGCGTTGCGGCCCGCTGTCGGCGACTTTGCCGAAGGCGCCTGAACTGCTCCGATGCCATCGCGACCAGGCCGATTGCGGAGGACATCATCACGACCAGGCCGTTACCCGAGGCGCGCAGCGCGGGCAGGGCGGCCCTGGTGAGCAGGATGGGTGCGGTGAGGTTGAGCTGGAGCTGGGCTGTGATCTCGTCCTCGGTGATCGAGTCGATGCGACCCGCACGGACGTTGCCCGCGTCGTTGATCAGTACGTCGATCCCGCCGAAGGCGGCGGTGGCCTGCGCGACGACATCCGCGGGGACTCCGGGCTGGGAGAGGTCGGCGGTGACGACCGCCGCCTGGCTTCCTGCGGCACGGACCTGCTCGGCAACCTCCTCCAGGGGCTCTACGTGGCGGCCGACCAGCACCAGCCGCACGTCCTTGGGGGCCAGCCCCAGGGCGAGGCCGATGCCGATGCCGCTGCCGCCGCCGGTGAGCAGGATTGAGCGTCCGGTGATGTCCATGCGGTCGTTACCTCCAGGGGGATGTCGTCTCGCGAACGCGGGGCGAGCGAGCAGAGGGGTGGGCCGGACCGGTGCGCTGACGCCCTTGGGCTCGAGGCGCGCCTGTGGTCGGCGGAACGGGCGGCGTGCTGCCTGGCGGTGGCAGCGGGCTGCGCCCGAGGACCCTTGCTACACGGCGGCGGCGGCCACGTCAACCGGTCGCGACGTCGGGGTCAACGACCAAGGCGGCGTCGTCACCTCAACTCGTCACCTACACGTTGTACCGCTTCGACATCTGCGTGCGCGCCACCGCCGCCGTCGTCGGGGTCATTGGCGCCGCCGGGCGTGCCGGTTGTTCCAGGAGAACCTCTCCGCGTTCCGGTTTCCCGGTGCTGACGCCCCTGCTTGCGGCCTCGCTCGCGGTCAGCGCGGCGGTCGAGGTGCTGTTTCGGCCGATACGCCGCGTTGCGAGCCAGATCGGCGACGACCTCGTCGGGCTCCTCGCAATTGAGGGTGTAGCGGGGGTCGGCGCCTGGGTGGCGGCGTAGGGGTCGAGGTCAGGGCATCTGCACAACCTGGATCGTCATCAGTGGTTGTGCATCTCGGCCGGCTGATCTGTCGCGCGGTGCGGGACGGCCTCATCGGCGGTGAGGGGTTGCTCGATGTCGGTGTCGCGGATCAGTCCGTCGAGTCGTGCGATCTCGGTGCCGTCGTGGAACAGCAGCATGGTGGGGATGCTCAGCACGTTGAAACGGCTGGGCGCTTGCAGGTCGCTGTCTACGTCGATGCGGACGGCCCGCACGCTGGGGTGTCGGCGTAGCACGGCGTCGAGCCGGGGTTCCAGGGCGCGGCACGGTGCGCAGGTGAGTTGCCAGAAGTCCAGCAGGGTCAGTCCTGGACCGGTGAGCAGCTGCTCGACCTGGTCGGCGGTGGCTATGGGCGCGAGTGACATGAGGTGTCCTTGGTGTTGTCCGGCGGGTCAGCGGCGGGCGGCGGGGGCGGTGGCGGTGTTGACTTCGTCGTCGGGTGTGTGTCCGACGCTGGCGATGGCCTGGAACAGCAGGGAGGGCCGGCCGCCGATGGAGTTGATGAAAATGGTGGTGACGGACAGCGCCATCGCGATCATCGCCCAGACCGGGTAGATCAGGCCGGTCGCGGCGAGCGGGATGCCGATGCCGTTGAACAGGAACGCGAGCGCGACGTTCTGCCGGGTGCGGCGGTAGGAGCTGCGGCTGATCTGCCGGGCGGTCTGGATGGAGGTCACGTCGTTGCGCACGATGATGATGTCGGCCGACTCCACCGCGATGTCGGCCCCGCCGCCCATCGCGACGCCGACGTCGGCCTGCATCAACGCCGGCGCGTCGTTGATGCCGTCGCCGACCATCACGACCTTCGCGCCGCGGGCCTGTAGCTCGCGGACGATGTCGGCCTTGCCCTCGGGTAGCACCCCGGCGTGCACGTCGTCGATCCCGAGCCGGCGGGCGACCAGCCGGGCCGCGGAGGCGTTGTCGCCGGTCACCATCACCGGCCTCAGACCGTCTTTGCGCATCACCGCGAGCGCCTCGATGGCGTCCGGTCGCACTGCGTCGCCGAGGGCGATGACACCCAGCGGCTGGCCGTCTTGTGACACCGCGATGACGGTCCGGCCGGCCTGCTCGAGCTCGGCGATGCTCGGCTGCAGGAGTGTGAGGTCCACTCCGCGGTCGGTGAGTAGGCCGGGTCGGCCAACTAGGACGGGCAGGCCGGTGATGACAGCCGTCACCCCGAACCCGGTGATCGAGCTGAACTGGTCGACGGCAGGAAGGTTCAGACCGGCCTTACGGGCGGCGTCGACGATGGCGCGGGCCAGCGGGTGCTCGGAGTTGGCCTCGGCGGCGGCGGCGGCGGCCAGCAACTCGGCTTCGTCGTTCACGGCCCGGAACTCGCGGACCGCCGGACGGCCCTCGGTGAGGGTGCCGGTTTTGTCCAGCACGACGTGGGTGACCTTGCCGAACTGCTGGAACGCCTCGCCGGTGCGCATCATGATGCCCAGGTCGGCGGCGTCACCGGCGCCGCGGACGATCGCCAGCGGCGCGGCGATCCCGACCGCGCAGGGGTAGCCCATCACCAGCACGGTCAGCGCGGCGAACACTGCCCGTGTCACGTCCGGGTGCCCGTCGACTGCCCAGCTGCCGGCCAGCCACCCGATCAGGGACAAGGCCGAGATGGCCAGCACGGTGGGGGTGTAGACCCGCAGGATCCGGTCGACCAGGTGCAGGATGCTGGGCTTGAGGGCCCGGGCGTCCTCCACGTGCCGTACCACCTGAGCCAGGAAGCTCTCGGTGCCGACCTTGCTGACCTTGACCAGCAGCGTGCCGGCGCCGTTGATCGACCCGCCGATCACCTCATCACCGGCCGACAACTCGACCGGGACCGGCTCGCCGGTGACCAGCGCCAGGTCCACGCTGGAGAAGCCGGACACGACCGTTGCGTCGACCGGGATCCGCTCGCCCGGCCGGATCCGGACCTGGTCACCGACCTGCACCCGCGCGACCGGGGTGTCGACCTCGACGTCCCGCCCGCCCTGTTGGTGCACGACCCGGGCGGTGTCGGGCTGCAGGTCCATCAGCTTGCGGACCGCTTGGCTGCTGCGGGTCTTGACCAGCAGCGACAGCCACTCGGAGAAGATGTGGTAGTTCACGACCAGCACCGTCACCGCGAAGAACGGCGCGGTCGGGTAGCCCGGCAGCCGGGCCAGCAGGCCGTAGAGGCCGCCGGCGATGCCCGCGAACGCCCCGATCTCGAGCATGACGTGCTGGTTGAGGATCCCGCGGCGCGCCGACTGGTAGGCCATCGACAGGATGTGCGGGGCGACGCCGAGCACCACTGCCAGCGCCAACAGCCCGCTCACGTACGGCACGGCGGTGGTGCCGATGCCGGCGGCGCGTGACCCCAGCGCGAGCAGGGCGGGTGCGACGATCGCGACGGCACCGGCCTACGGCAGTGCGCCGGCCCTGCGGACGCAGCAGCGCGTACGCGACCGGAACCATCACCACCACGACCGAGGCCGGCACCAGCACCGACAGAAACCCGCTGATGTCGGCGATCAGCCCGATCGCCAACAGGCTCGCGGCGATCGCCGCCAGCAGCCGCTTGCCCTCCTTGACCAGCTCCGCTTCCTCCTCCTCGAAGGGGCGCAGCTTGCGCGGGTCGTACAGGTCGTAGCCGATGTCACGCAGCGTGCCGAGGATCTGTTGCGGCTCGATCACCGCCGGGTCGTAGTCGACCAGCGCCTGTTCATGGCTCAGGCTGACCGCGAACTTGTCCACGCCGTCCTGACGGATCAGCGCCTTCTCGATCGTGCCGGTGCACAACGAGCAGTGCAGGCCCGAGATCCGAGCCCGTAGCCGGGCGTGCCCGGCCAGGTTGCTCGGCTCCTCCGCCCACAACTCATCAGCCGGTTCCACCAACGTCTTGGTCATCGCCCTCATCCACTTCCCTCGATGTGTCTCTGCGCCCAGGCACGGTGCCGCCCCGCGTCCCAGCCCCGGCGAGGCCGGCTAGGCGATGACCGGGTAACCCGCCTTGCCAAGTCGCGCCGCGAGCTGGTCGACCCCGACCGCGTTCTCATCGAACAGCACCCTCACCCGATTGCTGGCTGCGTCCGCCTCCACCTGGCGGACCCCCTCGACCCGGGTCAACGCCTTACCGATCGCCGCCTCACACGCACCGCAGTGGATCTGCTCAACCGTGAACGTCTCCGACGCCATGACTGCCGCCTTCCCTGATCGTTGGACTGCCAGCCACGGTAGACGTTCCACTCGAATGGAAGGCCAAGTCGAGCCTGCCTCGGGGCGCGCACAGACCCCGATCTTCCCGCTTTACCGCTGGGAGGTGATCGCGCTCGCGAGCGTGGTGGTCGGCTTCATCGCCGACGGTGGACTGGGCTAGCAGCTGCGGCTCGACCTGTCGTTGCGGCGGTGCACCGACGTGGCGCTGGTCCTGCTGTCGTACGTCTGCTGGTGTAGACGGTCGGCGCGGTGTCGTCCGGCCTGCACCGGTTCGCGCGGCGACTTACGGCGCAACTGAGGCGAGTAGGTCCACCCACGCCTGCCGCTCCCGTTGCGGCGAGACGAGAGGGCCCCGGGCGACCACGTGCCGGGTGAGCTCGGCGTGGAAAGGTTTCTCCGTGGCGACCCGCTCGAGCATCGCGGCGAGCGCCGTGGCGTCGCCGACGTCGATCAGCGCGGGGTAGTCCGAGCCGAGCAACCCGAGGGAGCCGTCGATGCGTGTCGACACGACCGGCACACCGGCCGCAATCGCCTCGGACATCGCGTTGGCGCCGCCCTCGAGCCGCGAGGTCAGCAGCAGCAGATCACTGTCGGCCAGCACCTGCAGCGCCTCCTCCCGCGGCACGTCACCGCGCCAGTGGTAGCGAGGATCCCGCTGCATTGCCTGGGTAGCGCGTTCGGCGGTGCCATCGTCGAGCGCGGCGCCGAGGTGGGTCACTCGGATCGGGCACTGCGATCTGAGCAGGTCGAGGGCCGCCACCACCAGGAACGGGTCCTTCACCGCCCGCAGGTGCGCGAGGAGCACCACCTCGAGGTGCCCTCGCGCGTGGGGGCGTCGAGCCGGCATGACGACGGACTGGTGAATCACGTGGACCCGCGGGTGCACCGCCGCCGGAAGGACGTCGTACGCCTTGTCCTGCAGGACCACCAGCGCCGCCGCCGCCCGCACCGTCTCCTGCGCCTCTGCGGAGTCGGGCAGATCGGCGTACAGGTCCGTCCCGGTGAGCGCGACCACCACCGGCTGGTCCGGGTGCGCCGAAGCGAACTCCCGAACGGCCGCGGCGCTGCGCCGCGCGTGCAGCGCGACCAGGACGTCGGCAGGCTTCCCGGACCACGCCATCGTGAGCTCGACCGAGTGTCCGAGCTCGCGCAGCATCGTGGCCCAGCGCTCAGCGGTGACGCGGTTGCCGTGACGCGAGCACACAGGTGCAGGCGTAACAATCTCGAGGTGCACGAGCGTCAGCGCGCGCAGGTGCGGAAGCCGGCCAGCACGTCGCGCCGCTCCGGCTGGAAGTAGTTGCGGTACGGCACCCGGATGTAGCGGGTACGGGTGGCCCACGAGCCACCCCGGAGCACCCTGCGCCCCTCGCGGAACCACGGGACCGAGTTGTCACCGTAGGCGTCGACCTCGAAGTTCGGGTACGGCGAGAAGGTGGACGCGGTCCACTCCCAGACGTTGCCGAACAGGCCGCGCACGCCGAAGGCGCTGTCGCCCTGCGGGTGCGCCGCGACGTCGACCGGCCCGTCGGCGCGCCACTCTAGGTTCGCGTGCTCCGGCCGCGTCGCGGTGCTGCCCCACGGGTGCTCGCGGCGGGTATCGGCGAACGTCGATCCCGCCGGTTCGGTGCCCGCGGCGACCTCCCACTCGACCTCGGTCGGTAGCCGCCGGCCGGCCCAGCGGCAGTAGGCGTCGGCCTCCCACCAGCAGACGTGGCTGACCGGTCGGTGCGGCTCGAGGTCGACCCAGGCGTCGAAGTGCCTGCGCTGCCAGGCATCGCCGTTGGGGCGCCAGTAGCCGGGTGCCGTGGCTCCCGATTCCTGCAGCCACGCCGCGCCGCCGCCCCAGAGCTCGGGCCGGGTGTAGCCGCCGTCGTCGACGAACTGCGCGAACTCCGCCTGCGTCACCGGCGCGCGCGCCATCGCAAAAGGCTCCGACTGCACCGGGTGAGCCCACTTCTCGTTGTCGTAAGCGAAGGGGTCGGAGCGCAGAGCGCCCAGCAGGTGCTGGCCGCCGGGCACGTCGACGTCCCCGGCGAGGGGGCCCGCCTCGACGTCGACGTGCGTCGTCCCGCTGAGGCCGGGCAGCTGGGGGAGGGGATACCCGAGCGTCTGCCTGGTGTACGTGATCGCCTCGGCGTGCACGTCCTCGTGCAGCACGGCGTAGAGCGCGAGGTGCCGTACAACATCGGTGCAGGACGCGTCGAGTAGCAGCTCGACGGTGCGGTCCCGCACCTCCCTCATGTACGCGAGCGTCTGCTCGCGCGAGGGGAGCTGCAGGTACCGCCTGCTGGCGTGCGGGATCGCGCCCGAGTCGTAGATCGCGTCCACCTGGGGGAGGATCGGCGCCTCCTGCAGCGCGCCGCGCAGCACGAATCGCTCCGAGAACCATGACAGGTGGCCGATCTCCCAGATCAGCGGGTTCACGGTCGCGAGCTGCGGACCGATGAGCTGCTGAGCATCGAGGTCGGCGACCAGGTCCATCGTGCGCTGGCGGGCGTCCTGCACCCACTCGGCCAGCTCCTCGCCGCTCAGCAGCTCGGGGCCAGACAGGTCAGAACGCACAGTCGCTCCTCGGTCAGCGGTGGCAGGTACAACGTAGGCTAGTCATCCCACCGGCCGGCAGCGGTTAAGCGGCCTGCTCCTCGGGCTGGTCCTGGAACGGAACCACGCAGAGCCGACATCCCACCAGCCCTAAGGACCCCTCACATACCGACGTGGGGCACGATCTAGCCATAGGCCTCGATGTTCACGGTGGGGCCTAGCATCGCCCAACCACGGCGGCGGTTCGGACACCAAAGACTGACACCGCCGGTCCGACGGCACCACACCTCGGTGCGGGCCCCATTAGGGCCGACACCGCGAAGGAGACTCATGACTCAGCCCTCCCGTCGCCGCCTCACCGAGTTCAGCCACGGCGCCGGTTGAGCCTGCAAGCTCGCACCCGGCGAGCTGGCGCAGGTTCTGCGCCGCCTTTCTCCTGTCACGCACCCGGATCTCCTCGTTGGGTCCGACACCGGTGACGACGCTGCCGTGTGGCGGCTGTCGCCGGACCGCGCGCTGGTCCTGACCACTGACTTCATCACTCCCGTGGTGGACGACGCGCGTATGTGGGGGCGGATCGCTGCCGCCAATGCGGCGAGCGACGTCTACGCCATGGGCGGCACGCCGTTCCTCGCCCTGAACCTCGTGGGGTGGAACACCGAGGAGCTGTCGGCTGACCTGCTGGCCGAGGTGATGATCGGGGCCCAGGACGCGGGCGCCGAGGGAGGCTGGCTCACCGTCGGCGGCCACACCGTCGACGACCCGGAGCCAAAGTTCGGCTTGGTGGTGATCGGCGACGTGCACCCGGACCGGATGCTCACCAACAGGGGATTGCGGCCTGGCCAGTCGCTGGTCCTCACCAAGCCGCTGGGCATCGGCGTCATCAGCACGGCCACGAAGGGCGGCGCGGCCGACGAGGCGGTCGTCGCTGCCTCCGTGGCCTCAATGTCGCGGCTGAACGCAGCGGCGTCCCGAGCGGCGCTCGGCGCGGGCGCGACCGGCGCGACGGACGTCACTGGCTTCGGGCTGCTCGGCCACCTGGGACGGATGGCGAACGAGTCCGGTGTCGACGTCGATCTGCGGGTCGACGCCGTTCCGCTGATTCCCGGTGCACGCGAGCTGGCGGAGCGGGGGTTCGTTCCCGGCGGCTCCGGTCGCAATCTCGACTGGATCCGCGAGCGGCTCGACATCGGCTCTGTCGACGAGACCATGGTGCTGTTGCTCGCCGACGCGCAGACGTCCGGCGGCCTGCTATTCGGGGCTGATCCGGCGGCCGCCGTACGGGCGGTCGAAGACCTGCGGGCCTCGGGGCACGATGCTGCCCTCGTGGGCACCCTGACAGAGGGCAGTGGCACGATCCGGCTCGGCTGACCGAGCACAGCGCAAACGCCGGCTTTGGCCACCCCGCTCAGACCCAGTTCCGTGGGTAGTGCTGCGGTCGGTGGTTTGCTGGTCTCGGGCTGGTGAGCGCGTGGCGGATGCCCGCTGCGCTGAGCGGTGTCTCCGGGGTGGTCTCGTGGGTGTGGCGTGGTGCGGTGCGTGAGGTGGTTGACGACGTGGTTCAGGCGACAGCCGGTAGCCCTCGGATCCGGGCCAGGATTTCGGGCCTCGGGCGCTCGACGGTGCATCGCATCGCCGCGGTGAGGGTCTTGCTCAACCCGAAGCCCACCGAGTAGGACAGCTTCTGGGTGGTGAGGAACTCCAGGAGCTTGTGGGTGCCCTCAGCCCCGTCGGTGCGGATCAACACCGTGCGCCCGACCCAGCCCCCTTTGGGGGTACACGATAGTTGCCGCAACGCATCCCGAGTCACGCTGATGTGATCGGTGGCGGTGTTGGACCCAGCATTTCCCGCCCGGAGCAGGAACGACAGGGGTTCCCCGGTGCCCCCGGGGCCATGGTCGAGGAACGCGAGCAACGGGTGAAACCCAAATCCTCTCTTGTAGGTCGGGGCGGCGTGTTCCTTCTCCAGTTAACTCGCCCGACCAAGCTCGCGTCCAGATCGATGATCAGCGGGTGCGCGGCGTCCGCCCGGTGATCGGGGGCGTGGGCACCGGCCCGCGACCATGCGGTGGCGCGGCAGGCGCCCCGCGCGGAGTTGATCGCCGCCAACGGCCGCGGCGGATCCTCGGCCAGGGTGGCGATCAGCAGGGACACCGTCGGATCGCAGGCCACCGCACCGAAGACCCCCGGCTCCTCCCGCAACAGCGCGAGATCGGCCACGCAGTCCCCACCCACCGCGGCCGACACCGCCAGATCCAGCAGGACTTTCCCCGGATCATGCGTGGCCAACGGTTTGCGTGACTCCGCGGACACCGCCGGGATGCCGCTGACCCCGGTTGACTGTGATGCAGCTACCGCGGGGTCACCGTTCGAGGCGGTCGAGCACGACGGTGTCGGCGATTGCGGCGCAGCATCTGAGACGGAGTACTCTTCATATCCGTACGGTCGGACGGATATGAGGAGCTGGGCGTGCCGGGTGATGAGGGTGCGGTGCAACCCCGGGTGCCGTCCTGTGGGACGCCGGTGCGGGGGCGTCTGCGGTTTGTGGTGGCGGAGCTGGGGTCGGTGTGGCGTGAGCTGCGGGAGCACCGTCGTCGTCGTCCTGCGCGCAACCGGTCGGGTGGTGTGCGCTGATGGGTGTGGTGGCGACGGTGGGGGCGAGCCTCGCCGAGGGTTTCTGGATGTTCTACGACACCTTGTGGGCGTTGGTGGTGGGCTTCGCCCTGTCGGGTGCGGTGCAGGCGTTCGTGTCGAAGGCGCAGATGCAGCGGGTGCTGGGTGATCACCGGCCGGTGACGGTGGTGCGGTCGAGCTTCTTCGGGATGGTCAGCTCGTCGTGCTCCTACGCGGCGAGCGCGTTGGCGAAGACGCTGTTCGCCCGGGGCGCGGACTTCACGTCGTCGATGGTGTTCATGTTCGCGAGCACGAACCTCGTCGTCGAGCTGGGGATCGTGCTGTGGCTGCTCATCGGCTGGCAGTTCGCCGTGGCCGAGTTCCTCGGTGGCTTCCTCATGATCGGCGTCCTGGCGGTGGTGCTGCCCAGGGTGGTGGACGTCGGTGAGCTCGACGCGGCCCGGGAGCGGCTGCGCACGGCGACCGGTGCCGGCCCGGACGACGGCCACGCGGGTGCGGGCGACGACGGTGCGGGCAATGACGACGCGGCGAACGTCGACGCGCAGGGCGGGTCGTGGCGGCAGCGGATCCGTACCCGGGCCGGGTGGTCGGAGGCCTCGGGGTACACGGTCAGCGACGTGACGATGCTCCGCAAGGAGCTCGTCATCGGGTTCGTCGTGGCCGGGTTCGCCTCCATCGCCGTGCCGGTCGGTGTCTGGCAGGCGCTGTTCCTGACCGGGCACGGCCTGTTGTCGGCCGTGGAGAACGTGGTGGTGGCGCCGGTGCTGGCGTTCATCAGCTTCGTGTGTTCGGTCGGGAACGTGCCGTTGGCGGCGGCCCTGTGGAAGGGCGGTATCAGCTTCGGTGGGGTGATTTCGTTCATCTTCGCCGACCTGCTGGCCCTGCCCCTGGTGCTGATCTACCGCAAGTTCTACGGCACCCTCCTCGCCCTGAGGCTGGCCCTGGTGTTCTGGGCGGTGATGAGCACCGCGGGACTGGTCACCGAGGGCATCTTCACCGCTCTGCGCCTGGTCCCGGTCACCTTGCGCGGGGACATCGCGACCACCCACGTCGGGCTGAACTACACCACCGTCCTGAACGCGATCGCCTTGGTGGCGTTCGGCTACCTGTACTGGCTGTATAAGAACGCGGCCCGTTTCGGTGGCGGTGGCGGTTACGCAAGGACCCGGTGTGCGGCATGCAGGTCCGCACCTCTGACGCCCCCGCCCACGACCGGCGCGACGGGCAGGACTACTACTTCTGCTCCGACAAGTGCCACAGCGCGTTCGTGAAGCGCCCCGAGCGTTACACCGACGGGCAGCCAGCCGACGACGCCGCCAGCACTGAGGGTGCGACGGTCACCGACCCGGTGTGCGGGATGAGTGTGGACCCGACCAGTCCGGCGGCGTCGGTGACCCACGACGGGGTGGAGCACGCCTTCTGCTCGACCGGCTGCCGGGACACGTTCACCGCCGACCCCAGCCGCTACCCCGCTGACGCGAGCCTGCGGTGAGCGCCGCCGGAACCAGTCGTGCGGGGCAGAGGCACGCGCCCGACCGGGCCGGGCTCGGTGCCGGGGCGGGGCCTGCGGCGAGCCCTGACCGGGTCGCGGAGGTCCGCGACCGGCTGCCCACCGCTGAGGATGCCGCCCGGCTCGCCAGCCTGCTGTCGATCATGGCCGAACCGGTCCGGTTGCGGCTGCTCTACGCCCTGGACCTCAGTGAGGAGCTGCGTGTGGGGGACCTCGCCCTCGCCCTGGGTGCCTCCGAGGACCAGGCGACCTACGGGCTGCGGCTGCTGCGCACCGCCGGCCTGGTCACCGCACGCAAGCAGGGCCGCAGCGTGCTCTACCGACTGGCCGAGGACTTCCCCGAACCCCTGCGGGAGCACTGCCTGCGCCAGCTCATCGACCTCACCCGCCACGCCGCCGACCGCGACGACGTGCAGCCCTAGCCACCGATGCGTCGGGACGGGGTGGGTCAGGCGCCGCCCGCGCTGACGACGCCGTCGGTGACGAAGCCGGCACGCAGGCCGCTCAGCAGGCCGTAGGCGACCAGGTCGGTGCGCTTGGCGCGGGCCGCGACCCCCAGGAGCTGGGCCGTCGACTCCGCTCGGCGGGGCCGGGATCAGGTGGCGTGGGCTTGCGCGACGAGGGCGTCAGCGTCGTTCAGCAGCAGCACGAGCGCGGCGATCCACGGTGGTAGCCGCAGGCCGCTGGTCAACGGTGCACGGAACGGGTCGGTGAAGTACCCGGCGAACGGCGCGATCCGGTCGCTAGCCCGGTGTGGCCCGGGCCGCACCGGTAACAGCACCTGCCAGGCCAGCCAGAAGCCGTAGAAGCTCAGCAGGAGCTGGGCGACCTGGATGGTCGGGTCGATCGCGAAGCGGGCCATGTCAGTGCCGATCTGGCTGGCGGCAGGTCCCGCCGTGGGTTATGGCTGGTCATCCTGGACCGGTGGTGTGCTGGGTTTGCACGACCGGTCGGTGTTGACTTGTTGGGAGGTTTTGCGGGCGGCGATGAGGACGGGGTCCCACAGCGGGGAGAACGGTGGGGCGTAGGACAGGTCGGTGTTGATGAGGTCGTCGACGGTGGTGCCGTGCCAGAGGGCGGTCGCGAGGACGTCGATGCGTTTGGCGGCGCCTTCCTCGCCGACGATCTGGGCGCCGAGCAGCTGGCCGGTGCGTCGTTCGGCAATGAGCTTGACGCGGATCGGTTGTGCGCCGGGGTAGTAGCCGGCCCGGGTGGTGGAGTCCACCGCGACACCCGTCGTCGCGAAGCCGGCGTCCCGAGCCTCCGCTTCGCTCAGGCCGGTCCGGCCGACCTCGACATCACAGATCTTGGTGACCGCGGTGCCGAGTACGCCGGGGAAGCGGGCGGAGCCGCCGCCGATGTTGATCCCGGCGATGCGGCCCTCCTTGTTCGCGTATGTGCCGAGAGCGATGGCTACCGGCCGGCGGGAGACGCGGTGGAACTTCTCCGCGCAGTCGCCGGCCGCCCACACCCCGTCGGCGCCGGTGCGCATCTGCTGATCGACCGCGATCGCGCCGGACACCCCGAGGGGGATACCGGCGCGGGCGGCCAGGTCGGTGTTGGGTCGCACCCCCAGCCCGAGGATCACCAGCTCGGCCGGCACCGTGCCGTGGTCGGTGACGACCGCGGTGACCCGACCGGCGCGGGTCTCGAACCCGGTCACGGTCTGCTCCAGGCGCAGGGTCATCCCGAAGCGGTGCATCGCGCTGGTCAGCAGCCCGCTCATGTCCGGGTCCAGGCTCGCCATCGGCGCCGGCCCGCGGTCGATCACCGTGACCCGCACGCCCCAGGCGCACAGGGCCTCGGCGAGTTCTAGGCCGATGTAGCCGGCGCCCACGACGACTGCGTGGGCCGGCAGGCCGCGTGTCAGCGCCGCGCGGACCGCGAGCCCGTCAGTCAGGGTCTGCACCCCGAAGATGCCGGCCGCGTGTGCGCCGGGCAGGTCCGGGCGGACCGGGACCGCCCCTGTGGCGACCATCAGCTGGTCGAAGCCCTCCTACGCCTCGTTGCCGGCGTGCCGGTCACGCACCCGCACCGCTCGGCGGTCCAGGTCGATCTCCACCACCTCATGGCCGGTCCGGGCGTCGATCGCGTAGTTCCGGACGAATTGCTGCGGGGTACGGGCGATCAGTGCGTCGAGGTCGGGAACAAGGTTGCCGATGAAGTAAGGGATGCCGCACGCCGAGTAGGAGGTGTAGTTGCCACGCTCGAACGCGACGATCGCCAGCTCGTCCGGGCCGCGTTCGCGCCGGGCCGCGGACGCGGCGCTCATCCCGGCCGCGTCACCGCCGACGACCACCAGCCGCTCGGTCATCAGCTGCACTCGGCGGGTGTGACCCGCTGCCACACGCGCAGCGCCGGCTGCGTGACCGTGATCTGGCGGACGCGTTCCAGCAGCGGCCGGCCCCGGTCGGCCGCAGGGAGGGCGTCGAGCTGGACGAACGCGGCCTGCCCGGCGGCCAGCACCGCGAAGGCCGCGGGACTGTCGACGTCGCGCAGGCCGTAGGCCCGGCCGAACCCGACGATGTCTGCAGGGGACAGCCGGCCGGGCTCCTCATGCCAGGCGGTGTACATTCGCCGCCGGTAGCCGTTGAGGTCCCCACCATCGGCCCGCGGCGCCGCGTGCACCGCCAACGCGACCAACGACACGTTGTCGGCGTACTCGGCCCGGTCGAAGACCGGCCCGCCGTCCCCGCCACGGTTTTGCTGCAGCAACGAGAACGGGCGCCATACCAACTGCTGCCCGCCGACCGACTCCAGCGGGTCGCGCCAGTGCCGAGCCCGGTTGGAGAATCCGCAGGTGTCGTCGAAAAACGCCTCGACACTCATCGCCGCACCCCGTCCTGAGCAGCCACCGGCGAGTGGGTCGCCCGGGGAGGGTAAGGCGCAGTCGGCAGCGTCGGGCTGTCCCCACACACGCGCCTGCCGGCGTCGATGCACGCCAAGGTCGGCAGTCCCGGTATCAGGCGTTCGTCTCGCAGTGCTGCTTGAGTCCACGGATGCCGTCCTCGATTGCCGGGCCTAGGGTCCCGGCGAGCTCGTCGGGGGTGATCTCCGTGCTGTAGACGACGAGGCTGATGTCGCCCTGCTCGATCACGTCGATGGTTCCGAGGTGCGACTGGGCTGGCACGCCACCGCCGACGATGCTGTACTGGAATCGACGCAGATTCGGATCGTTGGTGACGATCTTCTCGTCGAGCGGGACGCCTCCTTCAAGCGTGCAGTGTCGATCCTCCCCGGACGCGGCGGAGGTCTGAACCATCGGGAACCACGTCGAGATCGCGCCAGCATCGCTCACCACCGCCCACACCTGGTCGGCAGGCCGGTCGATCGTGATGTGACTGCGCAGAGTGGCCATGATGTGGCTCCTTCTCGTTGGAGGGTGATCAGGAATTCTCGTTGGGGTGATCAGGGTTCGGGCAGTGCGACGAGCCCGGTGGCGACCTCGGCCAGGTCGACACCGGTGACGTCGGCGGGGGTGAAGATCTCGGCATAGTGCTTCTCGAGCCGCCCGGCCCACCCGGTGGTGAGCCCCTCGGCGTGCGCCCCGTGACAGTCGAACGCGTGCACGGCGATCAGTGCGACCTCCTCGGCCGGGCGACCGATACGGTCCAGCGCGTACCGGTAGACCGCAGGAGCCGGCTTCCACGTGCCGACCTCGGCCACGCTGATGACCTGATCGATGAACCGGCGCAGACCACTACGGTCCAGGAACGCCTCGGTGCTCTGCGCCGCGCCGTTGCTCAGCGCGACCATCGAGACACCAGCGTCGGCCAGTGCCTGCATGGCCGCTTCGGCGTCCGGCTGGGCGGGCAGCGTGGCGAAGCCGTCGAGAACGTGGCGGACCTCGTCGTCGCCGAGGCCACCACCACCGACCACCCGCAGCGACGCCATCGCCGCGTCGGGGAACGGCGCGTAGTCCCCGACCAGGGTCAGGGCCATGCCGTCGCGGAGCATCCGGTCGAACCAGCGCTCCAAAGCGGAGGGTTGCAGTCCGATCTCGACGAACCGCCGCCGCAGCGGCTCCAGCGAGATCAACGTCTCGACGACGTCGAACGCCACGGCCTGCGGGCGACACGGCGCCATGAGCAACCTCCCTCTCGGTGCTTCAACGCACACTCTTGCCGGTGAAGTACGCCTCAACCATCACCCGATCCCTGCCCTTCATCACCGGTGTGCCCCGATTCCTCGTCGCCACCTGGGGGAAACCCGGTGAGCGGCCCCGGACCTTCCCGGCACGGGGAATCGAGGAGAACCGGGACTAGGTTCCTATTTGAAACACTATGGGGTACTGAACCAACAACGTGGTGCTCGAGGCGGACGGATGCTCAGGTGACAGCTCGAGGGCAGCTGGCCCTGATGGTGCTGGTGCAGGTGTTGGCGCTCTCGGTGTGGTTTTCCGTATCCGCCGTGCTCTCGGCGTTGCGCGGGGAGTGGATGCTTGGTCGTGCTGGCGGAATTTGGCTCACGGCCACTGTGCAGATCGGCTTCGTGGTCGGCGCGGTCGCCTCGGCCGGGTGGAATCTGGCCGACCGGATCCGGCCGAGGCGACGCCCGGGAGGCCGAACACGACCCCCGCCGTCAGGTGCACCACACCCTAGATCAGCAGGAAGGCCGCCACCGCAGGCGGGTCGGGCGCGCGGGCCGGTCGTCGGAACGTCCACCTCGCTGTCCGTGGTGTTAGAAGGGCCACCGGTGGTGGAAGCGGGGGGCGAGGCGGGCATCGAGGCCGGCGACGCGTCCGGCGGGGACTGTAGCGAGCAGGGCCAGCGGCAGGAGGTCTTCGGCGGGGTACTCCCACAGGTAGAGCCCGGTGTGCCAGAGCATCACCCAGATGGGGGCGATGAGCAGCAGTCCACCGACGGCTGCCAGGCGGGTCGCGACGCCGGCGATCAGCCCGAGACCAACAGCGAGCTCGGCGAGGGTGAGGAAGACCCCGAAGAAGCCCCAGTTCGGGAGCACGACGTCGCGGTAGAAGGCGCCGAGGGGGGCGATCTGGGTCTTCCCGGAGGCGTTGGTCGCGATCGACTTGGCCGCGTCACCGGTGATGAGGTTGAACGAGAAGAAGCCCCAGTCGTAGTTGCCGACACCGCTCACCTTCGCCAGGGCGTTGGACAGGAACACCAGGCCGGTGAAGATGCGCAGGACGGCGAAAGCGCGACCCATGACTCGAGAGGTGGCTGCACCGACCGCGGTGTCGTCGGCGGTGCGGGTCGTCTGGACCATGGTCCTACCTCGTTCGGGTTGGATGCTCGTGTGGGGCATGATAGGTCAGTCGTCGAGGGTTCGGCCGTGGTGATCGCGGCGGTTCGTCCCCGCTGGGCGTCGCGGCGGCCGTCACCGGCGTCACCCGGGCCGGCGGAGGTGGACGGCGGTGAACTGCTGGGTGCTGCCCCACGGCGTCTGGTGGTCGTCGCCAGCGGTGCCCAGGAGCTCGTAGGTGGGGAACTGTGCAACAAGTGCGGCGTGGGTGTAGCGGACGATCGGCAGACCGCTGCAGGTCGTGGGGCCGTCGGGTCCGAAGGTGGCCACCACCGCGTGCCCGCCCGGCTCCAGCGAGCGCTCGAGGGAGGCCAGGTAGTCCTCGCGCTCGTCGGGCTCGGTAAGGAAGTGGTAGACCGCGCGATCGTGCCAAAGGGCGTAGCGGCGGTCGGGGTGCAGGTCAAGGACGTCGGCCATCTTGAGTGCCACCTTGTCGCCTGCGGGGCCGAGCCGGTCGCGGACCACCTGCAGCGCCGTGGTCGAGAGGTCGATCGCGGTGAGGTCCTGATACCCGCGCCCGAGCAGGTGGTCGACCAGCGTGGACCACCCCGCGCCGACGTCGATGATCGGCCGGTCGGGACCGACGCCGGTGGCGGCGACGAGCCCGAGGGAGAGCTCGGGCACGGACTGCCACCAGGACACCCCGTCCACGTCGTGCCCGTCGTGCACGCCCTCCCAGAAGGTGCTGCGCTGCGCCGCGTCGCGCGGTCGGGTCGGGGTTGTCTCCATGGTGGTTCGAGGCTAGTGCAGCTGTGGTGCCGGGGGCTGCGGCGTGACCACATCGTTTCCGATGGGTGAGGACTCGTTCGGGTGGCGCTCGGGCGAGGGTGCGTTACGGTCACGCCCGTGACGTCACCCAGGACCTCCCCGAGCACCACCGCGACCCCGCTGGGACCAGTGTCGGCAATCGTCGATGGCGGGGACATGGACTGCGGCAGCGGTCTGCTGCTGCTCATCACCCGGGCCATGCGTCGGCTCGAGCCGGGCGATCTGCTGGCCGTGCGCAGCGCCGAGGCCAGCGTGACCACGGACCTGCCCGCATGGGCGGACCTTGTGGGGCACACGGTCGCCTCGGAGACCGCCGAAACGGGGTCTGGGCCCTGGTGGTTCGCCGTCCGGAAGAAGGGGGCTGGGGAGGCCACCGTCGACTCGTTGGTTCCCGGCGGGTCAGGCACCGTGTTCAGCGTGGGCGACCGGACCCCGCTGGGCACCCGGCTGTGGGCGTACACGAACTTCGACTGCAACCTGGCCTGTTTGTACTGCTGCGCGGAGTCCTCGCCGCGGGCCGACGCCCGGCGCCTCGACCCGGGGCTGGCCCGCGCGGTCTTCGCAGAATTCACCGAGCAGGGCGGTCGCGAGCTGTTCCTCACCGGCGGTGAGCCGTTCATGCACCCCGACCTCGGCGAGCTGGTCGCCGCGGGGCAAGGACTGTCCCGCACCATTCTTACCAACGCCATGGTGTTCGGGCGCGGCCGCCGCCGTGAGCTCCTCGAGCAGCTGGACCGTTCCGTGGTCCTGCAGGTCAGCCTCGACTCCGCCACCGCCGAGGGGCACGACGCCCAGCGTGGCGCCGGGTCGTGGGCCAGGGCCATGGCGGGGATCGTGCTGGCCAAGGAACTGGGCTTCCGGGTCCGCATCGCCGCCACCATGCTCGACGAGGACCCGCCGGCGGTGGCTGCGCTGCACCGGCTGCTCGACGCCGAGGGCATCGCCGAGGCCGACCGGGTGATCCGGCCGGTGGCGCAGGAAGGCTTCGCCGACCATGGGATGCACGTCTCGTTGGACACCCTGGAGCCGGAGCCGACGATCACCAACGACGGTGCGTGGTGGCACCCGGTGGCCGTCACCGATCCCCACATGCGCATCGCTGATGCGCCGTTGCCGCTGAGCGAGGTGTTCGGTGTCGTGCGCGACATCCTCGCGGTTCAAGGCGCCGCCGCCGCCAGCGGCCGTGAGGTGTTCCGATGCGCATGACCGCCCCCGTGAACCGCTCGTCCTACGCAAACCGAAGCAACCGCATGAGCTCGTTAACCCGACGTTCGTTCCTTCTCAGCGTCGGCGGGGCTGCGGCCCTGACTGCCTGCGGCGGGGCTGGTTCCGGTAAGTCCGGTGGCACCCCGCCCAGCCTGGGCATCTCCGCGATCCCCGACCAGAACCCGGAGCTGCTCAACCGGCTCTACCCGATGGTCGCGGCCCGCTTCGCGAAGGCCACCGGGCTGACGGTGTCCTACAAGCCGGTGACCGACTACACGGCGGTGGTCCGGGCCTTCGAGATCGGGGACATCCACCTCGCCTGGATGGGGGGCCTGACCGGGGTTCAGGCTCGAAGCCGGGTGCCGGGGTCGACCGCGATTGCCCAGCGCGACATTGACGCGGACTTCCACAGCCTGTTCATCGCGAACAAGTCGGCGGGGATCTCACCGTTCACCGATGTGAGCGGGCTGAGCGCCCTCGCCGGGCACACCTTGACCTTCGGCAGCGAGACGTCGACGTCCGGCCGGCTCATGCCCCAGTACTTCCTGATGAAGGGGGGCCTGGCGCAGAGCGCGCTGAAGGGCACCCCGGGGTTCTCCGGCTCCCACGACGCCACCATCGAGGCGGTCCGCACCGACAGCTTCGAGGTCGGGGCGGTCAACGAGCAGGTCTGGACCAAGACCGTGGCGGCGGCGAAGGTTGACCTCTCGTCGGTCCAGGTTCTGTGGCGCACGCCGGGTTACCACGACTACCACTGGCTCGCCCGTCCCGACCTGGACACGACCTTCGGCGCCGGTACCCAGCAGAAGGTGACCGACCTGCTGCTCGGCCTCGACGCAGCGAAGGCGGAGGACAAGGCTGTCCTGGACCTGTTCGGCGCGAAGAAGTTCATCACGACCCAGAACTCCAACTACGACCAGATCGAGGCGGTCGCGAAGGCCCAGGGTCTGCTGGGGTGAGCACGGACACCGTCGTTCGGTTGCGGGGCGCGGGCCGGCGGTTCGGTACCCACGTGGCGCTGGCGCCGATGAATCTGACCGTGCTGGCGGGGGAGCGGGTGGCGGTCCTGGGGTCCAGCGGGGCGGGGAAGTCCACCCTGCTGGGGATGCTCAACGGGAGCGTGGTAGCCACCGAGGGAACGGTGGAGATCTTCGGGGAGGACGTTGCGGCGGTGCCTGACCGTGAGCTGCGCCGCGTGCAGCGCAGGGTGGGCACCGTCAGCCAGCGCTTGGACCTCGTCGAGCAGGTCCGTGTCCTGCACAACGTCAACGCCGGCCGGCTCGGTCGCTGGAGCGCACCGCGGGCACTGCTGTCGATGGCATGGCCCCGCCCTGATGACGTCGTTCGTGACGCGCTGGGACAGGTCGGGCTGGGGTGGGCGCTGCACGAGCGCACCGAGCGGCTCTCCGGGGGGGAGCGTCAGCGAGTGGCGATCGCCCGGATGCTGGTGCAGCAGCCCGACCTCGTCCTCGCCGACGAGCCCGTCGCCAGCCTCGACCCGACCCGCGCCGCGGAGGTGCTCGAGCTGCTGGGTGGGCGCGTCCGAGGCGACGGTCCGCGGGCCACCCTCCTGGTCACACTCCACCAGCCTGCCCTGGCCCGGGCGCACTGCACCCGGGCGCTGGGCCTGCGCGAGGGTGAGCTGGTCTTCGACGTCGCTGCCGCGGAGCTGAGCCGGGGCCTGCTCGACGAGCTGTACACCCTGTCGTGACCGAGCAGCGAGGCCCGGTCCTGGAGGCACCCGAGCCGGTTCCCGCGGAGGGCCCGACAGGCCCGTCGCCGCAGCGACGGGTCCGTCGGGTGACCTCGGGGCGCGTGGTGGTGCTACGCCGACTCGCCGGACTGCTCCTCGTTGCCGTCCCTGTTCTGTGGTCGCTGCAGCGTGCCGCCCCGGTGGGGGAGGCGCTGGTCAACCACGGTGGGCTGAGCCAGCTCGGGGAGCTGGTCGCCACGGTGGCGCACCCGGCACTCGGGCGTGACTTTCTGGCGGTGGTGCTGCGAGCCACGGGCGTCACGGTCGCCTACGCGGTGCTCGGCGCGGTGGGTGCGCTGCTCCTCGGCGCCGCAGGTGGTCTCGTGCTCAGCGACGCGGTGTGGGGCCCGTCGCCGCGCGTACCGGTCCGCGCGGTCCGACTGGTGCTGCGCGGGCTGCTCGTCGCCGTCCGCTCGATCCACGAGCTGATCTGGGCCCTGCTGCTGCTCAGCGTGCTGGGCCTCGACCCGCTGGTGGCGGTGCTGGCGATCGCGCTGCCGTTCGGGGCGCAGACCGCGCAGGTCTTCGGCGAGACCCTGGACGGGGTGCCGCCCGGGCCGCTGGGCGCGTTGCGCGGCGCCGGGGTGCGGGGGCTTCCCGCCGTGGTCTACGGGCTCATCCCCGGCGCGGGCGCGCTGCTGATCAGCTACTCCTTCTACCGACTGGAGTGCTCGATCCGCTCGACGGTGCTGCTCGGTGTCGTCGGCGTCGGCGGACTGGGCCAGGAGCTGGTGGTAAGCCTGTCCTCCCGCAAGTGGGGGGAGGTGTGGACCCTGGTGGGGGCAGTGGTGCTGCTCTCCGCAGCAGTAGACCTGTGGAGCAGCCGGTTGCGCTCCGACCTGGCTCTGGCCAGCTGCTCGGAATGGTCGGGGGGCAAGCAGGCCGGTGACGTCGGCCGGGTGCCGGGCGGGTCGCGCTGGGCCCGGTGGTCGGCGCGCGCCGTGCTGCCGGCGACGGTGGTGGCCTGGCTCGCATCGGGGGTCTCGGTGACCGGGCTGTTCTCCCCACGTTCACGCAAGCTCGGCACACGCCTGCTGGCTGACCTGTGGCCACCACGTCTACCCCGCGGGTGGGAGGTGCTGCTCGGTGCGGTGGCCGACACCCTCGCGATGGCGGTGCTGGCCATGGGGGTGGCGGTGGTGATCACCCTGTTGGTGGGGCCGTGGGCCGCGCGTTCCCGCGTGCTGGCAAAGCGGGGCGTGCTGCAGGCCGGGCTCTGGTGGGTCGCCCGTGCGGTGCTGTTGGTGCTGCGCTCGATTCCCCCGACGATCTGGGCGGTGGTGGCGCTGCTGGCCCTGTTCCCCGGTGTGCTTCCCGGTGCGCTGGCCCTGGGGCTCTACACCGGCGGGATCCTCGGTCGTCTGGTCGCCGAGGCGTGGGAGAGCGTCGACATCCGCCCGTGGGAGGCGGTGCGACGCGCGGGAGTCAGCCGGGGGCTGTCCTCCCTGGTGGCGACGATGCCGCCCTCGTCACACCAGCTGGTGACCTACACGCTCTACCGGTTCGAGATCTGCGTCCGCGACACCGCCGTCGTCGGGGTCGTCGGCGCCGCCGGTCTAGGACGCCTGTTTCAGGAGAACCTCGCCGCGTTCCGGTTCCCCGTGATCACCACCCTGCTCCTCGCCTCGCTCGCCGTCAGCGTCGCCGTCGAAGTACTCGGCCGGCGAGTGCGCCGCGCGCTACGCGCCTAACCGACAACGCCCCCCGCCGGACCGCCAGCTCCAGCCCAGCGGTACGTGCGGGCTCACGTCTTGCGTTCCGCGCAGGATGTCTGGGCCGCGCCCGCACCGAGCTCGACGTGCCCGCCGCACCCCACTCACCTCCTGAACGGCACAGGAGCGGCCGGACTGCTCGCAACCGAGCAACACCGTTGCGCTGTGGGGTTTCCTCGTCAGCTCGCCTCAACAGGGAGGCTCGGCGATGGTTCGACGATGAGCAGCGTCCCGACCAGACCTGCCGATCGTGACGACCACCGCCACCGCACCCCGCTGCCCAGCCAGCCGGGAGAGGCACGGTGTGGGCGTCGTGGCCTCGCTGGTCGTGGCCACGTTCGCGATGATGGCTCGGTGACCGACCAGGGGGCGGGGTTGTCACCCCGCTTCGCCACATCGCCTCCGTGGTCCTGACACCATCAGCCCTCATGCACTCCGTGGCCCAGGTCGACGCCAGCCACCCCTCGGTGATCTCCGCGGACGTCCCGGTCGCCCTAGGTGCGTGGGTCAGTAACCACGAATGACCGGTGTGTCACGTGCGGCCCCTCTCCGACCGGCGGGTATTTGCTGTGCTGTGCGTGATTCGTCAGCTCTGCGGGCCGGGGAGCGTCAAATCTGCGGCACATTTAGTTGGTGCTGACGTGAGCGACGCTGCGGTCGTCGCTGGGTGCGCGGAGATCGGCGTGGCCGCTGAGGACGCCATAGACGAGTGTAGGGGCGCCCCAGTCGCCGGGTCGTCCGCCGCGACGCCGTCGTTGTTGAGGCGGGATATGTTCGCGCTGAGCCGCCGGGCTAGGACTGCGGCGCGGGTGAGCGCGGTGAGGACGACTGCTTCCGGCCGGTAGGTCGGTCGAAGCCGCCAGGGGGCGAGGGGCAGCCTGGCGCGGCGGTGTCCGGTGCTCAGTTCCCTGATAATCGGGTGGTGTGTGCGTGTCGGGCGGTGAGGGCGCCGGCGAGCAGGACGAGCAGGCCGTAGATACCAAGAGGTGCCGCAGCGGCGGGGCTGAACGCGGCGGTGGCGATGCCGGCGGCGACGGCGAAGTCCCGCATGGCCACGGGAGGGGTCAGGGCGAGCCTGCGCGGTGGGGTGAGTCTGATGGTGAGTAGCCAGCCGAGGCCGGCGCTGGCGACGAGGAAGACGAAGCACCGCCAGGGTGAGGGACACGTAGGACGGTTTCAGGGTGATCTGGCTGGCGACCTGCCACAGCAGGGTCAGCAGCGCGAGGGTGCCCAGGGCCGTACTCGCGGAGGGCACGGCGGCGTTGGGCCGCAGCGCGTGTCGGGTGGTGATACCCGCGGTGAGGGGAAGGGCGACGACGAGGAGGAGCTGGATCAGCAGCGTGGTGGAGCTGACTGTGGCTGCCGAGCCGAGGATGCTCAGGATCGGGCCGGCGGCGAGGACGGTGACCAGAGTGGAGCCGATGAGCAGCGCAGCGGTCAGCGCCGCCTCACCGCCGCCGAGGTCGACGAGCGCGACGGAGGCGACCTCGGCCGGTGCCACCCCGGCGGCCAGGACCCCTTGGCGCAGCGGGCCGGGGTCGGTCAGCTGGCTCGCGCCCCACGCGAGGGCGGGGAGCGCCACGGAGGTGATGACCAGGACGCCGAGCAGCCGTGCGGTGGCGGTGCGGGACGCCCGGAGCTGTCCGGTGGTGAGGGCAACCCCCGTGGTGGCGACGAGGACGGCGATGGTCACCGGGATGCCATGGACGCCGGTCACGTACCGGCCGCCGGTGGGGAAGGCCACCCCGAGGGCGGCGACCCCCACGACCAGCGGTACGAGTCGACGCTTGAGCCAGTGCGCCACCCGCTGCATGACAGGCGCGGAGCGCGGGGGCCCGGCGTGGGCGCCGGTCATCGGGGGTTCGGTCTTGTTGAGGTTCCACAGTGCATGGTCGGGCGGACGCAGGTCGAGGCCGCCTGGCTTAGGCCGGGTGACCGAACCATCCTTTGAGTTTCTGCGTGCCGTGCCCGATGAACAGTCCTCCGATGACGACGCGGGCAGCAAGCCTTCCAACGCTCATGTGTGCTCTCCGACCTCCTGCGGGTGTACCTCGTGCAAGTTTGTATCAAGCCCCCGACCCGCGCACGACCAAGCGGGGCGGCAAACGGGCCAGGGGAAGAGGAATCCTCCCCAGCGGCCGAGTGTTGACCCGCCCCGCCCCGGCCGGGCCGGGCCGCTTCGACTGCTCGGGGCTGGTCCAGTGGGCCCCTATCAGCAGGCAGGGGTGAACGTGACCCGTACCAGTCAGAGGCAGGCGGGAGTGGGCAGCCCGGTCGCACAGCGAGACCGTCAGCCTGGTGACATCGTCGTATTCTCCGGTGGCGGGCACGTCGGGATCTGCGCAGGCAATGGCAACGTCGTCCACGCCCCCGACTACGGCCAGCCCGTCACGGTCGCCCCGCTGCGGTCCATGATTTCACCACCGCGTCGATGCGTCTGAGGCGCCGCCGGTCGGTCGCCGAACAGTCCGTGGACGTGTTCGCAGCCCGCCCCAGGCCGCCCCCCTAGTCCCGGTCCGGCGACCGACCGGCGGTGGTGGTTCAGGGGTGGATCAGGGTGGCGAAGACGACGGTGTTGGATTCGTAGTTCTTGGTTTTTTCGTTGAAGGTTCCCCCGCAGGTGATCAGACGTAGGCCGGCGTAGTTGATGGGGCCGTAAACGGCTTCGGTGGGGAACAGGTTTTTTGAGTAGCTGTTGATGGCGTCGACGCGGAACTGCGCGATGCTGTGGTCGGCGCGGGTGACGTCGATGACCTGTCCTGGTCGGATGTCGCCGAGGTTGAAGAACACGCCGGGCCCTTTGTAGGAGTCGACGTGGCCGATGATGACGGCGGGCCCGAGCGCGCCGGGGGTGGGACCGAACCGGTACCAGGCGGCCTGTTCGTAGCTGGTGGGCACCTCGATGGTGTGGTCCTTGTTCAGCCCTACCTGCACCAGGCTGGAACTGATTCCCACTGCCGAGGCGCGCACCGACACTGGGGGGGAGGACTTCAAGCTGAACGGCGCCGGCGCCGGCGGAGGTGGCAGGGTGCGTGTCGCGGTGAGGTCGGTGTTGGCCTGTGGGTCGCGCAGCGCGGGCGGTGGGTTGCTGGCGGGGTTGGTCATGGCGGCGGGGATGGTGCCCAACGCAGCAGGCGGGGCGGGAGGGGGCGGGGACTGCGCGAAGTAACCCCCGATGGTCAGGGCTGCGATGGCGAACAGGGCGACGCCCAGTGCCAGGTACACCCGGCTGCGTCTCGTCCTAGCGGGTCGTGGCGTCCTGTTCTGCTGCTGTGCCCGGTGGCGACTCATCGGGTCGATCTCACCTCCTGTGCGTTTGTGCGGTGCAAGTCAGTCGATGTGGTCGATGTCCTCGGTGACACGGTCGGACACGGTTGTGCGGCGGTGCTGGTACGCCCCAGCCACTGCACCCGCTGCGAAGCCACGTTCATGGCGCACCTCGGCCACCACCTCGGCTGCGCCGGAGGCATCGGCGCTGACGGGAACACTGCTGCTCATAGGGAGGAAACCCGGCAGCAACCCGGATTGCTTCCCGCGCTGACGTGTCGCCGCGATGATGAGGCATGGGCGACATCGACCCAGACACCCATCGCCGGCAGCGTGCCTGCTGGGGGACTACTTGTGCTGTCGTCGGCTGCCGCCGTGCCAGTCCTCGCTGACGCCGACTTCGTCCTCTGCCACGCCGAGCCCACGAAGTTGGGGCAGCTCCCGCAGTGACCGCTTCATCTCAGCGAACCCCGGGAACCGGGCCAGCCCGACCACGTGGTCCCACAGCTCGACGGCCTCGGCCTCGCCCGGCAGTCGGCTGATGACGGGACCAAAGAACGCCACACCCTGAGGTGGCTCGAAGTGGATGATCGGTGTGCCCACGTCCTTGCCCGTCAGTGCGAGCGCCTCGTCGGTGGAGGCTTGGATCTCGGGGTCCCACGACTTGTCGTCCAATGCGGCGGAAAGCTCGCGGGGCAGACCCGCCGCGGTGAGGATCGGCTCGACGAACCCGGCCGTGCCCCGCTGGCCTTGGTCCTTCAGAGCAGCCTCACCCGGATCGGAGTCGAACACCTGCGCCCCGCAGGCGGCGTAGAAGGCACCCACCGCATCCACCCCGTGCTCGGCCCGCACCCGCGCCGCGACCCGCAGCAGCCGTAGACCCGCGGTGTGCCCGGCCTCGTACTCCGGGGGGAATTGAGCCTCGTAGTCAACATGAGCGTTCAGCTGGCGCAGCGAGATGAACCGCCACTCCACGCGGTAGTCGCGCTGGGCCTGCACCCTGCGCACCCACTTCGACGTCATCCACGCAAAAGGACACACCGGATCAAAGTAAAAGTTGATGTCCGCCATGCACCCAGTCTCCCCCGCCGCTCGCAACGGCACGACTTGGGGCAAGCCCGCCGCCCTCAATTGCGCGCAGCGCGGCACCACGGCTAGCCGACGAGCCAGAGGACCGGGACACCCTGCCGTGCGAACTCTTTCGGCGCGCCGGGCACCGGACGCGGACTGGACCGACGTGGCGGGCACGCTGGACGGCTCGGGCACCCCGCTGCATCAGGCAGGAGGATGCGGCCTGCGCGTCAGCGGTCGATGGGCTGGTACTCGACGAGGGTGTGCGCCAGGTCGTCGACGCCGGGGACGGTGACGTCGGACTTGGTGAGGTACGGCGGGTACGGCGCGGTCCCGGACCGGTCGATCCAGGCGGTCTGCAGGCCGGCGCGGGCGGCGCCGTCGATGTCCCATGGGTGCACCGCGACGAGCATCATCTCCGCGGGTGATACCTCGCACTCCCGGGCAGCATACGCGTACGACTCGGGGGCCGGCTTCCAGCGGCCGGCGTCCTCGACGCTGAACAGTCGCTCGAACTGGTCCCGCACCCCGGCGTTCGTGAGCAGCGCCTCACCGACACTGGTCGCGCCGTTGGTCAGCGTGACCAGGCGCAGTCCGCTGGCGGCCAACGCACGGACACCGGTCGGCACGTCGGGATGGACGTGCAGCGAGGAGAAGCCTTCCAGCACGTGCTGCACCGCGGCGTGGGGGTTCCGGTTGGGCTTGTGCTGCACGAACATACTGCGCAGCACGCCTTCGGCGATGGTCGCGAACGTTCCCGAGCTGCCGGCGGCGGCGAGCGCGAAGCCGTCGCGCAGCACCTGAGCGAACCATGTCGTCGCGAGCGGGGCAGGCAGTCCGATGTCGGTGAAGCGCTGGGCCATCGGCTCCAGATCGGACAGCGTCTCGTTGACGTCGAACACGATCACACTGAGTACTGGCATATCAGGTCCCTTCGTCGTTCGCCGTGCTGCCCAATGTTCACAGCTCACGGTATGCCGCCGGCGCTCGTGCTTCGACCAGCAGTCGTAGGGCCGCATCGACGACCTTGCGCTGCCGTTGCCGATCCCCGGCCGGGCCGATGGTGCGGCCCATGAGGTGCGGCGTGATGAGCACACGCGGCACCTGCAGACGACCAGCCACATGGGCGAACGCCCGGATGAACACCGACACCGTGGGGACGCCCTGCTCTTCCAGGGCCCTACTGAGGAGGCCGACCGACCCGTGGCAGACAGGTCAAGTAGCGACGAGCATGCAGGCATCGACGCCCTCTGCGCGGAGCCGCTGCGCCCACTGCGGCGCCACCTGCTCGCGCAGTCGCACCTGCGAGGTGGCACCGGTGAAGC
>JAABUK010003333.1_pt1 | contig 27351 bp, 31 predicted proteins | sample 5559141 | NCBI WGS metagenome assembly JAABUK01 (sample SAMN10711869, study PRJNA513367) | rock metagenome | isolation source: Antarctica rocks | place: Antarctica: Victoria Land, Pudding Butte nord | collected 2016-01-03
TGCCTTTGGAAGGCTGAGGTTGCTGCAGCATGCTTAGAAGCGCCTGTGGCGCCCCTTGCTGTATCAAGGCTTGACATCCTTGACCACCTCTAGATGAGACTTTGCCTGCAGGTCAAACAAGCACTCAAAGACATTCTGCAGTGCATATCATGGCATGTGTGTATCTGCCACAGTTGAGGCCAAATAAAGGTGAGCAGCCCCCTTGTGTTTCCATGCACAAACAATCTGTCAATTTTGCATACAGCAATTGACACAGTTCATCACAAGCAAACAGTCCACAGCTGCATGCTGAGCGACCATACATCCAGGCATAATTGTGGCAACATACACAGCTTGAGTCAAAGATGGACATGTGTGAGGATGAGCAATTTTGAACACGCCAGAGTTGCTCACCTAGCGCTGCAGCTGCAAAACATTGTGCTTGGGGGTCATCCTGTGATACAGCAGAAACGAGAGCTTTCAAGCCCCCAGCATCCGTGACAGCCGCCAGGCCCCCGGCACTGGAGACGGCAGCTCGCGCAACCCCTCCAACCCCATACCGCTGCAATATGGGATCCCTACTGTTGGCCCAGTTCATCATGCCTGTCACAAGGTCACGCCCTCAACATAGGATCATGCCAATGCCATCTTCTTGCAAAGATAGACAAGCTCGTCGCCACAATGCAGCTGATTCAGTATGTGCACAGAGTCTGCTTTGGAAAACATGAGTCAAGACGGCAGCAAAAGGGCGCTGTGATGTACTGAAAATACCCACAGCCATTGGCTGACACGCTGCAGTGCTGCTTTGTACCTGTCAAGACTTGGCCCTCCTGCTGCAGCAAAGCCTGAAGGCCTTCTTCAGTGCCTGCTAGCCCGAAGAGGGCAGCTGCTGTGAAGCGCTCCTCATCCACAGCTTGCAACTCCAGGTTGTTGCCTGGCACAGCCCCCAGGGAAGAGTAATGCCGGTCCTGCTTGGCACTCAGCCTTGCCTGCAAAGGAAGGCAGCCACAGGGTGAGATGTACTTGCAATGCTGAATAGAGCGCCAGAATGCATATTGCCAGAAGCAAGCCAAGTTTAGCTGAGACTTCATTCCAGGGATCGTTCAGTTGATGAGTCCCATGGTGTAAGAAGCACAGCTTGAGTCAGCAAGCACAGATGACACCAACAACAAGACCAGAGCTGTGCAGCCAAGAACCTGACTGGTGAATGCTTTTGCAGAGTGTGTACATCCAAGGAAGCTGCCATACATCACTTGATCAAGCTTGCAGAGTGCTTCATTGGGAAGACAGATACTGCATGCAAAGCAGGCACATGACGCACCAGCTCCTCTCCCCTGTCAGCAAGGGCAGCAGCGGCCCCAGAGTGCACCATGAGGGGGTGCAGCTTGCCATAGCCTGCCAGCTCAGACAGCAGGCGGGCAGCATGTGACTTTGCCAGGCCGCCTTCCTCCGGTCCAGAATCCCAGCGGTCCTCACCCTGCTCAGCAAGACTGTGCTTGCCATTCTATATAAGATCACAATGCCTAGGTCAGCACAAACATTCATACAAGGGGGTTTTGATGAGCACTTTGAGAACTGCAGTGCCCAATTGCCTTGCAGGACACAGTGTGTGAATGTCTGCGAAGCTCTGGCAAAGTCGCACAATGCAAGTCACCACGCACTTTATTGAAGTTGCAAAGTAGGACACAGCAGCAGCAGCAGCAGCAGCAGCAGCAGCAGCAGTGAATGTGCATTTACACAGGTTGAACATTGAGCTATGAAATAGTCTTGCGTGTCAACAAGCTTACAGCAAATCAATATTGCTGCTCCTGCAATTTTGCCACTAATCTGGTGCCAATCTCTCAACCCCCATGCCCAAAGCATGCAACAATGGAATGCAACATGCATGCTGCACATAAAAAGCTTGGGAGCAGACTTTTGGTTTTTTGCCAAAATCAAAACCTGTTACAACGTACCCGCATGCATTGAACTAGGACTTGCAGGAAATCTGGATGTGTGGAGAGGTAGTTCTGTGCATCTGGGCTCTTGAAGAGGTCTGCTGTGCATCCCAAAGCCACCACACGTACCTGTGCAAAAGAACAGAAAAGACTACACCTTTGGGCGTCGATTTCATGAGAAGCCAAGTATTATACCGGGCTGCCCATACACGCACCTTGTGCACAATTCAAAGGAACGCTTCTGTCTGTGCATAAGCATGGGCAGCTGCAGGAACACATGGCAGCATGGAGAGGATGTACACGCGCAGATTGCACATCGGCGTGCATGGAATGCAAAGACAATGGGCACGGCACACATTGAATGCTTGTGGTGTGCTAATGCAGGATGGACCATGTGGCAGCGTCATATTGCAGGATGCAACAGCAAGGTTTACCGTAGGTTCAACTTTTGGATTGCTGACAGCGCTCATGAGAGCAGGCAGAACTCCTGACTCGAGCAACACGTCGTGATGGTCAATGTACATTGTCATGCTGGACAGCATTGCCACTGCTCTTTCTTTGTCTGCATATTGCCCCTGGACCAAATCAATGGCTAGACCATGCAGCACCTCTGCAGATACACAAGGTGGTCAGTCCCCTCTGCACATGTCATTTTGGGATCTGATAAAGACCAATGCGTTGTCAGAAAGTGTTTGGTCAGCGCAAGTCAATGCTGCCATTATGTATGCACGTTTGTCACATTTGTATACGGCAGTCTCGAATCAATGCATATGGTCATGCAGGAGCTTGCAGCAGCAATAACTATGAGCCTGTCAGGCTCCACAACATCAGCTAACAAACAAACACACCAGGATTCAGACGCTCCTCAGCCGCATGCACTACTGCGCTGCAAGCAAGAGCAGTAGCAGCAAGGCCAAATAGCAGCTTCGTTGCCTGCTCTGACCAAAGCTGCGTGTGCATGTTAGCAACAGCCTGCAGGACGGTTACAAGGTTCGAGGTGAAGTTGAAACACTGGCCAAGCGGAGTGGAGACTGCTGCAAAGTAAGCAACGCCAAGAAGCCTCAGGATTCTTTCGACCCTCAGCCGCTCTCGAAGCAATACAGAAGGACAAAATCCACGGAGTGTACTAGATAGCCATTCAACTGCTGCCCAGTAATCGGCGCATTCGGCAGACAGTGGATGCCGATACTCACTTGTGAGGTGCTACCGACATCTGAAGCGATTCTTCCGACGTCCATCGGTACAGCATTTCGTGAGACTACTGCAGCGTTAGTTTCTGCATGTAAGTAGCGCGCTGCATGCCTGGCAGCTGCTCGCAGCCGGCCAGCTGACATGTGTGTGGAAGGCATATCGTGATTGACAGCTGAGGCTTTTGATTTGATCGACGTGCAATCTATGCGTTGCACAGCGCGATAACTGCTTCAGTGTGGACTTCACAGCAGTCCGTGCACGCCCCGCTCTGGGTAGCGAAGGCGAGTCTGTCACTTTCTGCAGCTTTTAGTTCGTGTCACGCAGAGAGCATGGTTAGTCATGCATGGTTAGTCAGGCATGATGACTCATCGCACTGCAGACTTTTCATGATGCAAGTAGTCGTACCTTCAGCACTGATGGCAATGGACAGAAACACCGCAACTTTCTTCTTGGCTGCCAGCAATGCAGTGGAGGTGCAAACAGTGCAGAGTTGGCCCATGCAGCATAGTGATGCACAGATGTGTCCAATGCGCATTGGTGGAACGTCATCCGCACAGTTGCAGTCAACAAGTCACAGCTGCCTCAGCTTGTCGCAAGCAATTCACGTAACAGCATGAGTCGCAGCAGTGCCTCTTAATACACAGAGCTCCCCCTAAATCTTTGTGCAACAGCATGCAGGGATTAAATAGAAGGACTCCTCAGGCTGGGATCCAGTTGCTGAGAGCCTGTCTGCTTTTTGTGGCAAGAATAGTGTGCAAGGGGCCCATCAGGATATGCTACAAAAACTGTATTGGCTATTCTGCGGTGACACAACAAGCAAGCCCTCTCGGACGTGACCAATACACTCCTGCAGCAGGCACAAGATGTCAGCTTGCACCTCCTGCTACGTAGTATGCACTGTCCTTCGTGCATAAAGCAGCATACACAATTTGAAAGAAACAGTATGAATACGGCTGCAGAGCAACCAATGTAGTGCTCTGTGCATTATGCTGTCAGGAAACCATCCCGGTGCAAGGCCCAGGCATGGGCACACTAGTTTCACGAGCTACAGCACGCAGTCTTTGCAAACTCTAGGCCATAGAGACAGCAGAACCCCAGCAGTGAACTGCAGGACAAATTCATACCTCTGCTTGCTTTTGGTGAGATCCTCCCTGACCTGCAGATTTTCAGAGCGGCGCAAACTGCGCACCACAGCAGCATTGCGGACCTGCTCCACCAGAAGACGCACTGCCCCCTCCAAGAAAGGCAGCAGTAGCCTCAGTGGCATCTGCACATTCACAACTGGCTGTCAGATGTCATACAAACAGTCTTCCTGGATAAGAGCGACAGCTGTCATCATCTCAGTCAATGTGAGCTAGATGCATGCGTGACCAATATTGCTTCTCGACACAGGTGTGATCTGAGTGTGTACATGGAGTTTGGTCCCTTCAGCAAAATCACATTGACAATCTATCTTGACAAAGTAGTCAGGATTTGACTTGATACAGGCGTGCTCATGGAAAGCCTCTCCCAGTAGACTGACCAACCAGCAGGTACTTTGGCGACCTGTTTTTAGGCGGCAGGTGAGCAGAAGTTTTGCAAACTCAACAGCCTTGCCGTGAGTTATCCTCTAGTGAGACTGTCACCAACAGCTGCACAAGCTTACAGGTGAGTATGCTCATGACTGCTCATGACCTTGTGCCGAGTCTGCAATATGTTGCAATGAAGGCCTGGCATTTAGACACATAGTAGACAATGTACCTAGCAGGAACTTTACATGTACCTGCAAGTGTATCTTCCAGTCGTGGACAGCTCAGACTGATATAGGTAAAGCTTTGTTTGTTAAGCTGCTTGACAATTTTTTGACTGACTCAACAAAAGTGTGCTTGATTTGACATCAGAACTGAACACAGGTATGCATGTGGGCAATGTATGTGACATAGCATTGTGACAGGTTTTCATTGCCTGCTTTGATGTATGTGTTAGTTGGTGTGGTTTCACAACCAAGCTCCCTTGTATGGGTTTGCAGTTTGCAGCGTCCTGCATGTGCTTGTCACACATTGAGATCTGCCCAAAGTGGTGCAGTAGTTTCAAAACAAGATCCACAATATGTGCAATTGGACACCCACAGGTAGACTTTTGCTGCCTGCTCACATTGCTTCATGCACCCCACAAGCAATTTGTTACCATCTGGCTGGAAGCTTATGGCCAGGCCAGCTACTCAATGAGCAAAACATAGATACCTGCAAGGGCAACAATGGCAGGGCTTGCACAGAATCTATTCGGTCATGCTTGCGCCCCAGCAGCTGTGCCACTTCCTGCCACCTGGCACTCATCTGTGATGCCTTCTGCCCATCCTCACTTTGTCCGCCTGCTTCAGAGAATCCAGCCTCATCCTGCTGAAGCAAAGCCTGCAACAGAAGGACATGTCAGCAAGTAGCGTCTGATGGCTCAGACTGCCATGGTTTCTTTGGGTAACATTCAATACATTGTGCTGTTACAGCCAAGAATAACATGCAAAAGGTGAACATTGGGCTCCAGGAACAAGCTGGCAGTGACTCCGGTAAGAACAGTTTTTGGCCAATGTCATAGACTGCCCATGCAATCAAGGACAGAAACAAATGTGGTCAGTATTCTGGCACACAAGTCAGCTTACACAGGATAAAGACATACTTGGCAAGGTTGTGGCAGATTGGCTCTGGCAAAACTAGACATGGTTGCTGTTCAGTCTGTACCTGAATGAGCAGCAGGTATATGTCGCTGCCAGGCCCCCCAGGGGCACCCCACCCCTGGCTGGCCACCCCCTTCAGCCTTGACTGCAGTGATGCTGGCAGCTGATGCATCCCATGCAGAGAGGTGCTGTTGCTCTCTTGGTAGATCCCATCACAGTATTCCTCCGCCAGCTTGTAGTCATGCATCAGCTCCAGGTATATCCTGTCAGATGCAAAACCACTGATACAGGAACTGCAGAGAAATGCCCTCATGCTGCATGCAGACAACAAACTACATCGAAACAATATAAAGCTGGTTACGCTGCTACACATTTAGGTAGCAGGGAGCTGTGCGACTCTGCATGCAACAAGTGGTACCAACCTATTCATTCAGTTGTTTTGCCCAAGCATCATGCTTGTGCTTATGCAAAGAACTTGATCAAGAGTCCTGACCTTCTAATGAGCATGATAACGGGACACGTTAAGAGTGTTGAAGCACAGGTGCAACAGCAGGGCACCAACCTGAGAGCCTCCTTGTGATCGCCCAGATGCTTCTGAAGCAGTGCTTGGATCTCTAGCAAGCGAGCATGAGGAATGACCTTCAACAGGCGCTCAGCATCAATGAACTGTGACGTCATCAGCTGCAAACAACACCAAGCAGAGTCAGCAATATCTGTCAACCTCTGGTTTGTACATGACATGCACGGCATTGGTCTGCTTCTCAAACAATGTCAAATATGTTTATGAAACCCAAGCGTCAACCGGCAACACCGTCTCAGCAAATATGCAAATGAAGTGAAGTCTCCCTCAGGGTTACAAGCAGATGCCTGAGGTGCTTCAGGCTGAGGAGCAAGAACACATGCAGAAGCTGCCACATCAGCTGTAACCCATGCGCTTACCAGGCGTTTCAGCTTGGCATACGCATCTTGCTGAGCCATGGCTGCGTTTGAGCCACTTTGCTGCAAGGTGTCCTGTGAGGAGCCCTCAGTAGATGCAGCAACAGGCTGCTGCTGCTGCTCCTGCTCTGTGTCAGCTTCCTCCAGCATGGTTTGTAAGTACATCTGTGCTAAGTATGTATCGTATTCCTGCAGTGTTTGTGCACATGTTTGCCATTGGCTCAGAGCAGTTTTGCTTAGGCATGGTTGCAGGCAAAATGATGTGTCCGATGCATGAGGGACTACTGATGGAACCAAATGTCCAGACAGAGTCTTGTACACAGCCGGCTTCTCAATGCTTGGTCCATACAACAGCAGATGGGGGCTACCAAGGATGGGTGTCTTACACATTTCAGCAACAAAGGCATCCAATCAACAGCTGCTCATGTAGAGAAGTGGAGACGTTTTGATCCTGTGCAGTAACAGACCTTTGTGCAACAGGATGCAGCATAGTACGTATTGTAATGATACAATCTGGATGGCCAAGACAGGCAGCACAGAGTCAGGGAGTGAGCGCATTCTTTCACAGGCTGCTTGCACCACAGTACCATTGCATCTGATCTGTGCTGAGTGATGGCACCTCCTGATAAGGCAGCACACAATGGCAGAGCATGACAGCCAAGCTGGTTTGCACCAAGTCACGGAGCAACAGCACTGGGAGTGGTGTTGGAAACCAGGAACCAGAACACCGACCTGGGCACTAACAGAGCCTTGAGCAATGGCAGCTTCAAGGTAGGTGGCGCACAGCAAGGGTGCATGACTAGCCAAGATAGGCAGCACGGAGTCAGGTGACAAAGGGGGCTGCATCTCTGTGAACATCTCCAGGCCTGCTTCAGGGTCTACAGTCAAGATCCAGCGTGCATGCTTCTTGACCAGGCCTGTCTGGTGGCCTCCCACTGCCACCAGGTATCGCACTGCTGCCCAGACACCAGTCAGATCCCTCAGCTCAGCTGCTGCACCTGGGGACAGTCGCACATTGTGCTGAGATCCAGAGACTTCAGACAGAACAGTCGCACATTATGCTTAGATCCAGCGACCTCAGACAGCATAGGCGCACATTATGCTTAGATCCAGAGACTTCAGACAGAACAGAAAACTGAGATAATGAGCATATGCTCTGTCACTAGGCGTGTCTGCTTGCTGCCAATCAGTTTTACCATACTGCTGCCCAAACACCTTTCAGATACAGAAACAAAGACACTGATATGTTGTTGTAGCCACAGCAGATCAAGCAACCCTTTCTACGCTGTTGTTGCTTTGCGGGGCTTTCCAGCAGATCGGTGTACTTGACACTGTCCACCCAACATATTCTCCCCTCATTTCAGCCAATGTACTTGCACCAGGCATGAGTTTTCCAGCAATACTGCATGCAGCTGCGCTCAGCAGCGTCTTCAGTGGGCCCAGCAGTTTATAAAGTGTACGTCAGTGCTCACAGATGCACCTGACAAGACCACAAACACAAGATTTGTTGTCACAACATTTACCATACAGTCTCGCCGCAAATGAACAGGTCAGACAAGGCACGGACTGCTTCCAAACCTTGTGGACGAATGTTCAAGTCCTGAGGCGACAGTGTGAGAGTGTGCAGCAGGTCTAGGGCTGCTTCATGCTGCCCTCTCTGCTGGTACAGGGCCACCAGTTCTGCGTAGCGGCCCCTGGCCCTGAGCGCCACCTCCCCTTCCCTCAGGTCCACATCATTTGAACGCTGAACAAAGCGCAGCAGGGCTCCTGTGTCATCCATCGCCAGCATGACCTGCAAAGCAAAGAGCCACCAAGAAGTTGTAGAGACTGACGACCGTGCATTCAGACTAATACTCCATGGCTTGAACTGTTATACCGTATAGACGTTGAAACGAATGCCTCATACTTTCAAATGACTGGACAGTATAGCATTCTGGACGACACATGTTGCGCACACAAGGAGCCCCCACATGTGACTTGTGCTGAGCTACTTAACAGCAATAAAGCAGCATTGGGCAAGCTCATGCTTGCTTTGCCAGGTAATTGCTTTAAGTCATGTGAAAGGTGTGAGAGGTGTGCCTTTGCGCCTGCTTGTGTTTCTGCATAAATCGCCTCAGTGTATAACCCTCATGGCTTCAGACTCTTCAACAGCCAACACACAGGCAGGAATGTCACTATACTCTAGCCAAGCATGTAGTGATTGACTTGAGCAGGCAAATACTGCTGAATACCAACCACCCATGCAAAGCCACATATGATTTTGACACGCAGCTTTGTAAGCTTGAGATGCACAGCGTACCTTCAGAATGGCTGTATCAACAAGCACTGCCAGCCTATGCCGCTGCTCTGGCTGCAGCCCTGCTAGAAACTCCTGAGGCTTACTATGCATTGGACTGCCAGGCTCGCCAGCCTCCTCCATTGCTTCGCTGTAACTCCCACCAGGTGTACCAGCTTCAGACGCTTCACCTGGTCTGGATGCAGTCTGATGTTGGGCGGTGGCTTGGTGAGATCCAGCAGTGGTGGAAGCCTGACTGGCTGCGGCTTGGCGAGCTGTGTCGGTGGCAGCAGTGAAAGCAGCCAGGCGGCTGCGGTGGCTGAGTAAGTAGGGAAGCAGGACAGAGACGGCATGGCTGTAGGCTTCCCCTGTGGGTTCAGCAACTTTGGGCAGCTTGACTCCTGCAGGCAGAGTACAGAATGAGATGTGAGACTGCCTGCAGCAGTACCGATGGGACAAAGGAGGAGATGAGGCAAGGCACAATGTAACCAGTACTGAGCCAGTTAGATGCTCACTGTCACTGATGTTAGCATTGCAAAGCCAGCGCGGGATACTTTGCACTGCCTGCAGAAGTGGCTGCAGCAGAGCAGGCGAGACAAGAGAGGGCAAGAAGTGCAGCAGACTGGCCTCTGGTGTGAGACTGACTTCAAAACAGCATGTGAGACAAAGGAAGGGTGCTAGGGGCTTGAGCAGCGTGACAGATTGCAAGTTGTGTCACATGTGTGACATCTGGGGCAAATCACCAGCTTCAGTCCATCTGCTCACAGCAAGACTCAACTGGTACAACGTGTGAGACTAGCTGCAGGGGTTTCTCACATCTGAATTTGGAAGAGGTGCAGCAGGATGATAGAATTTCCACAGAAGTACATATTGCAACATCTACTTTTGGCATGTGTATGTTACTCCTTCCTTATCCTTAATTATGTAAAAGACAGGTAAACAGCGTATCTCATCATTGCCAAGTGTATGCAGTATACAGAGTGAGTACCTGGCACCAGGTGTGAGACTGGGTGCAGCAGGGCAGGGGAGGCAAGGGAGGGGAAGAGGTGCAGCAGGGTGACAGGGTTGGTGGTGGAGGACATGCCCATCTGGGCCAGCCCCTCATCATACTCCCCCCCCCCAAACAGGTGATGCCCATACCGCATGTGGATCCCATCTTCCAGCTGCCTGTTTGCTTCAGTCTGCACCGCACATCACCGATGCCCTTGTCAGCTGACAGAACGTTTTGGAAGGCTAGCCAGTGTACCGCGAGACAATGTAGGGAAGTAGCAGTTGCTGCTACAGATCCCTATAGACCATGTGGATTAGAGCATGCCAAGCATTTGAGCACTCCATCACTGCATGTATGTGCAAACACAGCATAATGTTGCCCTTGATGTGCAGTGGCTCCAGCCACACTGCCAGCAGGAATGTACTGTACAGCTGGCATCACTCAAGTCAGAGTCACTGGTGCAGCATGGTGTGGCAGCTCAAGCCAGTCCATGTGATGGTGTGTGTCAAGCACAGCATACGGCACATGTGCAATACTCCTTTCAGTGTACCTGTGAGTCATGCAGGTACGCAATCATGGTGAGAGCTTCAGCAAACTGGTCGACATCTGCCAGTGCCTTTGCTTGCTGATCAAAAGGCACGGGAGCCAGCTGATGAATGCCATCACTGCCAGTCGCTGCCACAAAGACGTTCCCACTTGATTGGCAAGCAGTTAGCACACTGGTGCCAGCAATGGGCAGCTTCTGCGTCAGACCATGATCGGATAGGCGATGCGCCGACCGAACCTGCACTGCAGTCAAGTTGCTGTCGTCATGAGGAGCATTCGCAGAAACACAGGACTGAAATAGGGAAGTCTGTTCAGGGCGCTCTTTGCAAGGCTATAGGGCATAGACACAGCAATTGCACTGTCTTCAGTGTATGAGCATGAGGTAAAACAGGGATGGCAAGTGGCATGACTGTAGCAAGGGGGAGTTACATGGCAGAGGTTGTCAAGGGTGCTTGCCTCAATGTGACCTGGGAGCATTGCAACAGCGTATGGCCTGGAGTATGTGACTGCAACAGGGGTGTCGCTCCATGTGATGCTGGGCCTCTTGGACAGCTTTGCATTGCCACCTGCAGCAGTTATGTCCTCTGACTGGGGACTGGCTCAGACATGCTTTGGTCACAGCAAGCCAAACATTGACGCTGCTGACTTTGCGTCACAGAGTAACACTCTGTGCATTCCGCGTCTCATACATGGCATGGCAGCACGGTTGAGCTGCCTTGGGGTGGTCAAACAGGCTAGTTGTGACCAGCTGGCAAGACCCAGTGACAAGGTCAATCGTACCTAGAAACAAGCTGGATGTGTCTTGGCTGATGAGCAGCTCAGTTCTGGACACCTCAGTGATACATGCCTGTGTCGCCTTGCCAGTGGCAGCAATCTCAGATGTGATACCGCTGCTTGACTGCATCAGCACATACCTACAGCACAACATAACCAGCTGATCAGAAACACATCATGGCGCCAAAACTTGTCAGCTGCGCAAGCAAATACGACGTAGCATGAGATCATGTGCATTCATTGATGACACTGAGCGAGTCATAAAGAATAGTCAAGCCATCAGCTACAAGTGCTCACTCCTTCTTGCAGCCAATGCAAATTGCATCCCCAACCCAGTGTAGTGCTTGTGGTGTGTCAGGTGCGCTGTATGCTTTCAGCTCCACAAAGTCCCGCCCATCATAGTGGAATTGCAAGACTTTGCGCTTGACAGCCACACACATCATTGACTTGTCCTCACTCCAGGCAAATCTGCTGGCTGATCTAGTGCTGTTGGCCTGGCATGTCAGTTTGAGCTGAGGAATGGTGTACAGGTTTACACCATCTTCTGATAAGCTGAGCAGCAGAGTTGATTGCTTGATAGCCTGCAGCTGGCTGACATATTTGCGGCCAAAAGTCCTGTGTGCCTGGACTACTTGCCAGCTGCTGTTGTTGTCCTGTGTCTGCTCAGGCTTTGCCAGTACAACCAGACTGCCATCACCCAATCCCACGAAAAGGCGTCCGCCGATGTACTCGACAGACAAAATTTGCTTAGGAAAGTTGCTCAGCACTGTCGTTGGTCTGAACGCTTCATACTCGGAAGACATTAAGCAACGTGATCAACTCAAGGTCGGAAACTGCTGCTGCCACATAACGCTCAGCAGTCAGCGAGCGAGAGCTCGCTTCGCGTCTTGCAATATGTTTGGAACCGGCGCCTTCACAGCTTATCGCCACAGGAATGTACTGTGCCGCAACGTCTTACTGTACGTTAGTACAGCTAGTGCGTTAAGCGGACACAACACTCGCTACAGCAGGTCACTCCCTGAAGCAGGAATCGCTCTCGCTATGATCTGAGGCACGTATTGTCCACGGACTGTCAACGATGCACAGGCAAGCTCCTTCACAAGTTTGTGACGATGTTTGCAACTTTCAGCTGCTCCGAGACCACTTTGACCTCTTGATCACTCTTGGCTTCGGAGCGCTGCTATTTGTGCGCAAAGCTGTCGACGACTGACGCTGGCTGTTGAGATTCTCCATTTCCAACAAACAGAGGCGTTCGTGGCAGCACTGACTCTGCCACACAACTCGTGGTCGATGAAACTTAGCATCCCTCACAGACAAGCGCTGCCCGACGGACGCACGTCAAAGTCTGGGCAATGCGGCTGGGCACTGCAGACGACAGCTTCAAGACATCGCCATTTCGCGTCGTGCAAAAAGCTCTTGCATTCTTCAAACGTACACAGCAGGCTTCGGCACAGGCATGCCTCCGTCGCAACACAAACTCCCAGCACAGATACGAAACCAGGTGCTTCACCTGAAAAATTGGTGGATGAACTTCTAGAGCGGATCAAAAATTCAGGTGAAGTGCGTCAAGATAGCATACAAATGTGTTTCGCATTCAGCATAAAGTGCACTCCTTTTCAGATAGCGGTGTGGGCCTACATGAAGAAGAGGAAGCAACTGTGAACAAGCTCATAAACCAACTTGAGGCTGTAGGCAAGCAACAGGTGAGGGCGGCTGTGCCTGCAGCACCAGAGCATCATCTGATCCCCAAGTCATTAGATGCCATGTTATACAGGAACCTCATCCTCTAGACAATCCTTTGATCTTTGGGAACTTTGGCGTTGCCTTTTCATCAACACAGCAAGCCCCAAAACAGAGTGGGCAGCGTGAGTCTCATCTCACACATGGCTGCTTTGCAAACTAGAGCCTGGAACCACTCCATTGCATTTCCTGCACTGTCATTGTCAAACTTGTATTGCTTTGTTACAGCTGCTGGTGGTGGGTTTCGAAGCAAGCCAGGCCGTTTGCTCTTCCAAACAAAAGAGCTGTGTCAGAGTATTTTCAAGCCAAACCTTGCTACCAACAAGGTTGTTCTACTGCTTCATTGTCTCTTTGCTTCTGCCATCGTAATCAGATGAATGTATGAACATTACTGAGCAAATCTCACCTTTTGCAGGTAGCTTTTGCCTTACTAGGATGTATACCTGGCTCTATTGGGCTGAGAGGGACTTTTGCTCCTCAAGGAGATAAGCAAGATACTGTAAAGGTAGGCCTCAAAGCACACAGGCGCCTTGGCCAACACATCCTCTGCTGCATGCTACAAACAAGACATATTCAACAGTCTGGTAATCAGGGTTCACGAATGCATTTGGGTGGTGTTTGTTGAGCTTGAGTATGCATAATTGCTTGCATCAAATCAAAAGCAGCATTGACCATCAACAGTGTGAGGTGACTCTATCAGTATCAGTAGTATAGAACAGGTCTGAACTTGCAGGTAGATTTTGAGCCACCCAGGTTGTCGTTGCCGGGCGGCATCTGCCTGGCAGTTGGTCCTACTAGTTCAGTCGTCTTGGCTACCACCTACCTGGACAAGCGAGTGAGACTTGGCAGAGGTGGTAGAGGCAGCAGCTTTGTGTTCACCAGGGGCGGACCATGTGAATCTGCAGGTTGCCAAACTATACACGGATTTGTTCAGAATAGATGCATGATGTCCTGTCGCGTTGCTGCGGCAAAGCATCTGTCAATGAGCAATGCTGTATTCCTTTGCTCTATGCCCCCAGTCTCAAGTATACAAGTCAGCATGGCATCTCCTGGCGCAATGCAACAAAAATTGTCATTTTGTGTTTTGCGTAAAGCTATCTGTCTTGCAAATGAACTTCAGCCAACACCATGACATGTGTTGGGACAATGGCATGGAGATGACGTGATGACGATGTCTGTGCAGGCATGGAAGGTGTTGGTCTTGCAAGGACCAGTGTGCTGGGCTACACCATTCTGTTAATGCTGGCTGCCACATTCTGTGCAGCCTCGTTTCTGCTGCTTTCATCAGGGACGATGTGGAGTAAAGTCATAGCTGCTCCTCCTGCTCTGCTGGGTGTAGCAATCCTGTTTGGCCTATGGCTGAACATACAGTTTGGCACTAAGTCAAAGCGATGACTTTGAGGCACCATGTCAAGGTCATCACATTTGGAGTTGCGTGTCACTTTGCCCATGACCGTCAGACATGGGTAAAAGACTATGGCAGCAGGTTTTGTTGGTCAACTTGACCATCAAGCAGATGCCAAGCCTGGCCCCCTCTTGCAATCTGCACTGATCAAACGCTCCTGAGTTCAGGAGCTTATGAACCAGACATGCTGGATTGTGAAGTGCCACAATGATGCTGTGGCAGTTTGTTGTCAAGCTGACTTGTCGGGCTCTCTCTGGTGTGCAAGAGCAAAGCGCACCATACACTCATGACGAACTGCCCTGGTGCCCTTCATGTGTCTGCAGCAAGGATTCAACAGGCACAACCGGCTTTGAGTTTGACAGACAGATCCTGCTGGATATTGCATCTTGTCAGGAAACAGCTGCGCAAGAGATCGTTTCATGCCATCTACAGCACAGATAATGCCGAAGTGTTGTAACTCTGTCAGGAGCTATATGGAACTACAGGCATTTAATGCAAAATCATTCCACCTCCTCCAAGTAATCTGACACCTCTGCCGCTGTTAGTACCTTGAAAGCCTGATCAGGCCCTACTATGGCTACTTCAATGTTTTCCCCAGATATCTGGCCCTCAAAGCCCTCCTTGAGAGTGAGAAGGGCTGTATGTACTGCATCCTCTATCTCCATATCATCACTGTACCGCTTCTCTAGGAAAGTTTTGGCGTTTGTCATGTTCTTGCCAATGGCGGAAGCCTTCCAGGCAAAGTATGATCCAGATGGATCTATTTGATACAGTTGTGGCCCATTTTCATCGTACCCAGCTAGTAGCAGCGACACACCAAAAGGTCGTACACCACCAGACTCTGCGAAAACAAAAGCAATGAAGTCGACGCATATCAGAGGGTGCATGTGAAGAGCACTTCAAGAATACACAGGAAAATGAGCAGCCTACGTGTGAACTCCTGCATGACTGTCGCCACCTCTCTGCATAGTTGTGCTACAGGGATTTGTTCTTTGTATAGCTGATAGTAGGCTTGGGCCTGCTTGCGTGCTTTTCTGACCAGCACTCTTGAGTCTGGACCCATACCGCTGTATGCCACTCCTATGTTTGGTGTCAACGTTGATATCCGCTGCACAGTGGTCTCATCAACAAGAGATGATCTGAGTTTTTTCTCTGTGGCAATGACTACGCCATTGGTAGCTTTGATGCCCAATGATGTGGTGCCAGCTGATACAGCGTTCAATGCGTATTCGATCTGTACAAGCTTGCCACTCGGACTAAAGGTTGTAAGAGAAAATGAGTACTACATGTGACACAAAAGTCGTCAGCTTCAGGACGGTGTGATAACGTCGCAAAGAGATAGCGGCGGTCCTGCTGCAAGATGGGTCACCTGTGACTCTCCCATGCTGCCAGGTCTGCCTCGCTGCCACCTGCAGGTGCTCAGATCACAAGGACACTTGCCAAATCAAGGTGACTAAGCTGTTGCAGGGTATGGTGGACGCTGCAGGTCTGATCACTGACTTGCGGTAAGAAGGTGAGGGCAGTGAAATGCGAAGGGCTTCAGGTGAACACTACGCAACCCGCAGGGTTGTCGCGCACTGCAAGGACGACGAATACTGCTCGAGAATGAACATTTCGATTCCCACAGGTTTTAGGTCAACCATATGAGCCCGTTCCATGAGGCGCATTGCGCTTATAAACCTGTGTGCGGTGTACCTGCGGTCGCAGCTATGTCTCGTGGCTCCTTTGACAGTCCTTGTTAGGCAATCGCGTGGGTCACGATCGAGCTGGTCAACTATATCAGCACACAAGCAACAGGCGTCTCTGTGGTGGAAACAACGTCTCTGCTCAGCCCCGTTGTGACATGGAGTCAGACATAGCTGCCGAGCCCCAGCTTGCTCTTGTCGAACCCAATGTGACAGGCATCAACGAAGGGCCGGGTTCCCCTTCTCACCGAGAGGGTGCCACTGCTCACAGTCCTACTTCACGATCGACCAGCGCAGTGCCCCTGCACAGCCAGCAGGACGACCAGCAAAGCGGCACTGCCGAAGAAACACCACTACAGGCGGCATCTGAGGCAACTTTTGCGCCCGAAGCTGCGCTTTCCTCAGAATCTGAGGCACCCCTAGTGGGTCAGCCTGAGCAGCAGGAAGTAGAGGCAGACACCTCCGGCATTCTAGCTTCATCACACATTGTACAAGAAGGCGATGCAGCCTCAGATATGCAGCTTGGCGAACATGAGATGCAGAGCCAAGCCACACAGCCAGCTGTGGAACAAGCTCCAGATGCTTCATCGGCTGCAGCGGCAACAAGTCTCCCTGATGAACAAACAGCTTTGCCCAGCTCGCCTGAGCAGCTGCCTTCATCTGCTGTCCAGGCTGTAGAGAATGAGCCTTCTGTCTCCGGCCAAGAAGCAGAAGCTGCGCAATTTGCACACGCAACATTTGTTGTGCCAACAGAAAACTGGAAGCACCTGCAGATAGTGCCGTTGGCAACCACAGCTGCTGAGATCAAGCACAGCCTATGCAGCAATTGGAACATAGCAGCGACTGCATTATCTGTCAAATACAACCGGCAGGAGCTGCAGGACAGCCAGTCTCTGGCCAGCTGTGGCATTCAGGTGATTTCCTCATTGATTCCACCTGCTAGTCAGATCTTTGAAACCTCTCACATGCGCCCACTGTTCTTCCTTCCATGCATTTGTCCATGCAGTCATTGCCTGTACTATGCAGAGTGAGCAAAAGACATCATTACGCAAATGGACAGTTGTAATTTTTGTCCCTTGTGATGCAGCCGGAGCAGCATGTTGATATAGAGCTGGTTATTCACTACCAGATGCTGAGCAGCCCTGCTAAGCACAAAGCCGAGCCTGCAAAGAAGGCTGTCCTGCCTGAGGTAGGGTAGCAGCTCTATCAATGCAGCCTTTGCATCTCACACTTTTAACCTCAAGCACTCTACAACCATCAGCAACATACCTGAGGGCTGTCTCAAACCCCCTTGCAACCACTTGTTGACTCAGGCTTGTCTTGTCTGCTTCTCCTGCTGGTGCAATGCACTAGGTTGTCTGTGTTACTTTTACAGACATGTCCTCATGTTCAAGCTGATGCTTCAAGACAGCATCTTTTCAGATTGAAAGCCGTCCGTGTAAACATTTGCCTGAAGCATGAAGCATGCTGATGCCTAGGCTGCTGCCTGATTATCGGCAGCACAGTACACTAGTAGATGTCAGTACGGTAGCACTCTAAAGCAAGCTGACGGTGGCCTGCAGAGGTTTGAGGTGCATGTGGTGGAAGGTCCAGATGCTCAGGTGAAGACTATTAGTGTCCTTGTAGATGTGAGCCAAAAGCAGAACAAGGCTTACAGGGGTGGTTATAAGGATAAGCGGAATGGCACTCTGTACCATCATGCAGATTGTCAAACTGACAGGCAGGTGAGGCTTCTGTACTGCGATCAGTGTTTCTTGCCAGTGTGCAATGTGTGCAAGAGTATAGCTTCTCAAGCTGACATAAGACGTACAAAATTTAGATTAGCTGATGCTGGAGTTCCCTCATACTGAGAGAGTCACTGTCATGGTATCCCAGCACAATGCTCGTTGGCTCAATTTGCTTGCAGCAAATCAGAGCAAGTCTTGTCAGGCTAACAGACATTCTGAGGGGCTCCTGGGTCAATCTAGGCGGATGAAAGCCCTGGCTGGCTGGTGGCTTTCTGTTTGTAGTATGCTACCTACAGTATCGTAAGATACTGGTTGTCATGAGCACATGCAGCACAGCTGTGTTGTGCCACATGTCCCATAACTCAGCGCTTTTCAGATGCACGTACACATGAGCGTGCAAAATACATTGCATCAACGTGTGAGATGTTTACATTGCAGTCAGCTGGAGGCCCAAGAGCTATGCAAGCAGAGAGGGAGTGTCAAACAGTGGAGGTGAAGCAGAGGAGTGCACAGACCTGCAGAGAGGCTCATGTACAGATGGCACGCCCAGACCTGCTGCTAGATACCTCCAGAGACAAAGTCCTTGCAGCAAGTATGCACCTCCTGGTTCTTACTTCAGCTTTGCTGCTTCAAGTGGCATGCATGTCAGTACTGCATCCTTGATACATTGGATCTCAGATACACTTTCCCAAGGATACACTGATTTACAGAGCTTGGTAAAGTGCCTGGATCATTAGAGATATTGGGCCAGATACAGCAGTCAACAAAGGTTGTGTTAGGCTGCTCAATGCATTGACATGCATTGGAATGCATCTCGAAGGCTGTAATCAGTATTGCCTGTGGTAGCCAAACGTAAGACCATCATTGTCACCCATTGAGGCTACACTTGAAACTGTGCAGGACCATATGTGTCAGCTGCTGAAGTCTGGGCTGTGAAGGAGAAGTGTGCTGCTACTATACAACGCTTCACAAGAGGCTGGCTGGCACGCAGGAGGTGTGTACACTCATCAGCACTCTAAGGGATGCTGCAGCTGTGCCCGGACTCATCCAGATGAGGGTTTCAAAGCATGCTGAAAGCATGCTGTGATGTGCACATGCATGCCAGCACACAGCCTGAAGATTTGTGTATTGTGTTCTTTGTCATTTACAATGTAGTTCTGTTCAGCAACATGCTGAGACAACATTGTGCACGTCTTTCCACACTTCCAGACTGCACTTCTGATACAGCACATGCATGGGGAGCTCATTGACATTCTTCTTTGGCTTTGCATTGTTTTGTGCATGGCCAATGTAGCTGATGGCTGTGGTACAGGGTGCGCTTCATGCTGAAGGAGGCAAGGCAAGGATCAGCGGCTGCAAATAGAGCAGCAGCTCAAGCTGCTGAGCAGGAGGCGGCTCATCGGCGGCAAGAAGCACAGCGGCGCCTGCAGCCGCGCACCTCTGCCGACTTTGCGTTGCTTTACAGCGAGCTGGAGGCTTGGCGTTTGGCTGAGACTGCCCGCATCAAGGCTGCCGGTCTTTCGGCTGAGGAGTGCCATCAGGCTCTAGCTCATCTTCTGCACCAGGTTGGCCCTTGGCTGGCAACACAACTTGCATTCACATGGCGCATGATAATTGCACTCTGCTGAAAACAGAAACTAGGACATGCACCAGGTAGTGGGAATTTTGCTTTCATGGTGCAGAATGCATGAGCAGCAAAGTTCTGGGGAAGGATCTTGGTTTGATCAACAGTTGTCACTGCAAGTCACGACAACACAGCATAGCAGTAAACGACAGCTTTGTAGTGATGCAGCTAACAATGCTACCACAAACAGCGCAGTAGCTCCCCAGCACAGAGCCGCACTCACCGCTGATTCCCCTTCTGTGCAATACATGCTTAATTCTACCTGCCCACTGTAATGACTTTGCACCTGTTTGCAGGAGACCAAGCTGCTGCAGAGCATAGACAGGTTGCAAGGGGAGGCTGATGTGGTGAAGAGGGAGCAGAAGGTGGCAGAAGCCTTAGCAACAATGGCCCACCCCAAAACCTGGCCCCTCTCCAATGGAGCCCTTTTGGAAGTCCATACCCCTGCGACTACCAAGTACGCAGCTCTTCATTGTCTTCTGTGTAGATCCTGATACAGCACTGTGCTGTACTATGACGAGATGTAGGCACCTGCGTGCCTCCACACAAATGCATTCCTGCCTCCACACAAATTGCCTTCAACTTGTGTGGAGGGCAATGATGCACGGACATGCAGCTGCAGCTTTGTAGCTTGCTTCATTGCAAGTTATGGTACATTCATGCAGACAGTAAATACATTACTGACCTAGACCCGTAGTTCAACACTACTAAGCCCTGAACATCAGGGCATCCGCCAAAACATGTATCCCATCAACATTTGGTGATGCGATAAGATGTGTGGGTGCAAGGCTGGCAAGTTGCTGGCTATGCTTGTATGCAGGGCTCACCTGCAAGATTTAGCACATCCAGTGACTTAGCACCTGATGCCAGAAAGGTCATTGCCCAAATTGCATTTTTGCGTGCAGGGCTGGGGAGCTGAGGGGCCTGTACAGGGGGTTGCAGCTGCAGGGTCTGACTGCAGGGGAGCGCTTGGATGTGCTGCTGCATGTCAAGTTCCGGGCCAAGGAGTTTGACTGCAGCCTCACCCGTGAGCTGGTGCAGCTCATTGACCGAGAAGCTGACCTCATCAACAGGTATGCATCTGTCAGGATGAAGATATTGCATAAAGGCACATGATACAGGCCCTTGTTGACTAAAAATGATACATGCTGAGTCTGGAGGCATGTTGTAGATCAAGGGTCAATGGTTAGAATGCAGTTGTCAACAAACCTGTCAGACCCATGCACAGTTGCCAGGTAAGTTGCTGATGCTAGTTGGTGTGCTTTGGCAGTGAGTTGGCCTGCCTTGCACGTGTTGCTGTACTATAGATGCTCTTGGCATTGTGCCTGCATATGAGGCTATGCTTCTGGTGTCGCAGGGGCCGCAAGGCAGGCAGCATGGAGGGACTGCGCAAAAGGATCAGCACCCTGTTCTTGCAGTTCATTGAGAACCCCATGTTCAACCCAGAGGCAGCCAACTTCTTCAACCTGGCTGTCAAAACATGCTCAACAGAGACTTACATGTACTCAGACATGACGGCAGCTGACTCAGCCACAATAGCTGCAAAGTCTTTGTTGGTGTAGCTTGTAAGTGCAATTGGTGAGCTACAAAGTTCTAGCTTGCTTGTCTAACTCATGAGAGTGACAGTTTGCTGAACGGGTCAGCAGCCTGTTTTAGGTATCAAGTGGGCTTCATGCAAGCTTTCATTCAGCAACCCTAGGGATCACCTGCATGAAAACTGCTTGTCAATCAGAGCATTGCCTGTGCTGTTAGGTAACAGAGCATGTCTTGTTGCTTGCGGCAAAGCAAGTGAGGCTGAAGCTGCACTCTCAGTCTTGGTGCTGCTTGCACTATCTGAGAGTTGCAGAATTCTGAATAGGCTTCCGCATGAGCGTTGACATTTTCTTATTTGGGATACAACGCACAGAGGCTTGCGCTAAAATCCTTAGCACAGAAGCGAGAACATATGTGCATTCAGCTCCTCAGGAGCCCCTTTCACCCAGTCCATGTAAGGCACTTGCACAAAGTTTGACGACTGTAGGATATGCTGACATGCTGTACATTCCTGCCCATCATATATAACAACTCTCGCTCATTATGTTTACGACTACCCGTTCAGAACATGACAGTGTAACATCAGAGTATGTACTTGCACAACTTTCACTCTGCTTGATGACGCACACCACATGTGGTGTACACATGATGGTACTCTCACATATGCCCAGCCTGAAATTTTCACCACTCAAAAGACAGCAGCAACACACAAGACAATGAATAATCAGTTCTTAAAGTGACAACGAATGCCAACTTGAAATTGGCAATATTAGCCTTGGTCATTCAGTAGTTTTGACTAGACCAGCCAGCCCAACCAATACTGGTGTTGTGATTTGATCACGCAGAAGGCTCAGCTTCCTCCATAGCTGCTGTGTGTGCTGCAGCTGCCTTGGCATGGCGGCTGATCAGCACTGCAGACCTTGCTGCACTGGCAATACCATACGTACTCTGCACAACACCAACAAAAGCTAGCAAACGCTGCATGTGTCCTCAGCACGCACTGCGTACACAGATGAAAACCCAGCCACAGGGTAAGCAGTAAGCATTGCTGGCTGGCTCTGTGGGTGTCACATTGAAACTGACTGCATTGAACGAGACACGCATCAAGCATGATCAGACATGTCATGCTCACTGCAATGCAATGGTGTGATACTTCTGATCACGAAGATCACACCATTGCGTTGCACTTCATATGGTATGTCTGATCATGCTTGTACAGTCATGCAATAAAGTCACAGCAAGTTTGGGTCACACAAGCCATGCAAGCAAGACGCGCGGGCATGAAACCAAAGAAGTGCATACCCTGTGAAGAGGTCGGCGCAGGTCGCGCAGCTTCTTCACTGCACCTGCACCCACACATTCATGCATTCAGCCTGTCACATGCTGCAACTGCATGCATGCATGCTGTGTATCATGCCTCAAACAGACGCACCTGAGACAGACATGTCTGGCTGTGCAATGTGAAGCAATACTGGCATGCTGCAGGCTGCGAAACATGCACTCAGAGCAAATTGCAAGTAGACCAGACAACAAATGTGGGAATGCAAGTTTGCTGACAGTCTGAGCATTGCAGCTCTGCATGGTTAGACCAGCATCTGCATGACCGCTTCAGTCAAGTTTATCTTGCAAGGCAATGAAGGACTACACTGCATGCACACTCTGCAGCCCTGATCCTGAGCAAGTGAAACAGTGAGCACGGTTTCACCCTCACTAGCACACATGATGAGGCAAACACAGTCAAAGCCAAGATTTCTGTTCATGACTGCAAACTCAAAGTTGTGAATGCATAAATGGATGCAATGGTGAGCAAGTGGGTGGGTGAGTGAGTGAGCACAGACAGGAAGGTGTGAAGGACAGTCTAATGTGTACCTTGCCATTGCAGATGAGGGTGTGTGGATGTGATTTGGTTCTTGTGAGACTCAAGGTGCTGCTCATCACCACGCCCATACAGTAGGGTACCAATGACCAGGATCACAAACCTGCATGTCATCAGACACCAAGTTTACATCGCTGCTCTTTGAGCCTAGTTTGTGGAGTCTACAATGCAATGTCTCGGACATCAACACACATTCAGCACAAGCGAAGGCAGATCTGTGAGCAATACACTACTCAGCTTAGACAGCACGACCGCATGGCTGGATTAGATAGACCCTCCCATTTCACAATGCCTGTGCAGTCAGACCCATGCCACACCACATGCTAACACACTGTAACCAATACATAGACCTCGATCACACAAGCATGCATGCTGTATGTGCACCTCCATGCAGTCTGTGACAAAGGCACAAACATTGGTCGCGAGCATAGCAGATGCAATCAGTGATTGCCGGAATTGCTCACCCAACAAGCTGCAGGTAAGAGTAGTTGTCCCACTTCTCTCCCAGGCGACCAAGGTCCAGTGGTGTCTACCACAGTACCAGGTCCACAATCCACACAAACAGGGTTCTCATGGTTTCCAGCACAGTACGGGCCACCGCGCCAATTTCATCCGTCACAAACATGCCAGCAATGTTGTAGCACAGCAGGGACAGCACCAGGGTTGGCACCATGTAGGGTAGGGTGGGGGAGTGGGTGATGAGCTGCATGACACAAACAACACCGTCAGGTCTAGATGAGCTGCTACACAGGTTGTTTATGCTTGTCCATGCTTGGCCTACCTGTGTGTGATGAGATGGGGAGGCTGGTGCTTCTTGAAACACAAAGCTCACATGATGGAGTGTATGCTTGCCTTGCCAAGCTTGTTACTATGTGCTGAATGACATGTGAAACCGGCAAACATCCCAGGCAACAACAGCACAAATGAACTAGCAGGCTCATGCAGCATATGCAGCTGACGTAGCACCAGGCAAGGACAGCCAGCATGAGTCCAGTATGGACAAACACCTGTGCTTTCAAGCCAGGATGACTGATGAGTCACAACAGGCTCCCAGACTGTAACTGGCTGTGACTCTAATTTAGAGGTATCAAATGAATGACAAAGGTATTACATGAATGACAAAGAGTGCGCGAGCCTACATGCCAAGTTTCCCAGGAGTCCTCATGCAGGCCTGAGCCATCCTGCCCTGGGGTGTGCTGCACGATGGGGAGCAGCACACAGAACATGGCCAGGCAGCCAAAGATGCCCTCATAACCCACCACCTGGAGCGGAGCTGTTCCAATATCATTCCTCACTGCACAGCATGAAATTGTCCATTCACACAAAGTGAGTGCCTCCGTGTACTTATCTCATGAGCCAATGTAAGCATGAGTATGTGTAGTTCACAAAAAATGAACTGTGGCATGAGCGTAGACAGGCATAAACTGAGCGCGATGCTAGGCCTGCTGCATGCTGCACGAGTTGGGGGAGCAAGCAATGTAAGGTTTGTTTGCTACCTGCAGACTTGTTTGCAGCAAGAACAGCTGCAGAAGCCATGCCATCGAAATATCAAGCATTGACGCAGTAGCAGCATGCAAAGCCAGGCTGTCAACAAGACCACCTACCGTAGTCCTCAACTGTCACTTGTGCAGCTTGGACAGCCTGCAAGACAGGATTTCAATGATTTAGGTGGTTGCCTTGAGCAGAGGGATGCATGTTGCATACATGGTGTGCTGTCATGCAACTAGACGTCCTTGCTCTCAGCTTGTGGTTGCAGCAGCAGCAGGACAGCTCTGTCAAAGGTCACAGCACAAAGCTTATGACATACCAACCGGTCCCGCATAGGACCTATTAAACAACCCCTTGCAGGTCAGTATGATGTGGCTGTTGCAGCTTTTCTTGTCATGCCTTACCTGAGCGCAGACAATAAGGGCCATTCCCAATAGAATTTGTGACTGGGTGACATCAGAGGATGCACTGCCCTGCCCAGATAGCACACTGGATATGCCAACGCCACAAATTCCAACCTGTGCACAGGGGATCATCCCATTACTGAGCAGTCTTCAGTCTTTGAGTGCTACAGTGCAGCACTGCCAAGCATTGTAACCAGACTGATCAGGAACAGTTGTGCTAGACAGGACAGAGCACTAAGTTAGTGCTAGGCTGCCATCAGCACAAGAAACTTACCAAGCAACAGACGATGCCAATGTAGTTATACTTGTTGAGGGTCCTCTTCAAGAACACCACAGAGAATATTGCAGCAAACAGCATCTCAGCTCCGCGTAGCATCTGCATCCAGAGCAAACCTTCAGGGTCCAAGCACGTGATAGACATATGGAGCACCCGTGGGACGCATTGAGAACTTAGCACACATGTAGTCAAGTGTGTTGTGGTCTCAGCTGCTGAAGGCACTGACTGTTTAATCACCTGGTAGACTGAAGCTGTGACAAACAACAGCCCAATGCTCATCAGGATGGTGGCAGTCAAATCAAAAGCTGTGGGGATGGCCAACAGCAGGGTGTTGCGCAAACTACTGTGCTGGGCGGAATGATCCCCAGATGCTGTTTGAGCAGCCTGCAGACACCAAGTAGTCAAGAATGTTCAGTCAGAAGTTGGATTGACAATGACGAGGTTATGGTATATCAGACGATTTGAACAGGATTTAGACACACTGTGCAACCAAATGCAGGCCTCACTGCCAAACCACAAGTTGCTGTTGCACTGCACATATATACTGCAAGGCTTGCCTGGTCATGCTGCAGAAGAGGCTCAGTGTCTGACGATTCTGTCTTCTTTTGCCGCTGGAAATAGTCAAATGCCCAACCAATAGGCAGACAGAAAGACATGCCGATGAACATGAAGGTGGTGGTGGCCCACGGCTTCCTGAAGCAGAGGCGGCGGAAAGCTTAACGGCGAAGCGTGCTGTACGAAGCCCATTTTTAGGCAGGTCGACGTGAAGCACCATACGTGCATACATGCATACACCTATGTTCACCTGAAGAGCTTGTCGTTGCCATGGAAGTCCTCACCCGAGAGTTCGTAAACTGCAACATACAAATTGAAGCATCAGAAAGAAAACTTTGGTGAACAGGGCTGTTTGCTGCTTCTCGCTAGGTGTCGGCGATTACCGATTTTCCCAAGTAGTGAGGCGAGGGTGCCAAAGACAATCAGGCCTAACACGCTCGCAGTGGCTGCTGTACCCGCCATGATGATCAGCGATCAGACTGTGGGGTCAAGGTTCGCAGCTCGATTGTTGCGCCGCTGTGAGGTTGCATCTGTCGAGCATCTGCAGAAATCGAACGTGCGTTCACACGTGAACCCATGTGGCATCAATTGGTCAACGTTCTTGATGGCAGCGGACAGTGAAGCAGCTACACAGTACTGTACACAGTAGACGCAAGAATTTGAGACAATAAGCAGAAAAACATACAGGGCGCCTGCCATTGGGATACCTGCATTCCTAAACTGGTCAACATTTGCACGGTATGCTCACAAGCCAAGCGTCTCATGAAATATCAAACATTCAACTCTGCAACTTCATGCATTGCAACTTCTGTGCATAATTCTGGATCGAGAGAACTGGCAATATCACCGTGATAGACATTACCATAGGCTACATCAGACTTGTAAGATGTAAACTTCTCTGCTTGTCATTGAATTGAGCAAGTCTGGATGCTTGTTGATCAGCCTAAACAATTGATACGGGAAACTCTTTGCAGCAACAAGAGTATGACTCAAATCACTTTGAGTCTTCTGTGATTGGTGTACACATGTGTTGTTGGGTAGACATACGGCACAATGGGCCAATTCTGATTGAAAACACTCCTGCAACCTCATGGTGTGGGGTCACATTGCATGGCCAATCAATCTGGGTAGCAAACATGGATGTGACCAGCAGCCATTTACTTTGAGTTGTACGAGCTGTGAGTCCATTGTATGCAAGTCTTAGGCAAACTTTATGCAAGCCCTGAGTCAACCACACCCAGCGCTGGCATTGTGAACTTGTGCAGCATACACACAGTCTCGCAACTTTGGTACTAGCTCAGCTGCGGCCTGCAGTGCTGATTGGCACATTGAAGTGGGTAAGCTGACGTTGGAAAACATTCTCGAGATGTGCTGACTCAAGTGGTGTATGGCTCTAAGGGAATTGCTACACAGCCACTTTGACCAGATTTCAGCCACTTTGACCGGAATTACTCATGACGTGACCGCCAGTGATACGGCATAACGTAGCGGTGGTGTGCACGGAGTGAGACGGAGGTACGCAACTGGCTAGCTCGCCTTTGCGGACCTCATGCCTGTTGCAGCTAATCAAATTTCAACTCTTGCTCAGTATTTGACCCATACCCCCAGACCTGCCAGACGTGATGTGCAGACCTGTCTAGCATGGCTTAAGGTGTGTAATTGGTCCACAGACCACAGACCAACTTCAGCCTGAACGATTCTCCAACTTCCATTTTCTGGCTCTTGAGTGTTTTAGCCACAGCGGCTGCAGCATGATGC
>JAABUK010003335.1_pt1 | contig 27329 bp, 23 predicted proteins | sample 5559141 | NCBI WGS metagenome assembly JAABUK01 (sample SAMN10711869, study PRJNA513367) | rock metagenome | isolation source: Antarctica rocks | place: Antarctica: Victoria Land, Pudding Butte nord | collected 2016-01-03
TTATTTTAATTATAATATTACCTTCTCTTTATAAAATAAGCTGTTTAATTACCTTAAGTTATAGTACTAGCTAAAGCCTCCTATAAAGCTATTATAATTAATAAATACTTTATTAGATAGCTCTTAGACTAATTTAAAAGGAGTTATTACTACTTTAATTAATAAGGACCTTAATAGTATACCTTAAATTAACTTTATCTATATTAGCTCTAATATAATATTAGATCTAAGTAAGCTATTAGGTTATAGCTTCTAAGGTTAGAAGTATATTATAATTAAGGTTACTTAGTCTAAGGAAAGCTAAGAGTAGATTAATATCTACTTAGATAGTAATTATACTATTACCCTTATTAATTATATATACCTTAAGAAGTACCTTCCTAATATTAATCTTAAGAAAATACCTTCCCCTATATTAGTCTATAGCGTAGGAAATAAGATTATAAAGACTAATAAGTACGCCTCTATCTAAATATATATATAGGGTAAGGTTGAAGATTCTCTAGGATAGGCCTTAATAATAGTAGAGGTATATATTATTAATAACCTTAGAGCTTATATACTTATTAATAATAATACCTTAATATCCTAAGGTATAATTATTAATTTTAAGAGAAAGGAAGTCTCTATTAATTTATATAAAGGCTTAATAGCCCTAATTAAAGTTTATACGCGTACGTCCCTATACTTAAGGCGTATTATTAAAGCTAAGTTAACTATTATAATTCCCTTATACTCTATAATAGAAGTTCTAGTAGTATATAATAGTACTATACCTAATGACTATAATTATCTTCTTAAGCTAGATTATATATAAGACCTAGGCCTAATAGTAGTATTTATATATATATTATTAACTTAAGTATATTATTTATATAGATCTATAATACCTTACCTATCCTTATACGCCTACCTTATAAGGCTTAATTAGGATCTATTATAAAATATAAATAAGATAGGGCCTATTTAGTTATCCTAGTATACGCCTTATAAGCTATTAGAAATACCTAATTATAGAAGTTATAAGTTATTAAAGGATTTATAATTATAGCTATAGTACTAACATCCTATATTATAATTAATATAGTTATATTACCTTATATTAATTTAATCAAGGACCTTAATCCTTATAAAAGCCTTTTATAAGTATCTATTAACCTAGCCTTAAAATATATTATATTTAATAGTATAATTATCTATAGCTTCCTAAATATAGCCGCTTAGATTACTAGAGTTATTAACGCCTTCCCTAAGTTATAAATAGATTAAGGTACTACTATTATAATTCCTAAGGATAAATAGATACCTATTACCTTAAAGCCTAATATAGATTCTAAATTATTAAGGGTTTATCTAATTAATTATAAAGATAAGTAAGTTATTAATAAGATCTTTAATAAGTTATACTTATAAGGAAAGATATAGTAGTTAAATTAGCTTACTCCTTTTAACTACCTAATCTTTATAGTCTAGCGAGAAGTTAATAGGAAGAAGAAAGGTTATATTATTATTAATATATAAGGCCTTAATATAATTACTTAATTAGATAGCTATCTAATCCTTTTATAAAGTAAGATTATATTAGCTATAATTAAGTTACTATTTATCTCTATTATAGATAGGATAGGATACTTCTATTAATTTAATATAAAGGAAGTTAATTGTTATAAGCTAATAGTTATCTCTTTTTATAGCTAGGAGTAATATAACGTTATATTAATAGGATATAAGAGATTATCCTTATATATATAATAGTAGACTAATAAGATACTACGCCCTTATAAAGACTTTTCACGTATTTATATTAATAATATTATAGGCTTTTTTAAAAGCCTATCAAAATACCTTATTTATCTTTAGAAGCTATTTATCCTATTTTATAAGCGCTAACTAAGTTTTAGCTTAAAAAAGACCCTTTTAGCTACTTATTTATTAATCTCTTTAGTTAATATATTAATGTACTTAGGCTATCTACTTTAAAAGATAAGCTTAGAGTAATTATTATATTATACTTCTTAAATTCCCTTAAAGATCTAGAAATCTTCTTAAGCTTTATTAAATAGTTAAGGTTATTTATATTAAGGTATACCTAATAAGCTAACTTATTATAAAAGTGTAAAATTAACCTAATAGCCCCGCTTACTACCTTAAATATTAAGGGTTATACTTAAAGGATTAAGGCTATTAAAGCCTTTTATTAGCTTATAAAAGTAAAGGTCTAGGCTTTTTATAACTTAAAGGAAGCCTTTAATATATCTTAGTTTCTAATATACTTTAATAAAATAAGGTTTTTATTTATTAACTTAAATATATCTAATATATAAGGTTTTATAGTAATAATTTATTATATAAAAGGAGATCCTAATAGTTTAAAGTCTTTTACAAGAATAGATATCTAGCTAATTATATTTCTTAATACAATACTTAACCCCGCTAAATAAAACTACTAGCTTATAGAACTTAAGGTAGTAGATATTATTAAAGTTATTTAGAAAATAAGATACTTTATTAAATCCTTTTATAAATCTCTTATAATTATCTATATAGACTACTCTACTATAATATTAATCTTAAAGTAAACTAGCCTTAATTTATTATCTATTAATAAGCTTAACCTCTAACTAATTAAGGTATCTTAATACCTCTTATAATTTAACCTCTTAATAAGATATAAGCTAGGTAAGAGTAATATTATCTTAGATATACTATTACACCTTAAGGGGGATTTAACCTCCTAGTTAACCTCTATAACTATTAATATATTAAATATATTATATATTAAAGCCTTTTATAATAGAGGTTACTTAAATTAATCTAAGGTACTATTATATTATATTATCCTTATTAAGATATTATAAGACTTTAAAAAATATTTATTAAAAATATATTAAGATAATTAATAATAAAATAAGGTCCTTAATATATTAAAGGCTTCTAACTAATCTCCTAAAGCCTATTATATATCCCTGGAATTTAAACTCCGGAATAATCTTATCTATTATATAAACTTTAATAATGGCTAGGAATAGCTCTATATTCCTAATATTATAGAGAAAGAGGTATTTTAATTATCCTATAATAAATAGTACTACGGTAGGTTTTATAGGACTTATAAACGTATTATAAATTTACTTTATCTTTAGTATTTAGCGTTTTATCTATAGACTTATATTAAATACTATCCTAGTTACTAAATTAATTAAATTAAAAGGTATAAACCTTATAAAATCCTCTAGCCTATTAATAGGCCTAGTATCCTATTCTATATAATCGTGATTAATTTCATTATTATATTACTCTTAATATAGGAGAATAGTTTTAATAGCCTATTAATTATTACTAATAAGTTCTTTAAGTATATCCTTCTAATTATAGGTTAGATAATATAGGATATAGCCTAGTAGGCTAATATAATACTTACTAGCCTTATAAGTTATAATTAGGGCGTTCTATATAATATTATTAATAACTAGGACCCTAAATTTATATTAGATTTCTAGGAAGGCCTATTCTAGAGGCTAGGCTATTAATTACTTACCTCTACTACCTATTATACTTAGATTAACGGATAGTTAAAGAGAATAAACTAGATAGTTAAGATTACGTTATAGTTCTATATTTCCTAATACCCCTATATTAATAGCGTTAATTAGTCGCTAATTATTCTATACCTTTAAGGCTATTTAAATAACTCTATTAATACCTTTATAAGCCTAGCGCTAAATAATATTATTTATAGCTTTAAGGTATATAATACCCTTAGCTTACTATTAATTACAAACGTCTTTATAGAAGACTTTAGTAGGCTATAATAGCTTAAGAGAGATTAGCTTAAGAAAGCTATTATATTCGCTAATATATTTATTAAAGCCTAATATAATAGAAAGTATTAACTATTTAGTACTATTATAGGTAATAAGCTCTACTTATAACTTAACTATAACTACTCTATCCTAGGCCTTATTAATCCTAAGCTTTACTAGTAATAAGTTAGACCTTTTAAGGTCCTTAATTATATTAGCCTACTAACTTATAAATTAGAACTACCTCCTATTATATATATCTACCCTATTATATTAATAGTATAGCTCGAGTTATACCTTAGCTTAAACCTATATAAAAGACCTTAATATAGTAACCTACTACCTATCTAAGAGAATAAGGACCTTAAGGAGGATAAATATAAGTTAGAAGCTATTATAAGTAAGAGAACTATAAAGAAAAAGATTTAATATCTTATTAAATAGAAAGACTATAGTCTTAAATATAATATTTAATATAATCTTATTAATTTACGCGATATAATAGAGCTTATAGACGAGTATAAGGAGCGTACTTATAATAAGCTAAAGTCGAGTAGGAAGCGAGCATTATGATAAATATGCACTAAGGACGGTGCTTTATTTTCTCTTAGTAGGTATATATTATGCTTCTTGGTAGCTCTTGGCCTACTGCGGAAGGCTTCCGCAGTCATTATGTATAGTTACAGATCCTTCTTCTCTGTTAATGGATCATCTTTTACCACCCATATCAGTCTGCCCCTGACAGGGATATCGTTATGACTAATATCGTTATAACACGGTCTGACTGTATGTAGTACGTCCGTCTGAAAGGACAGGGTGTCCGCGTAACACCTACCAAAAAGTTGTAGTTTTGGAGCCATGCATGCACAGTGCTACTCCATGCTTATGCCAAGCCTCCCTGAGTATTCGAATGGTATACATCCGTTGATCGAAACCTGGTACGAAATCCGCGCAATGTACAACAACCGTTTTCTTAGTGATTGATAAACATACTCTTAAAGGGGTATCCCACCTGACCTCTCTGTGCAACCATTCAGAGCATCCCCACAGCAAGCGTCTAAAGGGAGGCTTCCATCTCTTCTAGCTCCTGCTGCTCCAATCTCACAGCACCCCTCTCCCTCTCTAGTTCCACCTTAAGCGAAGCTTTCGACTTTAGAGAAGCGGCCAATTGTAGTTGTAAATTTTGCTAAGATATGTTTAGTAGCCAGTCGTTGGACCTTGGTGGAAATCCCTACATTACTATGCGCAAGGGCATCATAGTCAAAGTTTTCCTCCTTAGTCTTGGGTGGGAAGACCATTTTAGGAACCCGTTTGCTCAACCTTGTCTACCATTAGAACATGCTTCGACTGGAGGTACCTAATGATGGCCTACGTCCGAGTGAGTGATCCTATAGTGCCTTGAGCTTCGATCTTCTTCTGCTCGGACGTATGCCTAGCCAGAACTGGCATCTCAATTGAACGTAAGATTCCTTGCACTTGCGCCCGAGCGCCCTCGTCTAGGACTGTCCATCTTGACAGAACGATGTCTTGCGAAACGTGTTTGATCCTCGGCTTTAGATTTCCTGGTTTTTTGCTTATGCGGTCTATGCTTTCGTCAGCCCCGTCTCCAAGGGCTCCCCGCACTGCTTACGCCGGTGTATACTGCCTTGTGCATCCTTAATCGAGGAAATCTGTGTAGGCGAGGGTATTCGCGTTGAAAGCAGCTCACTAGATCTTAATGTGTTGTCTGGCGCCGGAGATATACAAGCCAAAGATGGCTTTGCACGCTTTCCTCTAATTCCTGTTTCGCTCTTGCGCTTGACCTAGGCCAATGATCAGCAAGACTGTTATGAAAGAGTTCTAATGGGAGCTTGAGAGGCGTTTTGGGCTTTAGGGCTTACCATGAACAAAGCTTGTTATTTACACGATAAGCTCGCGCAGATTTGGTTGGGAGTGAATGTATATCAGGTTGGTAGAACTAGGGTCTAGCTGTGACTGTTCCATGATGTTGATAAGAGCACAAATACTCGTGCAGTGCCTTAGTGAGGTCAGATTTGGGCGAGAACCCTTGCCTTGGCTTCGGGGCGGGGTTTCTCTTTCGAGCCATCTTCCACTCCCAGTCCCCAAAGCCAACCCGCGGACCACGGACTTCAGTCTACAGGATCGTTTGACGCGTTGCCTATATGCCAATTGACCCAGCTGCTTAGCTTAAAAGGTAATGGAATACCGAACGATTGTACGATGGCGTCAAAAGAAGAAAGCCCAAATCCAAAGGAGGAGCACGCGAGTCCTAAGAAGCGGCGCAAGGTGAATCATGGTGGGTATGGCCATGGTAACGTATGATAGAGCCCGAAGCAGTGTGCTGACACAGATGATGAACAGCATGTATTTACTGTCGGCGTTCGGTGAGCAGAAACCACTGTCCTGTTCTTTCGACAGAAAAAGCATCGTTCTCTCCCAATCATGCTCCATGCGGGCGAGTTTAAGGACTGATTCTATATTCTTATAACCATGTAGCATATGACATGCGATCTGGTAAGCGCATATCTTTGATTCTGTCTTTGAAAGCCTTCAGTCTTCCACCGGGAATATTCAGAAGTTCACCGAGATATAGGATCGCCCGTGTGCAAGATGCGTGAAACGAAGCATTGGACATCTGTGCCATGATGAACCCCGAGAATCTACAAAGGTGGCAAAGCATTGGCAGGAGGAAAATGGAGCTGCGGTGAAGCAAGAAGATTCTCTGCCTTACATGCTGGGGCCTTCCATCGATCAGCAACAAGCGGATGAACAAATCTTGCAGGAGGCTAGGCTTACGTTGAGCTCGAGGACCTCTGATTCTCAGCCGAGTCCAGCGCAGCGATTGCGGCAGTCGTCAAATCCCATGACTCAGAGTCAGGCTTTTGCAAACAGTAATCAGCAATGTGAGAGACAGCCCCATTGTATCAGTGCTCTGAGCTTACATTGTTATTCAAAGTCCCTAATTACAATGACTGGAATCTCGGAAGCCAAAACCAATTTCAAGACATGCATAATTTGCACCCATCCTACATGTTCAATGCACCTGATATCAACAATGAGTACAACTTGCTCAATGAATTTCTCACCAGCAGCTTAATCGATGACCCAACCATATTTGCGAACGATGAAATCCAAGCACTCAACGCTGAACCGTCATTGGGCAATACCCTCACTGCTAGCACCAATGGTAGCAGCGCTCCGCATCTCGTAAGCCCACAGCAAAATCAAACCCCTGGACCACCGCAAGAAAGTCTTGGCTCAGCGACTAGTATCCCTAGGCCAACAAGTGTCAGGCCCACCGATAAGGAAGAAGACAGGTATTACATGACAATAGCCGATCCTTCTGGTAATGACACTCCGGAAGAGCGGATGAACAAAGTCTTCATGGCTAAGTATAATGCTGGGATGCTCAGACCCTTCAACTATATTCAAGGCTATGCTCGCCTCCACCGCTACATGGATCAAAACGTGCAGCCGGCATCTCGCCAGAGAATCCTACGACAATTGGACAAGTTCAGGCCAAAGTTCCGTGAGCGCATGCAGTCCTTGACAGATATGGAGCTCACGTTCGTGGAGATGTGGTTTGAGAGGAGTTTGATGGAGTATGATAGGGTCTTTGCGAGTATGGCGATCCCTGCATGTTGTTGGAGAAGGACAGGAGAAATCTTCAGGGGAAATAAAGAGATGGCGGAACTTATACACGTCCCAATTGAAGAGCTTAGAGATGTGAGCAAATATGTGAAAGGACGCTGCTCCGAGCGCTGACCGACATTATCACAGGGAAAATTGGCTCTTCATGAGATTGTTGTGGAAAAGGACCTTGTCAGCTACTGGGACAAATTCCTTGCAATTGCCTTTGACAACTCGCAAAAAGCTATGTTGACGACTTGTTCGTTAAAAAATCCCGACCTTAAGGCTTCCGATCCTGAAATCAAGTGCTGTTTCTCTTTCACCATTCGCAGAGATAATCATAATATGTAGGCTCCACCTTGATGACTTCTTCTGGACATCCATTAACGAACAATTTAGTCCATCATTAATCGTGGGCAACTTTCTACCCCGAATCCCACGGAGGCCTTAGAGGTTGCAATCGTCTTTTCATGCATGTACGGTGTTCTGAAGGCTGCACGGTATGACAGTCGCGTCTCCTCGCGAAGGAGTCAGTTTGCATGGTAGGGTAGTAGGAGCTTGTCGTTTAATTGTAATTCCGTGATCTCGGGGCTATTACACCAACACAAAAAAATCAAGAATCTCAAGATCGTGATTTCGTATTCTACGTGCGAAGTCCGCACGCCTCCTAACGTGAAGTTAGTTGATTGATGTTTCCATATCGAATCCTTATTTGCCAAGCCATTTGGCCTGGGAGTGAATCCCCAGATTTATTTGGAGTCGCTGTAGTAGACTATCTGTTACCCCACGGATAATGGCGACCATCTTGAAGAGATCTGGAAAGGAGAACAAAGTGCACACAGTCCTCGGTCAGCCGTACAGCCCTGATCCCTCATAGGTGTACGGAGCACTAACGCGTGGGTGAAGCCTTCGCAAAGCAGCTCGAAGACAGACTTACCTCCGAGACTCGCCCATCCATACAATTGGAGATATTCAACAGAGAGATTGACAAGTTGACGGAAATTCATAACTTAGCTGCGGGCAGCAGGAGAGTCGACATGGACAAGCAAGGAACTAGGCTTTGGAACCTGACCTCAAACCTCAGGAGCAAGGGCGGCAATGGTGAGGTTCTGTGCTGCAGTTAGTACCCATCTTGCGCGTATCTATCGACCCACACTCATCAACACAGTACGTGTTTTCGCCTGCCTCCTCCTTGATTGCTCACAAAAATGCTCGCTAGTCCAGACCAGCTCGAGTAAGGCTTCGATTACGTTAATCTACACCGCGCTGGAACTGATGTGGCAACAGATGACATTCGGGTACTGAAGACAGGCTTGAAAACCCTGAAGTCTTGTCTAGGTATGCCAATTCTGGAAGGCTCTGTCAATATGCCATCCAATTGACAGACGCAGAGCAGCGCCAACTAAGTCTTGCGGAGATCATCGTCGAAAGAGCTGCGTTCTATGAGGAAAGGCTGAAACGTGCCGACGATGGCAGATCACTGGAGCATCGGCGGATTGTCCATAGCCTTTCGAACGAATACTTGAATTTGAGGATTGCTCTGGTAGGTATGTCGCCAGCATAGACATCTTTATTGCTGACAATGTTCAGGCATGGCGCCAGGATCGCCTAGATCTTGCAAAACTCATGCTTACAAAAGTACGCATTAATGCAGAGGCGCTTGAGCCACATTCCGCAGAGGCACTCGCCGATACTTTGTTTGAGATTGGTAGAAGTCAAAGTCAGAATCTGCGATGGTCCGAGGCGACATATTGGCTTGAGAGAGCTTACGACGCGATCTCAGACCATGCATTGGAGGCGCTGAGTGGCGACGCCGAAGAACTTCAGATCAGCATAATGCATGGAATGGCTAGAGCGCTCATCAATCAGGAAGGTGAAGGAAACCAAGCAAAAGCATGGGACCTTGTTCATAAATTGGACGTCGAGTGCGGTGAAAGATTCGTTGTCCTATTGTTGAAATTTGACCTCCATGCATTGGAACCGGCGCATCCTCCCCAGGACCAGTGCGATGTGCTCCAAAGGATCGTCCGCACAGTACACCTCACTGACACAAACATCAAGACGATACTACATCATGTGCACAAATTAAGAGCTCGAAGTCCCTCTATGGCGCACACGATCCTTGTCACGCTGTTTTCGGAGAGACTATTGGGTGCGGAAGAACCCAAATGGTTGGAAACAGTCTTGGTGACTATAGTATGGAATGGTACTACATCCACAGGTATCTTCAATGTCTTGAGCTCACTGAGTGAACTCCTGAATACCTTAGCATCTGGCTCCAATCAATCTCTTAGTCCCTCTTCAACACATGCAGCCCAGATAGTACGTTCTAGCCCAAGCCTTCCGTGCGCGTACTGACAGAAGCAGCTTTTGTGGAAGCAAATAGAGGCTTCCTACAACCAAGACAATTTCGAGGCCGCCGAAGCTTGGTGTCAACTCTCCTTACACGCAGTTTTCGGCAACTCTGGAGTACTGAATGTTGGCAAATTGCAACGGTAATCAGCCCGGTTATTCCCATGCTGACTTGGTCTGAATCTACTCGTCAGGAAAATGATTCTATGCGCTCTCGGCATGTCGGACGCAGCGAAAGCCAGAGAGATATACTCTCACATGTCAGCAGCTAACAAAAGTGATCCATCCACCCAATATCTGATTTACAAGATTGCTCTCAGGTCCCGCGACATTGAACTAGGTATTGATATATTCTTATCCCACTAGGCTCACGTAACTTACTGGTCAAAAGCTACTGAAAGTCTCGACGCAATCTGCGTCGCTTGTACAAAGGACGCCACTCTTCTGTACGCATGTGTTTTAGAGGCACAACAGTTAGGAGATCAGATACAGATGGTGGTTTGCTTACAGCGTGTGCTTGCGATATATGAGTACAGCGCTCCTGACGGGGTTCACTTGCCAGCTTTGCTACGGTACGACCGGGGTGTCCCGCCTGATCCAGAGTTGCTGTTAATGGTTCAAGCTGTGCTGCTCGCCTGCTTATGCGCGAAATCGACAGCCCTCAAGTTCATATCAAAGACAGCGTCGATGACATCTGTAAGCTTTTTGAAGGAGGTGAATCTTGTCTTCTTGATGCCATGAATTATATGCTTACATTGATAAGCTGCTGTACACGCAAAACAATCAAAGCTAGATCCAGCAAAAGACTTGTTTTCTCTAGCAGAGCTGGATTGGTTTTCTAGGAATAGCTACAACCTAGTGCTAAAAGTCTGTACAAGGTGGGCACCTGAACGAACATTGCGCCTAGTCCAAGCTTGTGTCAAAGTAAGTACCCATGTATAAAGCTAAAGTCACCGAAATCTGAAAGGAAGCAGTTCATCGATCTCTATCCAGCATCTATCGACGCCAATGTTCGAGCGGATCTGTCTCTCCGGAGACTATTTTGCGACTTTCTGTGCGCTTCCTTGCTCATCGTGCTTGCCCGTAATGAGGATAACGTGGCCGACCAGGTAGCTACCCGAATTAGATGTTATTGCCTCCCACTATGCTAATCAAAGTAGTTGCAACACTACCTCAACGTGCGTAAGGCAGTCGATGATTTCCGGACTTATGTAGACGGTCAAGTTGGTAGATTGGTAGGAGGCGCCAAAGATGACCTGCAACGGAAGCATGTCAGTCTTCTTGCTTTTGATTTCGAGGCAGCTGCACGTCTCAAGGCTTGGGGAAGCTTCAATTTTATTATCAAGGTTTTCTCCCAAATGTTTTTTTCCCGGGCTGCAACTGATACATTCTTTCTGCAGGAATCTGAGATCTATGGAGACTCAAAGCTACACGGTATCTTGGCCGATGTCACATTGTCGTCGGAAGCGCCGAATGATAGTCAGTCTTCTCCTTTCGAATGGTAGTCAATGGTCTGATGGTTGCAGTAGTCATCATAGCGACTCTGCAGCAGATCATCAACGCAACTTGGCACAAGGAAACTTATAGCGTCGAGAAACTTGCACGGTGGGTTAGATGCCTATTTACCCTAGCTCTAACGTCCAACGTCGAAACGGCAGAGCATCTGCTTGACCAAGTCGAAAGCATAGTAGAGGAAGCGCGGAAGGTTCGTAAAGCTTTTCAATCTGGCTTAGTGACTCCGCTAATAGGAGTCTTTCCATTAGCAAAGTAATTATTATCCAGCCGAAGAGCTTGAGTGGCTTGCGACTACTACATTCAACCGCGCCATCGACTTTTACTGCTCATTACAGAATGCACCATGCAGAAAGTGGGCGAGAAAAGCACTTACACTATCGAACCTTTGCGAAGATGGTGGTGGACTGCACGAAATTCTGCAGCAGAAGTACCAGGGCCTTACTTGGCACGAGTGATGTCTTAAACATCAATTAGGGAGCCATTATTGACTTGTACACTACGTAGAAAATGAAGACCATCTCGATGGGGCCTTTGTGAACTGGTCTAGCACTCGCGGCCATCGGAGAGGACGCCACTATCTATTCCCAGACTGCTAGTATGACCATCTCAAGGCTTTGGCCCATCACGCGACCACCATCTTTTCTGGATTCTCTGACCTGATGCTCTCATGTCAACAACGGGCCAAGAGGTTATTGTCACTGCAAGCTGCGGTTATACCTACTCCGTCCATGTATAAGACATCACCACGTCTTTCCGCAGAGTGTAATTCCAACTGCTTTAGAGCATTCAGGTCTTTCGCCTCGAGTCCTGGACATACACCTTCATCCCACGCCACACTCTTCAGCACAGTGTCCCTTATCTCGACCATTCTTCTAAGTATCAGGATTAATCCTCGGCCAACGAAAGTGATCTCGTGGCTTGCGACAACATAGAACATCGGGGGAGCTGTATCTGTCTTTCCTTCGCCCTATAATCTTCAAATTACATCCCCATCCTCTTCAGATTCTTTCACATTCTTCCACATTTGATCTCCTTTTTTGTACGGTTGTCTCATAACGATCCCTAAGTTCTCCGATGATGGCGTGGAACACAATAAGAGTGGATTCGAGAAGCAACGTCCTATGCTCAATTTGTCCTACCCACATGCGCAGTCCCCATATGGATATTGTCGACCGTCTTGCCGTCGTAGAGCGCCACGTTCTCCAATTCAATGTGACGGTATTTCTTTCCTTGACACGACTGAAACCCTGTCTGGCTCCTGTCTATCTTACAACTTGTGTATATGAGCTATAACAACCTCGCGTTGGGTTGGATGATGGCGTTCACCCATCAAGGCTCCGTAGAATGAGGAACGATGCACAGGAGCAACAATTCCTGCGTCGATGCCTCCTGCGGCTGAATACGCGGAAAGTATCAATGTCGCATCGCCCAAAACATCCGGGATGAGCGCCATTGGCAGTGCTGCAAGCCGGAAGCTCACACCGAAGAACAGATTCCATCCGGGGCAGACTGCCAGCCCGAGTTCCACAAGACCAAGTCGGGAGGAAAGCGGCCTGCATCTGACCCTGAAGAACGTCATTGGGACTACAACAAGCTCGTCTAATTCATTCGACACAGATCCCGGGAACAATTCGTTCGTTTGTTGCGCCGGTCCTGCTGTGATACTATCTGAAGTCGATGACCATTGCGATATTACCCAACGATTGTTTCGTGCCAGGGAAAGCGCTTCGGCCGTCAACTTGACTCCTTCTTTCTACAATCCATCAACACCGCCTAGTACTCCGAGCAAGAGTCGTCAAGGATCGCCTTTGAAAGATAAGAGCTATGGGCTGGGGCCAAGTTCTTTCTATGAGAATGCACCAGATTCTCCAGCACACGGCAGAGCCAATACTCGGAGCAGAGAAGCGACCTGTGTGTCATTGAGCACAGTCGGGCAGTTTCTGGCTGTCGGAGAGGTAAAATAGCTATCATACCTAGGCCTTTCGTCTCTGATTGACATGTCTAGACAGGATACAACCCGAGAGTCCTTCTTTTCTCTACGGCGCCTGATGCCCCCTCAGATGTTCCTCTGTCAGTCCTCACCGATCACAGCTTTGGTGTGGCTTGCGTTGGATTCTCTCACGACTCTAGATGGCTTTGTACAGTCGGAAATTGCTACGACGCTTTTATATTGATTTACTCAATCAATGTGAAGAGCGGTTCTGCTAAATTATATTCGAGCAACAAATGCAGCAACGTCAATCGTGTTGTCTGGATGGGCCAGAGCGTTGTCAGTATTGGCACGCGACATGTCAAAGTATGGAGGCTCGACCAAGCCATCCAAAGTTCACCTTCGAAGACACGACCCGAGTAAGGCACATTTCTGATCTCCTCCCTTTCAAATCGCGGAACAGTTTGCGGGAGTGCGCCCTACCTTTGAGCACGTCTTTTCCTACCACGGATATGAAATGGCTTCATACATTTCGAACCATTCCTTTCCATCATACCATGGTTTGCCGCTCAACGATGTTCCCTGGACGTCCAATACGTTGGAAGGCAAATGCTGACTCCGCAATCTGCGCAGCTTGGAGACCAATTCTACCACCTTTTCCGACAGTCCAACGCCCAAAACATTTCCAGGACGAAATTGCCTTCTAGGCGCCCTCATAGACGCCACGTTTACTGCTGCAGTGGCGCTCTCTGATGACCAGGCTTTATTGTGCACAGCACAGGGCGATGTATGCTTACTGGACGATACTAGTCGGACACAACGACTTAGCATCGCAGCCAAATTTGAATTTCGCATTGAATGCGTCTCGATAGACCGCAAGCGAGGTCTTGTCTGTCTTGCAGGCGAAGGCGGCATCGTGCGGGCGGTCCTATTAGATGACTTGGTTATGCCAATCGCTTTTCCCTCCACCCTCGCCGTCTCAACGCCTCATGATATGACATTGGCAGCAGATTCGGACAGGAAGTCGATTACGTTGGCGATAGGCATAATACGCAACCGGATCATTTCCATTGACTCTAATCGGGTTGTCCAGATCCGGGCAGCTGAGGAGGCTGGCATAGGTTCTCACTTTCGCACCATTATCAAGACTCTGCCTGCCCACGAGAGTGCTGTAATCGGGGTGCGCAGCTTATTGCCTAAGGCTGAGCTCGATGGTTCTGATTTCCTGACCTTTTCCAAGAAAGGTACTGTGATGTTCTGGATGCTCGATGGTACCTGCACCGGTAGTATTGAGATACATCTGGATCAGCCCGACGGTCTTGAAGATGGCTTTGTCAATGAGCTAAAAGTGGTGACTCCTTTTATCACGGAGGATTGTTTGGTTTCCGGAGACAAGACTGGCGTTATAAGGTAGGTTTTGAAACCCTCCATGTAGTAGCTCATCTATCTAACATCAAACTCTAGGCTCATCGATCGTTCGGGAATTGAATGTAAGCCATGGTCTCCGTCCAGTCTCTCCCTCCATGGCCATCAAGACTAGGACCTCCTCGCACTGCGGGTCTTTCCGACATCTTCCAGAAGCACTGGCCTCCAATTGCCATCTCAGTTTTGCTCTCGAATACTCCTGATCAGCTGTTTGTGCATAAGTCCTTGAAAAGCCAATTATACGACCTAATGGGGATTCTAGTAGGGTAGGCCCGTGCTAGGCTGATGGTCTTAGCTGCAATGTCTAGTACTTTGGGAACTCTACCTGCACACCGACCTTCTCTCTATAGGTCACCTACTCTCTAGACCTGTGTCATGACTCTAGTCATGTTATGACGAGGAAGTGCTAACTCCCAGACCATATAGGCTCCGAGATCCAAGCGCACAGCGGCGATATCAACGGCATAGCCATCGCCAACATTGAAAACTTGACGACTGTTGCAAGCTGCGGAAGAGACAGAACTTTACAGCTTTTTCACAAGCACGACTCCCAACTCGAACTCCTTCAGACGCTTGACGATCATGCTGCGACCGTGACAGATCTTATGTTCATGGTTGAGACATCAAATTTACTTTCGATATCGTCTGATAGAACAATCATTGTTCGAAGATTGGCTCATGGAGGACAAGGCTCGCTGGCCTACATCTTGGTCCGGGTAATTACCCTCAAAGCATGTCCAATATCTTTCGCACACGTGCCCGATGAGCCCAAGGTGGTAGTGGTTTCGATGATGGACAGGCAGATCCAGAGATACGATGTATCTTCAGGACGTCTGCTTCATAGTTTCAAGGCGTCTGCAGGATGTGAGACGGTGATGATTGGGTCGTTGGAAATCCAAACAGTTGGCGAGATAGGGAATCAGATACGGCTACTCACAGGTGTATCCTCAACGGACAAGTCAATCAGAATTCACGACTACAGTTCCGGTTCAATGCTTACCAGAGAGCATGGGCAAAATGCGGTATCGGCCATCAAGCTCATCCAGGGACTTAGAGATGGTGGATTATCTCGCAATACCCTTATTAGCTGCGGTTTAGACAGCACAATAATGATATACGATCTAAGTATGCCTAAGAATCCAATCAATACGCCCCGAGACAGCTCAGGTGTAACTCGGTCCTTGTCGACAAAGTCAAGTCAACCATTGAGACGCATTTTATCAAAGCATGATATTTCAAGCTTCCAGAAATCTCTGGAAGCTGAAAGCGACCTGATCTCGCCACTCCGCAGTACATCTCCGTCTCGCGTACGACGCAAAGCATCGAGAAATTCGATGCCTGGGATAGCCGAATATTCTGCTCCGACACCGACCATCAGGAATGCGTGCGTTTCGCCTGCCAAGGGACCATTGGATCGTAAGTCCTCGCAGTCATCCACAGGATCGAGCCCACAAAACACTGGGCATTCCAAAGCCAAGCGTCCATCTCTGGATGACCGACGTCGAAGCAAAAGCGCAGCCAATCTAAACGACCTTGACGACGCAGCGGAGCAAATTTGCAAGTCCCTCCGTTTCTTCCGAAAGAGGATCACCTCAGCGGCGATGGGTAAGATAGACGCACAGACAGCGCGAGAATTGGAAAGCGAACTAAATCTTACCACTCGTACTCTGGGCGAGCGAGCTAGAGAGAGCAAAGGTGAAAGTGAAAAGATCACAAGCGAATTGCTGGACGTTTACCTCGCCAAAATGATAGACGAACGGCTTGCGCTCAAGGCGAAGTCGGACGAAAACAGAAGAGACACCCAGGCAGGTTTGATACCCGAAGACAACGAAGAAGACCAAAGTGATGCGATTGCAGGTGCCAATGGGGCCTCGAAAACTGACTAGCCAGGTGCTTTTTGCAACTGCCGTAGCATCATCATGCCTAGATAGGTGTGGAATGCAGCATGGCTTTGACCAATCGTTGGCCATCAGAAGATCTGAAAAGCCTTTGGGGCGATTTGATCTGTACCAACATACTTGAACGAGATTTCATGTCACAAGATCTCGTGCGATTTAGACTGCATCTGCGCTAAGACGAGCTATTTATTGATGCATCCTCCCACATAAGTGACAATATAGGCGAGCATACACCTCCACCTAGCATTTATAAGCAATAAAGAGCAAAATAGAAACACCTCATACACTCTGTGCTTTGCAAGGATTGTACATAGACCTTGCCAGTTCGCTCAGTCGCCTCAAAGTCATGGCTTTGCGGAAAGCTTTGCTTGATTGGCGCCAAACACAAGCGATAAAATAATCCTGATCGATAGCAATAGGCGGATGATCGCTATGTGGAATGCTCACCGTTCTTCAGCTTATGATCGATGTCTTGGCTCCTATCAAAACCCTCCAGCATCCAGGATGCAGATCAGCGAGCCTTTCTAGCGGGGCTGTTGTTCTCGGATTCACTAATCTGTAGAGAAAATTCTGGGGCTCTCTTCTCCTGGTGTTCCACATCTCGAAGCCAAAGTATTCCATAAACCCGAATCAAAGGCAACGATTTATTACCCTAGTGACGAACGCGGTCGTGCTACACGTTATTGGATCCAAGAATCTATGACTCTCTTACCAACATAGACCGTGACCTTGAATCCAAGATAGCCTGCGAACGCAAGTGACGCAAATCCGATTATCAGAGCTTGAAGATTTCGCCTCTCTATGCCCGACTGCTTGATTCCAGTCTCTGGCGCATCCTCCATATGCGTGGTCTTGGAGAGATCAGGTATGTACTTGAAGTCGAAAGTAGTCTCCACTCCAAGCCCCTGCTTATTTTCAACAATGACTTGCCAGAAGATCTTCCGCAACGCCTGGCTTCTGTCAGTGAGTCCTCCAACAATTGAGATGATGTGGAAGGTACTGATATTTTTCGCCGGTCCAGGTACGGTATGGATCTGTAAGTATAGCAAAGGGCCATGAAAAAGAGACATTGTCCCAATGCCAGAGCCCAGTAGTAAAGATTTGGCCGCCCTAAGCCCAGCGCGTCGCACAGCTCATTGCCATTCAGAAACCTGGCGTTGACCTGAAGGAAAGATTCCGAGGCGAAGCTAGGGGGTTGAGCCTATCCATGGTCAGATGCTTATGATCCACCCTAGATCGATTCGGAGCCCTACAGCAAGACATTTGATAATATTATTGGCGAGTATCTTCGATGTTTCCGTTGGATGGATTTCGTACAATAGCAAAACTTCCATAACCCTTTTGGCCTTCTCTGGCGTCTCAAACGGCTCAGTCGGCGTTCCCATCAAATATGCGATATAACGCCATAAAGCAATGTAATCGACAGTCTCTTGCTGTGTCATCCAGATGCCTTGACGTGGCAGAGACAGCCATATAAGCGTTGCAGAAAACGTGCCGATAGTTGCTATACAGTCTAAATCATTGATCGGGATTCCCCATGCTTTCACATCGTAATATTCCGGTCTTTGCTGAGCTAATTTCATTATCCTTTGACGTACGGCCGCATGAAGCAAGCGGACACGTATGGAGGACGCAAAGCCAGCGCCACCAGGCTGGATCGATGCTAGGGATTGGGTGCATTGCAGTATATGCTGGGTTGTCTCGAACAAACGGTGTCTAGCGACTTTGGTGGAGAAACCTCCGGTTCTAGCTAAGGTCTCTACAACCCTGGCGGCTCCCATCCCTCCAAGTAGGGACTGGAAGGCCAATCCAGTCAAGCTGGGGCCGCCATATCTGTAGAAACAGTCTTGTCCGCGGGCGATCTGCTCCCAGTCTACCCAAGGTGGAACTGTGTTGACCTCCCGCCATAGCTGGCTCAAAGTCTCGTCGTTGTCGGCATTCTCTTGCAACAAAATATAGAAATCTCTCTTCGCATTCGAAGGGTCCTCACTAGTACGTTGGGTCAAGCCAACACGTCTTGAGTTACGCGGCAGAGCTTTCTGTGGTGGGGGTGAAAGGTCATTCAAGCGGGATAACGCTTTCTCTGCCAACGTATCATATGAATGTTTCATGGGTTGCATTTGAGCCTCTGTCAGATGGGCTGGGGTCAAGGTGAAGGTGTAACCCCACGCGGATCTGGTATTCTCGCCTTTTCCGACCCAAAACTTGGGCCAAGCCATGCGTGAGCGTCGTAAAGTACATCTTCCAGAGGGAGAATGAACGAGCTGGTTGTGGGAGAAAGGGTGGCAAAACTGTGATCTACGGCTATTGAATGGAAGCGTCATCGCTTTCGATTTAGAGTAAGTTATTCTATATACCTTACCCCGGAAGAATCCTGAACACTAACCATACCACCGTGATCTGTAGGGGGAACACAGATGATTTGAATGACAGATGTATTGACTTCATCAACGACATTCATCGCGCTCGAACGCTGGCAACAGAAGTTCAGGTTATGCCTCTTACTACTCGTAAATTTCGCAAACAAACGTGACCAAACAGTGGCTATCGGCCGACTGTTTGATGTTGTCCTCGTAGACCTGAAGCCCCTCATGCCATCAAGATGACAATTGGCTGCCTGGATCTTCCCTTTATCCTCGAACATTTTCCTTCATTATCAGATGTGGTTTACTTGGCAATCACAGCGCTTCATTCTCACTCAATTCCTCCCCTGCTATGCCCTTTACCGGGCGTTGGATCTCCACCCTTTTCGACATAAGCGATTTCTCCAGCTCCTCCTGCATAGCCTTCTCCATCCTTACCTCCCCTGCCATCTTTACAACGAAACTTTTGCTGACCTGAAGAAGCCGGAGTGCCTGGCATATCGGACCAGCCACCGCCAGAGGATATCTAGCCCATCCATACCATGTAAGCTCAAAAGTCTCCAATTTGAGGTCATCCTTCACAAACTGCTTGATGAGGTCGGCCACCCACTCTCGCTGACCGTTCTGAGCATGGCGCGAGACCACAGATATCTTGATGTGCTTGAGGAGTTGCAGGTGTCGAGTCGGTAACACAACGCTCTTTCGTCCTTCGTCGGGATTACTTCGATATTTAAAGATGTTGCAGCCGTAAATTATTCCACTCGCTTCATAATGTACTTGCCTAGACAAGGTTTCGAAGTCAGCATAGAAACTATACAGGAGTAGCAAGCGGTGCCAACAGGTGGGGCCCCGACCCAGGATTGGCAGCTCAAATTGACATTCCACGTACCGACAGGCTATAAGAATCTCAAGGAATAGTTTCTTATGACGCCTTCTCATGTGTGTGGTAGTGCACTTAGCCCATTGAGCTCGGTGTCGAGCCGCATTCTGCCCAGTCAGGCCCGGAAATTCGATGGAGGCATTCGGTGTGGTGAGAAGGATTTTGTATATAGAGTTCCTGATCTCCGGAGGAAAGTCCAGAAAGGGAAGAGGCTTGGAGGACTTCTTCTCAGACTTTGGACTCGAATTCTGGACAGCAGTCGAATTCAGCTGTCTTGCGGTGCTCATATGTCTTGTGGTGTTTCTACCTAAGCGCGATGTCACGCCATGCTTGGAGAACTCTTGTTCGACGTCTCTGGCATTGTTTTGGACCTGAGTCCGATGATGATTTCCCCAGCCATGTCGAGGACTGGCGGCAACCACAGCGTCTTGATCAATCTCATCATCACCTGTCAAATCGACAGTCGGCGGTGCAAGGCTTTGAAATGCGATAATTCTATGCATGTGATCCTTATGCTGGGCTGCTGCTCCGATTGAATCTGAGACAGTCAAGTCGCAGGCGTGAGAAGGATGTCTCATCACTTTAGGCGTCTTTGAAGATGTAAGAACCACTTCAGGTTCTATAAGTGGGCAACTCCACGTACTGCAGCCAGCCTTACACTAGACATCGCTGAAGAGTCGAAGCAAGGCGAAATCAGGGAGGTTTCGGACAATGTTTCCCAGGTATTCGAGAAAGTGCCACCTCTTAGAGCAAATTAGCCCTCCACACTTCCAGGAGGAATTTGGGTTGTGAATGCTCGCCTCCTTTGATAATGTGACCTAGACTGAACTTCGAAGTTTCGGTCCTTCGGGGTTTTGCCCCGCACATGATGCGGATGCACTGGTTTCTAAATGAATGCTAAGGCAAGCTAAGCCTAATACGTCGCTACTAAGCCATTAATGGCCTACACTTATTAGTGAAATACCGATTTTCTAATAATAAATAAGTAGAACTATTAATTTAGGCTTATTTAACGTACTTAAAAGGTCTATTCATAAAGTCGTGGTAGGGAATAGTAGGTATTTAGAAAGAGGCGCTAATAAGATTTACCTATTTAATATATATAAAACCTACTAAAGATTTACCCGTTCGTACGTTTTAGTGGGTTTTGGTTATTTTAACCTTATACTCTATGAGGGAGCGCTGACGTCACAAAGTCGGCCCCCGGAGCGAGGCACGAGCGGAGGCCGGCCGCCCCTAGTCAGGCCCCCGGAGGAGTATGAGTACTGAGATTAACCTCGCGATTGATAATTTGGATTTCGTTCATATATATATAACCATGAAAGCCTACTGGTATGATGGAGAAGCTGTAAGTCACGTTTGTCTCTCGAAAGAGTTCATTGTCTAAGAGGCTACCAGGGCGATCAGCGGGAAGAGCATGATTCGGGGCGATCAGTGAGCGTAGATTATCTATCTCAGCTTGGAATTTTCTATCACCATTGCCCCTCCGTATCAGATGTGGATGAAATTGCATCCAAAAGGTCCTATAAGAACAGGGATGAGATAACCATCTCTCCGGAAAAGATGCGAGATGTGTACGATGGTTCGTACTTATTGGGGTCACAATCTTAGAACGCGGCTCCCGTCTCAAGTCGCGAGACCGGATTTGATCGCTAGTCTTTTACTCAGTCGCTGATTCCGGTATATGTGGTAGAAAAGGTCAGGATGTTCTTCTCCGAGCATCTCCACGAAGACGAGGAGATTCGATACATCCTCGAAGGCCACGGATACTTCGACGTACGAAGCGCAAACGACGAGTGGATCAGGATACGATTGGAGAAAGACGATCTGATCAGTACGTACTCTTTCACGTTATCACTCTGCGTTGGTGCTCAATATGCATACGACTTCCGGGGTACTTACTGGCCGCTTCTTGACCGTTTCTGGGCCATCCGTCTAAGCTCAATATCAGTACATACAGTCATTTAGCAAGAGCGACGCTGACTCTATGTGTACAGTTCTACCTGCTGGGATCTTTCACCGCTTTACCACAGACAGCAACGATGTATGCAGCGAGTGAATCCACAACCATGTAAGCTTGATACTGACAACATTTTCTAGTATATCAGAGCAATGAGGCTTTTCAAAGAAGACCCGAAATGGACGCCGCTGAATCGGGCTCCTGAATTAGAAGCAAATCTTCACAGAAAGAGTTATATTCAGAGCAGGGACCCGAAGGCTGGGATGATGACTTGAAGAGTTCTTGGGGCTTGATATGCTACGTCGTAAGGACGGAATGATGATTGAAAGGGGCATTGACCTACATATACGGCTTGGTATAAGAATATCGATGCTGGAATAGTAATGTTGCCGGAAATGTGAAGCTTCGTGCCTTCAAAAGATATGATTTCCTTGTTTCCCGTAATGGAACAATCCACTTCCTGAAGTCTGCGGTGCCAACGCCAAATGTACCTCTTGTTTGCGACATTCGCCTACCAGATCACACTCTTCTTGGCTGTAATATTAGACACCCGTGATAGTAGGCCATCTGGTCTTCATTCAGAGGTTAATGCTCGACCATTGGTTGCGTACATCTCAATACAAGCTACCTCTCCGAGGCGCTATCGGGCGGCACGAAAGTACGGCCGCAGAAGCATAAAACCAAGTATCCCTCTCCTGCCTTCATGGGCTTATAGAGTATCAGTCAAAAGCTTGTTCATCTTCGTAATCTTGGACGAAACGCTAAGATCAATTGTCCGGTCCCCAATTTCGACAACCAACCCCCCTTTGATGTCAGGATTGACCTGTGGGACCAGTCAGCATTCGCTGGGAGCTGATGTGTTTTCAAGACGAACCTTAGGGATAACTTTCAACTTCTTGCCCTGACTGTATTCTGACTTTGAGACCGCTGTCTCTAGCCGCTGCAGTGTTTTCATATCAAGTTTCTTCATGAATAATTTGGTAAACAATCTTCGTTTAATCAGTCACGCAGTCGCAGACTCACCGATGCGCTCGTTATGATCAAATCGACCTCTCCTCTTGCGGCACCCATGAGCGTAGTGAATTTCTCGCAAATACCCTCCAGTATTCCAAGTCTGTTGTTATCGGCCAATGTCTTTAAGAAATTCTTAACGGTGTCGCCCTTGTCGGCTCCCCCCATATGCTTCTGTAGCTCCTGTACTATTTGGGACTTGTCTCCAGCGGTGAGGGTAGGAGCAGTGAGAATTTTAGGGAGTTTGGGGTCCTTTTTGAAGACATCGGACAAAGCTGCGAGGGATTTGGACGTGGTTTCGAGAGCTGACAATTTTACTGCCGCAGTGTACTGGAGGCGCGTCAGATCAGCCTGCGATGGAAGCCAAAGTGACAGGAAGTGTGGTCGAGATACATCGCACATACCAATGCACTTGCGTATGTCCCGTCTAGTCCGTAAAGAGGTACCGGTGGTTTAGATTCTGGACTTGCCGGTGTTGCGTAGGTCCTCAGGGCTGAGGATGTGATGGTGCAAGCTTTCCGAGAAGCTGCGGCTCGCGAAGAGACTGTCCTCAAATGTTGCAGCAGCATTTCGGTGTGAAGACAACAGAACCACTTTAATGGCTGAAACTGAGTCAGGACCCTCGGACGTTCAGCTTTTGAGGAGTGATTGAGAGTGAGGCGGGTCCTCGTTTAAAGTTGTCCTGTCCAGATGGACGACTTCTTCACACGACGCTGTGTGAACGCTTTTGTTCTAAGTAACTATGGCATACTCTCAAGGTGTATATGCCTAGCCTTGGAGCTCATCTTGCGAATCTGAGCATCAAAACGGTCATGTCTTGGTCATCTGGGTTCGAGTCTACAATGTCGCAGTTAACGTTGTTCCCCCAAATCGAACAGTGTGGCAACTCTTGCGATAAGGACGTCCGCGTCCCGTCGATTGTCATAGGCAATGAGCCTTCGCCCCCAGAAGATGCTGCACTCCAATTCATGGACCAATTCCCTAAACATGCTCATCAAAGCCAATCATGCCTTGTTTCCTGCAGACCTAGAGTACACTGGATATTTGAATGTCGTGCTCCCATGCCGCACAAGACACCCTTCCAACGTCATGCCTTGCAGCTTCAATCGCTTCTTAGCATACTATCTACGAGGTCCCCAAGGGGACCCCAGAAGTCCTTGCCGCTCGCCAAGTTGTGCTCATCGATGAAGAGAACGTAGTGCTTGAAGCTCGTGTTGAGATGTGGTTCTAGTCCAAGCTGGACAATGACAGGATAATGGTGGCAGTAGATGTGAGCGTAAACACGATACAGCCGCTTAAAGAGTTGGCGAATCAAGACGGGGAAAGTCTTTGGGAATGGGACGCCTAGCAAGCAGGTGTCAGCGATTGGGGTAAACATTGTCGGCCAGGTAGACTTGCCTATTCTGCTAGGAAACATAGACTCGTTGTCAATGTTGTTCTGGACCCAGGCCATCAAATGCTCGATGTATTCAGGTGCTGGCATCTTCGTGGGTCGCTTGAAATTCTCCGAGTCCTGCCATAGATATTCGAATCTTCGTACTGTGAGTGCTGTACCAGGAATCCAATGGAATATGCTCACTCGTCGGTAGCCTTCATCTCCGGGCACGATTGTGGAGAACAAAACTCTGTTATTGAGCCATAAAGTAGATTGATCTGATTGTAGAAGTCCACCACTGTAAAGTGTTAGATAGATTTACACATAACCTGACCAGGGCCGCACGATGCAGGGTCTAGCGGAGGTCTTTGTACCATTGACGGCAAGCCATTCACTCAAATCTTCCCCCTCAGGAAGTTTCACAGCTTTTCTCAGGCTGCCGCTACCGAGAGTCGCTTCGGCAAATTGACGTAGTTGGTAGCTGCTCGTTCCTTTGTTTGCGTTTCTGGGTTTAAACTGGCCCCTTGTCCTGGCATTTCTAGAAATGTTACTTGGTAAGCCAGGGCTCACATGCGCCTACTCATCCCCGTGACTCTCTAATGCTGCGTCTGACTATGCTGTATTCATTGCTGTTGGTGTAGCGTGGATGGGAGGCAAACTGGGGAGTAGCATATGCTCGGGAGTGCCCTTGAAGACACTCTTTTGAAACACCTATGGGGAGATCGCAAAGACGAACATTGTAGTGATGAAAGAACTCATCACGAATTCGCAAAGCTTGCGCTTTGGGTCGTTGCTGCATTAATCCGTCAGCCAGGAAGCTTTACTTTGTTACCTCGGCGCATTACCACTTTGGGGACGGCAAGCTGAACACCAGACCAGGAAAGGCCTAGCAATAGCGTTGATTTTGAGCCTTTCCAGATTTGAGATTGCACATCATGATGCGGACCGTACACTGTATGTTGGTGTTATTCGTTTCTTGTAAATATTGACGGTGTCTTTGGCCAATGACAACACTTTTTCTATAGACGCGCTAGACGCGCTTACTATACTTTACTTTCACCGCGAAATGCGAATCTGAGCCGAGTGAATTTGACAAATTCTATCATATCACCAGTAAGCGACGATTCAGCAGGGTTTGGCATACTGCTGGCGCTGATTACGCACCAACGCCCTATTCGTGATCGAACTACAGCCAGTGACATTAGATCTTGGACTGGAAGCCCCTATCAGAAAGCATTCAGGCATTGTCGGTCGACTTCCATGTTATGTTTCGCATGCGCTACCAGTCCGCTGAGATGGAAATCCGTGAGCCGTGGGTGCAGCCTCTCAGCAGTATCTACAAGTCGTCGCCCGCATAGCACAAGAGGACGGCGATCAATCTGTACCGCATCTAATCCACTTAACCCGACCGGGACTTCAAATAAATTCCATCCCACCCGATATTTCTATCCAGGATCCTTCGAAGCTGCTCCTATTCCGAAAGGTGGTTTTGCAGTGAGGGGGGAGTTGGTGTACCACAGGCGCGGAGGGCCTGCTTCTAAGACAACATTACGGGAGGATAATCGTCCTCAACCTCTTTCACATATTGGGATTAGCTTTCGAAAACCCGATATGCGAGATGAACCACGCGAGAGAATTGGTGACATGTTGAAAAGGGCTCCTAGCTCCGCGAAGAGGTCCACGAAAGCATCAGACGACGCTCGAGTTGAGCGACGTGAACGACAGCCCTGGCAGATTCAGAAGAGTGCGCTGTCAGAAAAATTCGGCAGCTCAGGCTGGTCACCACGCAAACGCATCTCACCAGACTCCCTAGAAGGCATTCGAGGCCTTCACGCCCAGTACCCTGATACATACACAACCCCCGTGCTTGCCGAACAATTCAAGGTCTCACCAGAGGCTATACGCCGCATACTCAAGAGCAAATGGAGGCCCAATGACGAAGAAGAAGACGATAGGCGAGAGCGCTGGAACAAACGTGGCGTAAATATATGGGGTCAAATGAACGAGCTGGGCATCAAGCCTCCGCGGAAATGGAGAGACCAGGGCGTCGGAAAGTTCGAGAGAGGTCACCCAGCAATGATAGGACAATTTGGACCTTCGACCAAAGCTACACACAAAGTATGGTCTGACACTAATGGTTCCACAGAGAGTCATCCTGCTATTCCTGCTGTCAAGCATGAAGTAGGTCAGGTGCCATTAGCGGACAGGATCCTCTAATCATGTTAAACCGCTCAATCTTATTATCAGGCTACCATGCCGGATATATATATCGAAGATCTAGCATTATATTTAATTGAAGCTACTTGAAGACAATACACGAATGTAAGAACACTAAGATCATGGAGAATTATTCGAATTACTATAAACGTTAGCCTGATAATATATACCTACTAGTTATAGTAAGGACTTAAGGATAAGGAATATAAAACATAGATAAAGTAATATAAAATAGTTATATAATTATATATATTTTAATAATTTATAACCTTTAATAAGAGTAAAAAGGTTTCTACTTTAATAGCTAAGATTAAAGTAAATATTAAGTTAATTCTAACTTTAAGTATTAACTTAAAATACTTAATTCTAGCTATTAATATTAACTTAAAAACATCTTAATTCCTTAATAATTTAAGTTAAAACTAACTATTAAGAATCTATTATTTAGTAGAATAGTTATATATTTATTAACTATCTAGAAGTATAAATCTATAAAAATAGTATTTATAAGATTTATAAGATTTATAAGTAGGACTTAGTATTCCTAAGGATAAATATTAAAATATAATATACCTAGTAAATCTATACCTATAATAATTACTACCTTTTATAAAGAAAGATAGTATCCTTACTATTATAGTACTAGTAAGATACTTTAAGTATATAAGTAACTAATATAAAGTCTTATATATATATCTATTATTATATATATAAGAATAAAAGAAATATAATATAATATAAAATTAACCTTTTATTAAGTAGTATTAAAAGTTAAGTTATTCTAATAGTAATAATAAGGTTAAGATAATAATAATTAGATTATAAAGTAAATTTAATAATAAGGAAGAAGTATATCTTAAAGCCTAGTAAGAAATAAATATTATTAGTAGTATAGCTATTAAGTTATAAGTATATAAGTAAGATTTATATCTGATTTAATTAGATTTTAGATAAATTATTAGACTAATTT
>JAABUK010003336.1_pt1 | contig 27329 bp, 19 predicted proteins | sample 5559141 | NCBI WGS metagenome assembly JAABUK01 (sample SAMN10711869, study PRJNA513367) | rock metagenome | isolation source: Antarctica rocks | place: Antarctica: Victoria Land, Pudding Butte nord | collected 2016-01-03
CCGCCGAGACAGTCTTCCTTGACCCGGATCAAAAAAGTCCGCGCGCGCAGGAATTTGAAGAAAAGCTTTCAGGCCGCATCGTCGGCCAAGAGCGCGCCGTGCGCCGCATGAGCGGCCTGTACCAGATTTTTCTGGCCGGAATGAACGCGCCCTCGCGTCCCGTCGGCACAATGCTTTTTCTGGGGCCGACCGGCTCCGGCAAAACGCGCGTGCTCGAAGCCGCCGCCGAAGTGCTTTTCGGCGACCCGCACGCGATTATTAAAATCGACTGCGCGGAGTTTCAGCACTCGCACGAAATCGCCAAGCTGATCGGCTCGCCTCCCGGCTATCTAGGCCACCGCGAAACTTCGCCGATGCTGACGCAGGAAAACCTAGACCGTATGCACACGGAAGATACCAAGCTTTCGCTTATTCTCTTCGACGAAATCGAAAAGGCTTCCGATAGTCTCTGGCAACTGCTGCTCGGCATTCTCGACAAAGCGACTTTGACGCTCGGCGATAATCGTCGTGTCGATTTTTCGCGCACCATTGTTGTCATGACCTCGAATCTGGGCGCGCGCGAAATGTCCGAATTGATTTCGGGCGGCATCGGTTTCAGCTCCGGCAAGGGATCGAAGAATCCGCAGGACGCAGACGTTGACCAAAAAATTTATCGCACGGCAGTCGAAGCGGCGAGACGTAAATTCTCGCCGGAATTTATGAATCGCATTGACAAGGTCGTTGTCTTTCGCTCGCTCAAGGAGCATCACCTGCGCCAGATTCTGAACCTTGAGCTGCAAGCTGTGCAGGAGCGCGTGATGCATTCGGCGGGCACAAAATTTGTCTTTCAGTGCTCGGACGCGGCGAAGGAAATGCTTCTCAGCGAAGGCATTGATTATAAATACGGGGCGCGCCATCTGAAACGCGCCATCGAACGTTTTCTTGTTTACCCGCTCTCGAATCTGGTGGCGACAGAGCAAGTCGGTTTGGGCGATCTGGTGAGCGTGGATTTGAACAAAGACACGGGCAAGCTGGTTTTCTCGAAACGCTCGGGCGGCGCGTTGATTCAAGATGTGCCCGAAATAGCGGATGAGCCGGAAGAAGTCGAAACAAAATCCGGCGGCGTCGCGCTGCCGATTCCGCAAACAAAGGTCGCTCGCAAAGGCCAAGGGCGCGGCGAGAAAACCGACGGTTAACCGAAGCACGCCGCATCACAAAAGCAGAAGCGCCGGATTGAATAATTCAGTCCGGCGCTTTTTTGTGTACGAGTCGTGCGACATCAGCAGCAGCAGCGGTGGCGACACGAATTAGCGTTGAGTTTTTGAAGATGACTTTTTCGGCGATGCAATTATTTGCGGCTGTGTTGCGGCGGCGGGCGACAATCGCTTAAGAGCTTCAAACGCAATGCGCGAAAGATACGGATCGGGCGCGGCGAGCACACTCTGCAAGAAAGGAATCGCCGCCGGATCGTTTATCGAGCCGAGCGCGCGTGCGGCTTCGCGGCGCACATCATCGCTCGTTGTTTTATCAGTCAAAGCGGCGATTAACGCGGGCACTGCGGCGCGGCTCCCGATCTGCCCGAGTGAACGCGCGGCGGCGCGGCGCACAAACTCATTTTCAGCGACGTTGCGCCGACGCACGCGATTCAGTAAGCCACTTGCGCGAACGCGTTTTGACAGGATTTGTGTGAGGGGAATCGTAGCTGACTCATCTGCAATCTCACCGAGCGCGACGGCGGCGGCACCGCGCACGCCCGCACTTTTATCTCGTCCGAGAATGTTTACGAGCGAGGCCACGTTTCCCTTCATACCTGTTTTACCCGACGCATAAGCCGCCTGCTGCCGCACAAACTCATTGCGGTCACCGAGCAAAGGCGCGAGCGCGGCGGCTGCTTCTTCCGCAGGTAACGAAAGCACGGCGGCGGCTGCCGTCGCGCGCACAATTGCCGACTCATCGCGCAACGCCGCCGCAGCGACACGCGACGCATCCGGGCGTTTTATCGCGCCGAGCCTTTGAACGGCGTCACGTCGTTCTTCAACGCTCGGTGAAGTCAAACGCGCACGCTGCCGCTCTATTTCAGTCGTTTGTCCAGCGAACGTTGATAAAGCGATGGGGAGGATTAACAGCGCCATTAGCCCATGCAACAGAGATATATGCGCCGACTTGTTGGATACGAATGAAAGGCTTTTGTTCGCGGGGGCGATAGCGTAGTGGCGCATTAATGTCATGATGGAAATATAGTTCAAAACTTCTTCAAATCACCTCTGAATTTATCAGCAGTATCCATAGGGTGCAACAAGCGATCAAGCTAAATCGTCGCCGGTTTCTAAATCAATGATGCGCGTAGAAACGCTTTCGGCGTGAATGTCGAGCAGGCCGATTGATCTGGGCAAGTCAAAGCGTTTGACTCCGGCTCCGCCCGGATTGAAAAGCAGCGTGCCGCGCCACGAGCCGACATAAAACTTATGGCTATGACCGAAGACGATTACTTCCGGCATTCGCTCTTCGATCAAATGTTTCTGCGCCGCAGTCAGTTTCTCGGCTGCCGCAAACTGGTGCCGCACGTAAAATGTGCGCGCGCTAATTACTGCTATTCGCTCGTTCGGCAAACACATTGCGGCGTCCGCCTCTATGTTGCCGCGCACGGCAATGACGGGCGCAATGTTTTCCAATTGCCAGAGAATTTCTTCGTCGCCGACATCGCCCGCGTGGATAATGTGATCGACGCCCGCGAAAAGTTCGGGGACGAGCGGATCGAGCTTGCCATGTGTGTCGGAGACGACGCCGACACGCGCGAGCGGTTTGGCTTTTTTGGCGTGTAGCGTCACGAATCTATTTTGGAGGCAACCGTGTGCATCGTGTCAACGATCAGCACGGCGATAGGGGGATAAAAAAGCAAGTCTGGGCGCACATGCTGATCGAAAAAGAAGGCCATGTCGCTCACCACATAATGCATGTGCTCGCCGACGAAAAGCCCGAACGCGATGCTCACGGCATAGCCGATGACAAGAAAAGCCGAAGCAGTGAAGCGCGTGAAGGGCTTATCCGGCTTTTCTTCGCCGCTCATAATCGAATCCTGCACAAAACTCGGGCGATAGGTGTAACGCACAAAGCACTCGCGCAAACGCAGCGCGAGATGCCAGACGCCGATCACAAACAAGGTAATGAGCATCGCACGCCCGAAAAAACTGTTGAAATTCTGCCAGAAACGCGGCTTGAGCATAGCGACGATAAACGTCGAAAGAAACAACGTAACAGTCGTGAAAACTGCTTGCTGCATGGCAAATGTTTCGCGCCGCTCGACCTCCAGCCAGCGATCAACCGCTTTGTCGATCCGCGCCTGCACCGTCACCATGCGCATACGCCGCGCATGAACATTGTTCGAATGAATAACCGAAGAAGAAGAAGAATGGCGCAGGCGCTCGCGCTTTGCGTCATATTGCGCGCGTTCCTGTGGATCACTGAGCGTGCGGTAGGCGAGCGCTAACAGCGCAAAGTCGTGCGACGCGTCCGCTGAATCTTGATTAACGTCTGGATGATAAGCACGCGCCAGCCGCCTGTAGGCAGACTTAATCTCAACCGCCGACGCAGTGGATTTAACACCCAGAATTTTGTAGTAATTAACCACCGCGCTTTTCTTCAACTCCAAAAGCCAGCGATGGGACGCCCTTAATAATCTCTGCGTATGCGGGCAGGAAGGGTCGCCCGTGAAAATCGCATTATAACACTGTCAGGCGAATTTAGTCTTCCGGTTAATTATTGTTGTGTAAAGGTTAAAATGAGATGTTTGAACAAGGAGGGCGAAATAAAACAGAGCAAAGGGCCGATTCTTGCAACCTCGGTGGTGAGTCCGAGTGGGGCGAGGACATCTTAGTGGTGACCGCACCCTTTAGCTCTTGCATATTTTATTGCAAGAGCTATACCAAAAAGGAAAAAGCTAAAAACCTAAGGTTTTGAATAGCGATGCGCCAAACATCTCGTCGAGTGTCCACTTTTATGGACAATTGTCTACAATTTAAGACACTCGACAAGCCGGACTTATATTGCCCCAGCAGGCTTGCGAAAAAAATCGGGGCAGCGAAAAACACTTAAGCATCTTTCACTGCCCCGATTTTTGCGATTATTATATTCCCGCCGCGAGACGTCTAAGGTCGCGCCGCGTTGCTTTGATCGTTGCCGTCAAACTGATTTTCGGCGCGCTCGACGATTTTCAAAAGCGTGCGGACGGCGATGCCCGTCGGCCCTTTGGCTCGATAAGGTTTCGCATCGTCGCTCCATGCCGTGCCTGCAATATCCAGATGCGCCCATGCCACGCCGTCGGCAAATTCCTTCAAAAAGGCGGCGGCGGTAATGGTTCCTGCTTTGCGCCCGCCGACGTTCTTAATATCTGCGATGTCGGATTTAATTTGCTTCGTGTATTCCTTATCGAGCGGCAGTTGCCAGAATTTTTCACCGACTTCTCTGCCCGATTCGATTACTTCGTCTATAAGCTTTTGATCCGTGCCGAGAATCGCCGCGTTGACATCGCCGAGCGCAATTGAGACCGCACCGGTCAGCGTCGCCATATCTACTAATCGCGTCGCGCCGAGTTTCTTCGCATAGCTAATCGCGTCTGCCAGAATCAAACGCCCTTCGGCATCCGTATTGATGACCTCGATTGTTTTGCCGGACATCGCGCGCACGACATCGCCCGGCTTCGTCGCCGTGCCGGAAGGCATATTTTCCACAGACGGCACGACGCCGAGAACGGGAATCTTAGGCTTGAGTTGGGCGATGGCGCGCATCGCTCCGAGCACAGTCGCGCCGCCCGTCATGTCGTACTTCATCAGTTCCATGCTCTCGCCGGGCTTGAGCGAGATGCCGCCCGTGTCGAACGTGACGCCTTTGCCGATAAACGCGAGCAACTCGTTTCCGTTTTGCGTCCCTGCATTCTGCGGCGTGTATTTGAGCACGATCATCTTCGCGGGTTGTTCGGAGCCGCGCGAAACGCTCAACAGTGATCCCATGCCTTCCTGCTCCATGCGCGCTTCGTCGAGCACATCGACTTCGAGGCCGAACTCTTTGGCGATTTGTTCAGCGCGTGCCGCCATATCCGTCGGCGTCATGTACGCGCCGGGTTCGTTGGCAAGGTCGCGCGTGTAATTGACTGCTTCGCCGATGATGCGCCCCTTCTCTGCGCCCTGCTGCAAAGCATTTTCATCCGCGTCTTCGATGATAACGGTGAAACGATCAATGGTGCGCTCTTCCTTATCGGACGTGCGGTATTTGTCCGGATCGAACAGCGACATAATTCCGCCTTCGACGGCTGCCGCGACGATGCTTTCCGCGTCTCCTTCCGCGCGCGGCACAAAGGCAATCGACTTGACGTTTTTACTCCGAAGGAAACGCGTGGCCGCGCCCGCCGTTTGCGAAATTTGCGCGGGCTTGTAATCCGCTCGCTCGCCGACGCCTATCAGAAGCAATCGCTGTGCTTTCAATTTTCCATCGCCGCCGCTCTTGTCAGAAACCAAGTGCATGTAAACAAGTTCGCCTTCCTTGCCCTTCAGCTCCTCTGTTTCGATCACAGAGCGAACGAGGCCGCCGGTGGCAGCGTCGAGTTCCTTCAGAAACCCCTCGTCGGCTTTTTCGTTTATGAAAACAGCGACGGCCAGTGCCTGCGCTTCATCTTCCGCATAGCGTTTTGCGCTTCCCGTAATCTGCATTTCGTTTTTACCTTTCGTGAGATTAATCTTTGTTTCGTTCTTTTAGCTGCGCGCGCGTTTCGCGTTCAACCGTGCGGCGCATTTCCGTTTCCCGCTTATCATATAATTGCTTGCCGCGCGCGACTCCGATTTCAAATTTGATGCGCCCGTTTTTCGTGTACACGCGCGTCACGACGAGCGTCATGCCCTTCATCGTCGCCTGATCTTCGAGTTGATTTATTTCCCTGCGGTGAAGCAAGAGTTTTCGCTCGCGCAGCGGTTCGTGATTCTCCCGATTGCCGTGCGAGTACGGAGAAATATGCGCGTTCAATAACCACGCTTCGCCGCCTCGCACAGCGACATACGAATCCTTCAACTGCACGCGGCCTTCGATCACGCTTTTGACTTCCGTGCCTTTCAGCGCGATTCCGGCCTCATATTTATCCGAAATATGATACTCGTGAAACGCCGCGCGATTCGCCGCTAAAACCTTTTCTTCCTTCGTCGCCGCCATGAACTAATCTACCACTTTCTGACACATTCCTTCGCTCGCTTGCGATCAGCACGCAAGGCTGGTTACGACATTTCTTTCGCCGACATGCGCGATCATTTCCGGTTCGACAATACCGTAAAGCGTTGTGCGCTGCACGGCCTCTAAGCCTTCAGCTTCGATGCGCCTGTGCAATTCCGCCGCTGGAACATACGAGCCATGAGATGCGCCCGCTGCGCGCGTAATCCGTTCTTCGATCAATGTGCCGCCCAGATCATCAGCGCCGCAATGAAGCGATTGGACTGCCTCGTCAAGCCCGCGCTTGACCCACGCGACGGCCTGTATGTGCAGCAACTCTTCGCGGAAAAGCAGGCGGGAAGCGGCAATTAAATTTAACGCTTCGCGCGTCTGCGGGCTACAGAGTCCGCGCTTAACGGCAATCGGCGCCTTCTCTGCGACGAACGGCAATTGAATAAATTCCGTAAAGCCGCCGGTTCGCCTTTGCACCGCAAGCAATCGCAAAAGATGTTCGGCGCGCTGCCCGACTGTTTCAATGTGCCCGTACATCATCGTCGAAGTCGTGCGGACGCCAGCGCGATGCGCCGTCTCGACAATCTCGCACCACTCATCGCTCATTACTTTCTGATTGCACAAACGCCTGCGCACATCGTCAACGAGAATCTCGGCAGCAGTTCCCGGCATCGAGCCTAATCCCGCGACGCGGAATCGGTCAATGATGCGCGCGTAAGGTTCACCGCTTCGCTCATGTATGTACGCGATTTCTTCGGGCGAAAACGCGTGTATGTGAATCTGCGGAAAGGCGCGCTTTATCTCTTCGACAAGCGTGAAGTAAAACTCGACGGGCGTCTTCGCGTCCAGCCCACCCTGAATCGTCACTTCCGTAATGCCGAGCGAAAGCCTGCGCCCGATGTGTTCGAGACAATCAACAATCGTCATGCGGTATGCATCCGCATCATTGTCGTCGCGCCGGAAATTGCAGAAGCCGCAATGCTGCTCGCAAACGTTTGTGAAGTTCAAATTAAGATTAACGACGTATGTCACGCGCTTGCCCCACAAAGTTTCCTTCAATTCGTTTGCCGCCGCGTACATCTCGCGGCACGCCGCTTCGTTCTGCTCCGAAAGCAACACGGCAACATCTGCGATTGAAAGTTCCCTGCCCGCGACGCTCCGCGCGATAACGTCTTTTGTTTCCGTCGTCATACTTTATCTTTCAAACTCCACGCGCAAAGGCCTGTTCATCAACTCGTATGCCGCGTCGCGTGCTTTCTTGCCTTCATAGAGCACTGCGTAAACTTCGTTCGTGATCGGCATTTCAATATGCAATTGATCGGCAAGAAGTTTCACCGCGATTGACGTCTTCACGCCTTCGGCTACCTCGTGCATTCCCTTGACGATGTCGGGCAATGCGCGGCCTCTTCCTAATTCCTGCCCGACAAAGCGATTGCGAGATAGCGCACCGGTGCATGTCAAAACAAGATCGCCCATTCCCGCGAGTCCCATCATCGTTTCCAGATTAGCATTCTGTGCCAGAGCGAGGCGCGCAATCTCGGCGAGGCCGCGCGTGATAAGCGCCGCGATGCTGTTCGTTCCGAATCCTAAACCTGCGACCATGCCGGCGGCGACGGCCATCACGTTCTTCACAGAGCCGCAGAGTTCCGTGCCTGTAACATCCGTGTTCGTGTAGACGCGCAAATTATCAAAACTCAAAGCGTCCTGCACAAGGCGGCTGTCATTCTCATTCGCGCTTGCCGCGACAATCGCCGTCGGTTGCCCTGCGGCTACTTCCTGCGCGAAAGACGGCCCCGACAAACACACGAAACGCGGCTCGAATTTTTCGCCGACGACTTCAGACAGAATCTGCGAAATGCGTCTCCCTGTTCCAATCTCGATGCCCTTCGTTGCGCTGACAAAAATCGTTTCAGGACGTAGAAACGGCAGCATTCGCTCGCAGAGTTCGCGCGTGACATGCGAGGGCGACGCGAGAATCACCATCCACGCTTCACTCAATGCCTCGCTCAAGCCGCACGTTGCAAAAACATTTTGCGGGACAACAATCGACGAAGCGAGATAGCGCGTGTTCAACTGCTTCGCGTTGATTTCCGCCGCGACATCTTCGTTATGCGACCACAAACGCACTTGATGTCCGGCGCGCGCCGCGATGATGCCGAGCGCCGTCCCCCAACTGCCCGCGCCGATAATTGCCAACCGCTTCACAGTGTTTTCGCTTTAACGAAATTTATTTTCTGTGCCACTTCGCAGCCTTCGTATGTTTTCGCGGTGCATAAAAACGATCAGCACGCCGCACGCAATCGCCGCCATCATCAAGGGCGCAAATTTCATTGACAGAGGCAAGCGAGCGCCCGCGATGATTGCAATGCAGACAGGCAACGCGGCAACGGCGCAAATCGAGCCGAGCGAAACAAGGCGCGTCATCCATACAACGCAAATGAAAACAATCGCGGCGAGAACGACGGCGAGCGGCGCGAGGCAAAGAAAAACGCCGAGACCCGTTGCCACTCCCTTGCCGCCGCGAAACCCTAGCCATAGCGGAAAAACATGCCCGATAATCGCCGCCACTGCCGCCGCCGCAATCCACCAACCGCCGTTGAAATCAACAACGTATGCCGCCAGAATCAAGCGCGCCAACAAAATTGCCGCCGCTCCCTTCGCGGCATCGAGCGCAAGCGTCAGTATGCCCGCCAATTTACCCGCGCGCCTTGTGACATTGGTTGCGCCCGTTCCGCCCGAACCCGTCTCGCGCACATCCGCTTCCTGCGTCAATCGCACAATCAAAAAACCGAACGGAATTGAGCCGAGCAAGTATGCGGCGATTAAAATAAACGCGTGCCTCATCAAAAGATTTCGCGCGCCGGAAAATTTGCTGTAAAAGGCGAAGGAAGAATACAGCAAGCGGCACAATCGTGCGACAAGCAAAGGCTCATCGCTCATTATTATATAGACTTCAAAGTAAACGTCGCCGCAGCAGATCGAGCGCGGCTTGCGACGCCCGCCAGCGGATAAGATGCCTGTCGCCGGGCAGCATCAGCTTGCGATGCTCTACGTGCGCATCGTCTGCGAGCGCAATGTAAACGAGGCCGACGGGCTTTTCTTCTGTGCCACCGCTTGGCCCCGCGATGCCCGTCACGCTGATTCCGAAATCCGTGTCGGCGCGGCGGCGCACACCGTCGGCCATCGCTTCGGCGACTTCCGCGCTGACGGCTCCGCGCGCGGCAATTAAATCTGCGTCAACGCCGAGCGATCTGATCTTCGCGTCGTTCGAGTAGGTGACGACGCCTTCCATAAAATAAACGGACGAGCCGGAAACCTTCGTCAATCGCTCGGAGATTAAGCCGCCCGTGCAGCTTTCCGCGACAGCCAAGGTGAATCCCTTGACGGCGAGTCGCAGCCCGACGACTTCCTCCATCGTCTCGCCGCGAAAAGCAAAAATCGCGTCGCCGAGCCGTTCCTCGATTTGCCCCGCAAGGCCGTCCAAAAGCAGTTCGGCGTCTTGCTCTGTTTTCGCTTGCGCGGTGAGTTGGATTTCGATTTCGCTTTGATTAAAAAGAATCGTCGTTTGCGGATTTTTGTATTGCGTATAAACAGGCGCGATGCGTTCATCCACAGCCGATTCGCCCAAGCCCGCGACGCGCAGGATGCGGCGCGCCACACGCACGTCACCGGCTCGCGCAATGAGTTTCGGCAGCACGAAGTTTTCAAACATCGGGCGCATCTCGCGCGGCGGGCCGGGCAGAAGCGCAATGGCGCGTTCGTCTTGATCGAGATAAAGGCCGGGCGCTGTGCCGTTCGGATTTTCCAACACCTCCGCGCCTTCGATAATCATCGCCTGACGCGAATTTATCTCCGGCATAGGGCGTCCCATACGCTGAAACTTTTCGCGTATGCTCTCCAAAACTTTTTCGTTGAGCATCAAGCGGCGCGATAGGGCGCGCGCGGCAATCTTGCGTGTAATGTCGTCTTCCGTAGGGCCGAGTCCGCCCGTCGTGATGACGAAGCGCGAGCGGCGCAGAGCGTCTTTGATGGTTTCTTCGAGCCGCGCGTCGTCGTCGCCGACAATGGTTTTGAGTTTGACTTCGATGCCGATGTTGTTGAGTTTTTCGGTGAGCCAGAGACTGTTCGTGTCCGCGCGGTCAGGCGTTAAAAGTTCCGAACCAATGGCGATGATTTCTGCTGTAAGCATAAAAGAGATGAAGAGAGATTTGATCGTCGTTGCTTATTGTATGGGCGCTGCGGCGTCGCTTATGCCGAACACTTTTATTTCGCGCACCCACATCACAAAGGGACGCTTCGTCGGCCCTTGCTGCGCGGGCTGAAGGATTCTCGCGCGCGTTGTTTTAAGCGGCGCGAACGAAAATGCGGCGCGGTCATAATCATCGCCGGATTCAAGCGTCGAAACAGTGTGCCATACGCCTTTATCATCGAGCGTTTCCAGCTCTACATGGCGAGACGGCATAAAGCGATTGCGGTCGTAGCCCCAAAAAATATAGACCGCCGCGAGGGATACGGGTTGATCGAAGGCGAATTCGATCCAGTGCGGCGCGGGCGTTTCGTCGGAACTCCAGTTGCCTTTGTTGTAACGCATACGTGCGATTTTACGCACATCCGTTTCGCCGTCCGTCAAAGGCGCGGGACTATAACCGTTGTAACTCGAATCAACTGCGATATGCGTCGGGCGTAGTTCGACGAGCGATGAAACGGGCGCGGGCGTCGGCTGCGGCGCTTCCACTTTTTGAGCGGCAGCAATGTTGCGGCGCTCATACGCGTCGCGGCGCGCGAAAAAGACGGCGGCGCTCAAGATTGCCAGACAAAATAAAGCAATGAAAATTTGCAAGCCGCGCCTACGACTTTTTTCCCAGCCCGCTGCTTCGCGGCGCGTTAGCTTGACTGTCGAAGGCGAAGCGTTAAGTTCGCTGCCGCACGCTTCACAAAATTTATTGTGCGGCGAAACTTCCTCGCCGCACGTCGCGCAGGCGGATGCGCCGATGGGCTGCGTGACATAGCTTTCACGTTCGCCGCGTCCCGTTATCTTTGTAGATACTGTAGCGACACCACGCGCGTTTAGTTCATCCGTCGTGGCATTAAATTCTTTTACCGGCGAGAACTCTGCTGAAGCAAGTTCAGTTTTCGGCGCGTCTTTAACCTCGCGTCCCCGCGCGCGATGGACTGCGTCGAGAAACTCCGAAGCCGAGTTGAATCTGTCGTCAGGACTTTTTTCGAGCGCGCGTAAAACAACCGCTTCGAGTTCCGGCGCGATGTCGGAATTGACTTCGGAAGGCGGGCGCGGCGGCTGTTCAATATGCGCGCGCAAAATGTCTGTGCGCGGAAGCGGATCGGCAGTGTCCTTGCCGAACGGCGTCGCGCAGGTCAGCATCTCATACAGAATGACGCCGAGCGAATAAATGTCGGAGCGTTCGTCTACGGCATGGCCTTGCGCCTGTTCCGGCGACACGTATTGCGGCGAACCGTAAGCCCCGCCGAAGGTGTCCGTGTTTTCCGAGCCGACGAGTTTGACGATGCCGAAATCCGTGACCTTCGTGCGGTCATCGGGCGTAACGATGATGTTGGCGGGCTTCAAATCACGATGAATAATGCCGCGATGCGCCAGATTATTCTGGTCGCGGTAAATGAATTTCTGCGCGTAGGCGACGGCTTCCAGAATCTGCTCGAACAAATCGAGCGCGCGCGCAGTCGGCAACGGGCAGGCTTCGCGCGCCAGAAGTTGCGCCAGCGAGCGCCCGCGCACGTACTCCATAATGATGTAATACGTTTGCTCTGCGACGATGTAGTCGTAGATTTTGACGATGCCCGGATGATCGAGCTGCGATTGAATATAGGCTTCTTTTTCAAAGCGCGGCTTGAGTTGGCGCAGATCACGATTGTCGCGCGCGATGATGGATTTAATGGCGACTTCGCGCGGCAGTTGAAGGTGATGGCCGCGATAAACCACGCCCATGCCGCCGCGCCCGATGCGCTCATCGACTTGATAGCTTCCGATGATGGTTGTTTCGGTTGCCAAACTTTTAACCCGAGCCGCGCAAAAAGAAGCGGGCAATCTAATTTTTTCGTTGCGCTTTGTGTTAGTTATAACAGAAACAACCACGTATAGCTTGTCCGCCCGCGCGAAAAACAAAGCGATATTCAGTTCGATGTTTGAAGGAACTACGCACCTCGACTTAAGAAAAACTTGCCCGCTTCAAGCAGTCTTTTTTTCTTCGTAAACGTCGCGCAGGACTTCTGTGATAGATGGAGGCGGAGGAGTATTTTGATCGCGCGCGGCGGCGTTGTTGGGCGCATGGGCGATGACGTTATCTTTCAGTGCATCTGCAAACAACGCGGGCTGCTCCGGCGCGGCCTTTAAGCGTGCGGCGGTTTGCGGCGCGATAGCGTTCAACTTTTCGCGGCTCTGTGCGAGCAGATCGGCGGCGCGATTGCGGCGCGCGCGTTCGAGGCTGCGCACGGCGGCCATCGTTTGCGGCGCTTCAGCAGGCTCGCGCTCTAGTTTGCGCAGCAGGCGAACGTAGCGGCGCAGTTCCGGCGACGGAGCGAAACGCTGGCGCTCATCGAAGTCGGGATTTTCGACGACTTCGGCGAGATGCTCTATGGCCGCTTCGTGATGGCCTGCGCGTTGATAAAGAGCGCCGAGCGCGAAGCAAACGAGCGGCGGCGGGTCTGTCATCGAATGGAACACCTTTTCGCCGCGCTCGATTTCCCTTTCGATTTCGTAGCCGTACCAACGCTTGTCTTCCTCGCGCAAAAGATCGTTGGCTCTCACGTAAAACTTGAAGATGCGCGTCGTGTCTTCCTGTTCCGAATGCTGCACAGCGCGCCAGATAAAATAAGCGACGACGGCGAAAAAGACGATGACGAACGGAGGAATGTTCATCACGCCGAGCATCGAGATAATCACGATGAGGGCGAGCAGTTTTTGCGTCGCTTCTTTTCCTTTACTGCCCATTGCTTTTGCAATCCTGCGGTTAGCGGAAACGATGTATGAGGCTTAACGAACGATGTTTGAACGCGTTTCTAAATTCACTGTCGCGCGTTCATTTCTCACGTTCGTTATTTTGCGTTAAGTGTTTGTTCGATGCGCTGCCGGATCGCCGCGCCCGCTTGTTCTGTGGAAAGCGTGCCGCCCAGATCACGCGTTGTTTGCTTCTCCGTAACGGCAGCGCGCACGGCGTGTTCGACGCTCGCGCTTGCTTCCCCTTCACCCAAATATTCTAGCATCATCGCCGTCGTGAGAATAGCGCCTGTCGGATTGGCGATGCCCTTGCCCGCGAGCGGCGGCGCGCTGCCATGCACAGGCTCGAATAGTGAAACTCTGCCGGGATGAATGTTGCCGGATGCGGCAAGCCCTAAGCCGCCCTGAAGACCCGCGCCGAGGTCTGTCAAAATGTCGCCGAACAAATTATTGGTGACGATCACATCGTACTGCGATGGGTCGAGCACCATGAACATCGTCATCGCGTCAACGTATTGATGATTGCTTTCGAGTTCGAGATAACGCCCGGAGACTTCCTTGAAAACTCTTTGCCACAAATCGCCGCCGAATCGCTGCACGTTCGATTTGTCAGCCATCGTCACGCGCCGCCGTTTGTGTTCGCGCGCATACTCGAAGGCCGCCGTGATGATTCTTTCGACGCCGCGCCGCGTGTTCAATTCTTCCTGCGTCGCTATCTCATCAACGGTTCCCTTTTTGAGAAAGCCGCCCGCGCCGCAGTATGCGCCTTCCGTGTTTTCGCGGAAGACGACGAAATCAATGTCTTCGACGGCGCGGTCACGCAGCGGCGTCAAACGAGCGTCGAGCAATTTCACGGGACGCAAGTTTATGTAAAGATCGAGTCCGCGCCGCATCCCGAGCAAAATATCTTCGGCGTGCTGATTCGATGGCACGCGCGGATCACCGAACGCTCCGGCAAAAATCGCATCGAAATTCTTTGTGAGGTTTTCGAGCGCGCCCGCAGGCAAGCTCACGCCTTCGCTCAAATACTTATCTGCGCTCCAATCGAATGATTGTAATTCGAGTCGGACGCCGTGCGTTTCGCGCAAGTGTTCGAGCACGCGCACGGCTTCGCGCGTGACTTCCGGCCCGATGCCGTCGCCCGCGACAACGGCGATGCGATGTGCGGCGCGCTTCGTCATCACTTCTCCGGCAAAGTATTCGCGCCGCGATCCGACGGCGAAGTTGCTTCGACGACCATCGCTTCTTCCAGAATTTCGAGCGAGTATTTCGAGTCGGCAGGCACGCAGTAGCTATCGCCCTTGCCCGCTTCAAACGAATGCCCGTTGAGCTTAATACGCAAGCGCCCGCTAACGACATACGCGACGTACTCATACGTGTTCGAGTGTTCGGGCGAAGTGACACCGACTTTTTCATGCGTCCACAAACGCATCGCCATTCGCTCGCCGTTGACTAACAAATGTTCGCCCTGTTCGCCGCGCGGCGCTTGATTGCCGCGCACCAGCACCGTTTCAGCATTTTGATCCGCCATCTTTTCTCCTTATTTGTTCGCGTAATTTTCAGTTCGCGTTGTATCCGATTAACGAGCGCTGAAGTTACGTTATTCGCTTGCGAGTTTCGTTTCAAAACTTACACAAAACATCCACAGGCAAGCTTCATGGATTTTAATTTCAGAGTTAAATTTTACGCGCCGCGTTTGCTTGCGAGTTTCTCTTCGATGCGCGGCAAACTTGTGAGCACTGTGTCGCCGACGATCTTCAAACTGTGCGGGGATAATTTGTCGAGCGTATCCTCCGCCGTGTGCCAGTACGGATAATTGCTCAATTGAATAATGTCGAGCGATTCGATGCCTGCTTTAAGAAACGGTTCGTGGTCGTCGCCGCCGACGCCTTCGGGTCGATCAACAAACTGCGCGCCGTAGCCGATGCCGCGCGCCGTCTGCCAGACCGTATCGACGAGCCAAGGCGTGCTCATCGTGTCGCGCCCCAGTTCGAGATTTTTGTAGCCGATCATGTCCAGCAGAATCATCGCGCGCGTGCGCTTGACTTCGTTTTTGTCGATTAGCTGCGCGACGTAGTGACGGCTGCCGTATGTATTGTCAGGCGCGTTCGGCTTGCCGCACTGCTCCCAATCAAAACAAAAAGCTTCCTCGCCGTCGAAGAACACAATGCGGCGGGTGAACTTCGGTTTCTGTTTGTCGGCAGCGAGCACGCGCGCGATTTCAAGCAGTGCGGCGACGCTCGATGCCGGATCGTTTGCGCCGACGAAGCGAAATTGCTTGATGGGTTTCGTGTCGTAGTGACTGGTGAGCAGAACGGTATCGGCAGACTCGCCGGGAATTTCCGCGATAATGTTTACCATACGGCGCTCGCCGACGGGAGTTGCAGCGCGAAATTCATCAAGGGAAACATTCAGGCCGTAAGATTTCAATTCGCCCACGATGTAATCGCGCGTGCGCGCCAGTTCAGGAGTACCGGCGGCTCCCGGCTTCATCTCGATCTGCTTGCGCGCGTGCCTCATGGCGCGTTCGCCGTCGAAGCCGCTGTTGTTTGCAGTCGCGGGCATGTCGGTTGACGCGCTTGCGGGCGTGGTGGTTGTCGCGGCGATGGTTTCGGTGCGCGAGATGTTGTTGTTTTGCTGCGCGGAATTGCCGGGACAGCTAAGAAAGCCGAGCGGCGCGGCAAACAAAAGCGCACATGAAAAGAAACGTGCGTTAGCGGCAGTGAACCGCGTGTGAAAATGTTTAAGCATGGATGATGTGTATAGACATTGCGGCGCGTGCGATAAAGCGAGCGTCAGTTTTCTATAGTTACTTTCACAGAGGAAGCGTCCGATTCGGTTCGGCGATGTTCTGCGGGACGGCGCGCTTCGCGTTCGCGTGCGCTCAAACTTTTCCCGAATCCGGCCATCAAGTCCATTAGTTTTTCGCCGATGGTGGACGGCAAACTCGTTATCGCGCCGAGCGTTTGAAATAAAGTAACGGCTTCGAGTTCGACGAGCGTGGCGATCTTTTTTTCAAGCGGAAGTTCCTTGAATTCCTTGCGAAATTCTTTGACGGTTTCCTCTGTGGTTTCCGCGCGCTCGGCGATTGGCACGGGACGCAGAATGAGTTCGCCCGCGCGCTCGACCTTAACCTGACAGGCGAGGCGCTCGCCGATTGCCAGACGATCTGCGCTCAAATGCTCGCGCTCCGCCTGGGTGACAGTCGAAAGAAGCGCCGCGCCTGTGACTATGACGACGGCGCAGGTATCGCACTCGCCGCGCCCTTCGCATTCGGCAGGCAAGCGCACGCCGAGCCGCTTCGCCGCGTCCCACAAATAGCTGCCTTCGGCGATGACGCCGTTCCGATTGTCCGGTTCAAATTTAATATTGACGCTCATGTGTACCTCGCCTTCAAAGGAAGAAAGACTTAACTGAAAATGCACGCAACGAATGAATAAGATTGCGAATAAAGCGGCTTCGTTGTTTTAGCCAAAAAGTTATTTGTGAATGTGTTTGGTGACGAGCCGGATTTGCGAAGGCGCGTGTGTCTCCGATCTCTTTTGTATCTGCGCATGATTGCGGCATTCCGCGCACAAGCCTTCGATGCGCAGAGAGTATTGCGCGGGCAGAAATTTGTGTTTGGCGGCGATGTGTTCCTGTATCGCTTCGAGTTCGGCGGAAAAAAATTCGATGTTCGTGCCGCACTCCGTGCAAACCATGTGATCGTGCCGCTGATGCTTATAGCCGTGCTCGTAACGCGTGCGCCCGTCGCCAAGTCGTACTTCGCGCGCGAGTCCCGCTTCCGCGAAAAGCTTAAGCGTGCGATAAACGGTTGTCTGCCCGATAGTCGTATCTTCGCTTTGCACGAGGCGGTACAAGTCTTCGCTCGACATGTGCTTTTCGGTGCGCAGAAAAACGTCGAGAATCAAATCGCGCTGCGCGGTGCGTTTGAGGCCGGCGCGCTGCAAGTGTTCGTGAAATACTTCGTGCTCTTCAGTCATTGATACTCGTGTCCCTGTTGTTCTTAAACTCTGCTGCTGACGCGCCTCCGGCAAAGTGATTTCATCTTAACACTCGGGCGGGCAGGCTGTGAAGAAGTTGAACGGCGGGCGAGCGCCGTGTTATCTTTTCCGACATGCCGGGGTGGTGAAATTGGTATACACGACGGACTTGAGTAATTTGAGCACATGAAGAGAAATCTTCAAGGTGAATGGAGTCAAAGTCGGTGAACGCTTAACAGGTCAAGCTGATGCCAACGCCGAGCTAAGGCCAAACAAAAGAAATACTATTTGGCAAAGTGTAGAGACGAGACGGCTCCCTCCTAGACATCGATTTACCGATGCACGGAGAAGGCATCGCCCAGACTACAAACTGCTTTTTTATCGCAGGTGGCGAAAGCCATAGTAGTAAGAAAATCCGTTGGCCGCGAGGCCGTGCGGGTCCGAGTCCCGCCCTCGGCATATCCGATAAAAACGGGCATTCTGTGACGTTATGCAGGATGCCCGTTTTTATTGCCCGATAGCAGTTGGCAATTTCGTCAAACTCACTGTGCGGCGCGCGCCAGCCTTCGTCTTTGTTCTCCAAGAAGTGTTTTAGTTTTTATCACCGGATTGGTATAACCATTGCCGAGTCTTGCATAATCCTCAATGAGTTTGGCGCGCAACGCTTTGTTCTCCGGTGCAATCTCTAACAACTTTTCATTAGCTTCCAACTCTTTGCGGTAATCTTCCAAAGCCTCTCTCGCAGCGCCGCGCTGTTCCGATAATTCGCGCAAGCCTTTATAAATTTGCGCCAAAAAATCGTAGCTGTCGATTGTCCGTACTGGATCGGTGACGAGCAGCGCCTGCATAATTTGCAGTGCCTGCCGATAGTTGCGCTCTGCCGCTTGTCTTTGTCCGGCCTTGGCAAGCGTGCGTGCGTTGCTGATGTACAGGAAGACCAGATCGCGGCGTGCTTCGGCGTTGTTCGGATCGGATGCCGCGAGATTTTCAAAGACGCCGCGTGCCTGCTTGTAATTTTCCAGCGCGTCGGCGGTATCGCCTAAATTCGTTTGAGAGACGCCGATGAAGATGCGCTCGCCCGCTGCCACGCGATGCAAGCCGATGGTAGAAGGGTTATCCGCTGACATCGCTTCCCAACACGCCAAAGACTTTCGATGATTTTCAATCGCCGCCCGAAACTTCTCCGCGTCGCCCGTCTGCTCGCCCATCAGGTTTAGCAGCGTGCCGATTCGCTGAGAGAGCGTGCCGATTCTTCCGCGCTCCTCATTAGACCATGTATCGAGCGTGCCGGTTCCTTCAACAATCGCCAATGCTTTGCGATAAGTCTCTAATACTTGTTGGCGCTGCTCTTCGTCCTTGTTCAGGTTGGCGGAAACTCCCAGGGCATCGCCGATTCGCATATAACTATCCGCAATCAGCAAGCGATAAACGGCATTGTGCGGATCGTCCGCCGACAATGCTTCGCGCAGCACCAGCGCTTTACGGTGGTTCTCCAGCGCAGCGACATAATCCTTGCTCCATGTTTGCAGTTTACCCACCTTCTCATATGCCTTGCTCATCTCAAGGCGATCTTCAACGTTACGCGAATCGGATAACATCAATTGCTCCAAAAGCGCCACAGCTTTGTGGAGGCTTTCCATCGCTCCGGTGCTATCGCCCAGATTAGCTGCATACGCGCGGCCTTGAATGTCGCTAACCTTCATATAAGTAACCGCCAGTTCGCGTTGTAGCGACGCATCGTTATGCGCTTCCTGCGCAAGGCTGTTAAGGTAAGCCAAAGCCTTCTTGACAATCATCTCTCTGGCTTTGGTCGGCCCCTTTTCAACTTCATCATTCAAATCAAAAACGAACGAATGCGCGAGTTGACGCACATCATTGAAACGCCTTTCCGCGCGCGCGCTCTCTTGCCGCGCGACGTGTGCTTCCCATGTCGTCGCAACGATGCCGACGACGAGCGTGAGCGCGACGAAGGCTGCCGCTGCGACGCCGATTTTATTGCGCTGCACAAATTTTTGCGCGCGATATTGAAGCGTGTTTTTGCACGCAATGACCGGCAAGCCTTCCAAATGGCGGCGTATGTCTTCGCTAAACTGCCCGACTGACACATACCGACGTTCAGGCTCTTTGCGCAAAGCCATCAGCACGATGTTGTCTAAGTCTCCGCGAAGGCTGCGCCGCAGTCGTTCCGGTGTGTTGTCGCTTTTCGCGCCATCGGATTCGGGCATGAGCGTGATTGGCGGCGCGGAGTCTTCAATCAATGGATTTTCAAGGCGGCGAACGACGGCGCTCGGGCGTTCCGGTTGCTGGGTACAAATAATCTGCGCTACTTCATCGGGACGCCGGTTCTTCAAACGATACGGACGATGCCCGGTCAGCAATTCGTAGAGCAGCACGCCTAAAGAGTAAACGTCTGTCGCGGTTGTGACCGGCTCGCCTTTGATTTGTTCGGGGCTGGCGTATTCGGGCGTCATCGCCTGCGCGCCCATCACTGTTTCGTTTGCCGCGTGCGCCGGATCGAGCAGTTTGGCGATGCCGAAATCGAGCAACTTCGGCTCGCCTTCGCTCGTGACAAGAACGTTCGGCGGCTTGATGTCGCGGTGAATCACCAGATGACTGTGCGCGTAGGCCACCGCCGCGCAAACTTTGCGAAACAGTTCGAGGCGCGCGTTAATCGAGAGATTGGATTCGTCGGCGTATTGAAGAATGGATTGACCGTCAACATACTCCATCACTAAATACGGTGAGCCGTCGGGAGTCGCGCCGCCCTTAAAAATCTTAGCGATGTTGGGGTGTTTGAGTTGCGCGAGAATACGTCGTTCGGCATGAAAGCGGCGGATTAAATTTTCGCGCCCGAAAATGCCGCCGCGAACGATCTTGATGGCGACATCGAAATTCAATTCTTCGTCGCGCGCAAGATAAACTTCGCCCATGCCGCCTCGCGCAATCAAGCGGAGAATCGTGTAGCCATCGAGCGGTTGATTGATAAGCGCGCTCGCCTGTGCCTCTTCGTCTTCATCTTCGATCAAGGGTTGCTGTAGAAAACCTTTTTCCTGCGCGTAGTCGTCGGCCTCGAGCAGCGCGGAGACTTCATCGAACACGCCTTCCGTTAAAAGCGAATCGTATTCGGCGCGGCGCGCGGCAAAAAACTTCGCGCGCAACGACGGTTCAATGTCGCTCGCCTCCGCAAACAATTCGTCAACTAAATCTTCACGGTCTCGCACGTTGTCGCCTTTACTCTTGGTGGTTGCCGAGCGCTTGAAAAAGCCACGCCCGCGCCGTTTTCAAATCCTTCTCGATGGTCGCGGGCTTTACCTCATCGCCTTCCGCGCTGATGACTTCCGCAATCTCCGCGACGCTCAATCCGCCGAAGTAAAAAAGCTCAACGGACTTCGCCTTGCGCCGCGATTTTTCGGATTGCGAGGCCAACTTTTCCAGCGCGTCGTTTAGCTCGATCAAATTCACGCCCGAACCCGTGACGACACGCTCGGCGCGGCTCAACGGCAGCTTAATGGCTGCATCATCACCATCGCCGCCGCGCTTTTGCGCTGCATGTCCGCGCGCGTGATCGACAAGGACATGCCGCATCACGTTCGCCACGACGCCGATAAACTGCGCGCGGTTCTTCCATTCGATGTGCTGTAAACCGTGTAGTTGTAAATAGGCTTCGTGGACGAGCGCCGTCGCCTGCAAAGTGTGGTCGGAGCGTTCGCGGCGCAGATAACTGTGGGCGAGACGGCGTAAATCCTCATAGACCAATTCGGTTAGTTCTTCGAGCGCGTGAGAATCGCCCGCCTGCCACTTCAGCAGCCACTGCGTCACATTTTGCGATGGTAAATCACTCATTGGCGAAAAAGGCGAAATGAAAAAACGCGTTTCAGAAAAGCCGGATTATAGGGCGTATGAGGCACGCTGAAAGAGCGCACCAAAAAAAGTTAAAAAAACTTTTCCGGTTTCGGGTCGGAAAATACGCCTTAACATTTGTAGAGGAAATTTTGTCGGAAGAGCTGCAATCTCAACCGGCAAACCAAGAGACGGGCGGACAAGCTTAGTCCATGTGCTCATCAGCACAAAATGGTGCGGCTCAACTAAGGTCGCCCGCCCGTCTCGGATTATAAACCGATATTCACGCTCGCGTACAACATTATGGAAGCCATCGCCCCTTCGATGGTCAAAACATCGGACGCACGCGGCAAACGATTAAACATCGCGCAACACACTTCGCAGGAGAAGAACATGAAACCCGCCCAAAAAGTTCCCCAAAAATCATTTACCCATTTGTTCTTATTAACAATCTTAATGAGCGGCCTCGCGCTCGCAGGCATCCTCTGGAGTCGCACAAGTTCGGCGCAAACATCAACAACGCCTGCCGATTTCGACGCCGTCAGAGATTTCAACGGCACAACCAATACTGCCAATCAGGTTTGGCAATACGGCTACACGGAGACGAATGGCTCCGGGTTCTCGAATTACACTCTCTTGGAAACCAATACTGTTCCCAGTCTCACGGCCTGGCTCAGACCAGGACACGAGTCCGATATGGCAGTGGCCTTTAATTCAAAGGGTCAAGACAATAACTACAACATCTGTACGACTCAACAAGCTGATGTGTTAGGCCTGTTTCCCGGCAATGACGGGCGCAAGTCCGTTGTGCGCTGGAAAGCTCCGGCGGGCGGCACATACTGCGTCGAGGGTAGATTTCAAGACATAGACCAAACCACTTCGGACATTGCGATAGTCCAAAACGGGAACACCGCGCTGCCGCTGTTCAGCGACTTCATTAATGACAGCACCTGCAACGTAACGGCGGTCACGAAGCCTTTTTCGGTGATGGTGACGGTCAACGCCGGAGATACGATAGACTTTCGACTTGGGTGGGGCAGCAACAACCAATACAGCTACGACGGCACTGGTCTGGCCGTGAAAATCACTAATACGGCTACGGCAACACCGACGCCCACGCCGCTATCGAACGGCCAAATCGTTTTCCAACGCGGCTACGACGTTGACCAGTACGGGCGTGGCGGCCAGCTTTACAAGATTGACCCGATCTCGAAAACAGAGACGCTGTTCGGCGGCGGCAATCACCCGAATTATTCGCCCGACGGCACGCAGATAGTCTTCGACAACCAGAACGGCATCCTCACGAAGACGAGCGCCGCCACCTACAGCCAGACACCGCTCCTCATTGCAGGCGGCGGCTCGTTCTTGAGCGGTCTCAAGCCGAAGTGGTCGCCAGACGCGACGCTCATCACTTATCAATCAATCTCAAACAAAGTCAAAATCACCGGCGCGGCTTGCACAAGCGGCAACGAATACAACGCAGCCGTCTGTAACTCGACGACGTTGGACGCTTCGACCAACGCGGTGAACTCCGATCCCGCATGGCTTCCAAAATTCAACTCGAACAGCGGTTCGCGCTCTGGCCGCATCGTCTTCGTGCGGCAAGCGGCGGGTGCAGCTAACTCGACACGCGACATCTACGCGACAGATTTATTTATCGAAGCCAACGGCGTCGCACACGAAACGGGAACCGTCAACCTGACCAACAGTCCTGCTGTTTACCAAGCGCCCGCTTACTCGCCCGACGGCACAAAGATCATCTATACCAAAGGCACGAATCTCTGGCTGATGAACGCCGACGGCACACAGCAGCACGAGATCGGCGGCACCGGCGGTAGCCCTATTTACGGCTTTTCGCCGAGCTTTTCGCCGGATGGTAAAAAGATCACCTACGGCGGCGGCGCACTCTACACCGCCGACCTCGTCATCAATTCCGATAACACGGTTAGCGCCACAAATTTCTCGCAATTAACAACGAACCAGAACGCCAACGGCGACGACTCGCCGAGTTGGGCGCCCGGAACAGGCACGTCCGCAACACCGACGCCAAGTCCGTCGCCGAGTCCGACACCGAGTCCGTCACCGTCGCCTTCTCCTTCCGTCTCGCCATCTCCATCTCCGACGCCGATTGGCACGGATGCTTTCACCTTAAGCTTTAACGGCAAGTTGCGCGACAGAGTATCGAACACTAAAAAAATTGACGGTACGCTGCAAGAAACCGCCACCGGTTACGACGGCAGACCCGACGGCGTATTCACCATTACGCTCTCGGCTGCAAATAAAGGGCGCACTATTACAGGACTCAAGGTGGAAGGGCCGAACGCCTTCGTTCGCAATACCGATCCGGCAAACAGCAGCATTCCGGTTGCCGCTATCGCCGACACGCTCGACAGCGTGTTGCTAAATAACGGTGACGGCAGCATCAACGTATCGCTCGGCGCGACGAACAAGATTTTCGTCGCCGACGACAGCAACGCAGAGATTTTGCCCAGCACCACAGTCTTTAAGCCGGGCGCAATTTTTACGCTGACGATTACCTTCGCTGGCGGGCAGACCGCTTCGGCCAGCGCCACCGTCGGGCAAATTCCGACAATCGATTTAGGTCTCCGCGTCAGCGCACAAGACGCGGGCGGCGTTACTTTGAGAGGTTCAGTCGCATCAGGGCAGCAATTCCGTTATTACGCGGACGTAACCAATTACAGCTCCGTTAGTGCGACCAATCCGATTCTCGTTGTTGACTTGCCGCAGGGGATCGTTTTTGATTCTTCGGATCAAGCAACCCCATGCAAAGTAAACTCGACGGGACGCACCGTTATCTGCACACGAAACCCTACGACGATAGGCACTGCCGAGTCCGGCACCAATCACTTTGTTTCAATCTTCTACGTTCACGCGACGCAGGCCGGATCATTCGAGACGACCGCCGCGACGTTCAGCGATCAACCCGAACCTGTGGATGATACGCACCCGAACAAATTTACCTTAACGACGACAACCAACACGGCGACTGATTTGGCGATTACTGTGGACGGCGATTCCAATCCCGTGCAAGCGGACGCGCCGCTCATCTACACCGCGCGTGTCATCAACAACGGGCCGCTGGCTGCGCCGAACACGCAAGCCGTGTTCGTCCTCGATAGCGATACGGTCTATGTGCAATATCAAGATCAATCTCGCAACTGCGCCGCAGTATCGTCGCGCCAGGTTATCTGCACGATTAGCAACTTGCCGCTCGGCGTAACAATAGAGAAGTTTCAGGTGCGGGCAAAAGGCACAAGCAAGCAAGTCACGCTGAAGGCTTCCGTCACCAGCGGCATCTTTGATTACGATACGACGAATAACAACGCAAGCGTCACGACTTCCGTTGTGCCGAATGCGCCGCCGATCAACGACAATTTCCCGTCGGCGCTGAACAAGCTGGGCAACTATTTATTGCCCGGAATGCCCGGAACAGTTGACGGCTCGACTCAATTACAAGGCACTGTCAAGGGAACAAACGTCGGCGCGTCAACTCAATCCCCGATTCTTTATGATCGCACCGGCGAGATTTATCACGCCGACAAACAGGCCGCGAAATCCGTGTGGTACGTCTGGCAACCGCCTACCGATGCACCCGGCTCGGTTGAGTTCTCAACCGCCGCAACATCCTTTGACGGAAGCCGCAGCACCTTTGATACCACGCTCGAAGTCCGCGCGACATCGCTCGATAACTTCGGTTCGTTCCCTGTCGTTGCGGCAAACGATAACGTCACCGCGAGCGATTCGACGAGCAAGGTGAGCTTCGATTACAGGCCGGATCAGATTTACATCATCGCGGTTGACGGCGCAAAAGGCGCGACCGGCTTCATCGCGCTGCATTGGAACGTGGCGCTGAAACAAACGCCCGCACTGCCGCAGCAAGTCATCACGAACATCTATCCGGCCATCGGCTGCACGAAGGAGTCCGACCAATCGCAGAAACTCTGTCAGGCTTCGCTGGATGCGGCGACCGGCTATCACATCATCCACGTGACCGGCACGAACTTCACCGCAGCTTCGCAGATGGTACTCAACAAAGCGCCGCTCGAAGGCTTTGATAACGACGGCAAGCCGATTAACGGTTTCACCAGCGTTATCTACAACAGGGACGGCAGCATCAAGGAGCTTGAAGCGCATCTTCCGCCCAACCCTGCCTTTGAAAGCGTCAAGATCAGTGACATCAACGTCGTTACGCCTGTCCCGGCTGGCGCGAGCACGAAAGGCACAACACACATCGAAGGCTTGCCCGACGGCAATTATCTACTTGCCGCCAACACCGGACAGGAAAAGTCCATCGTGTTGAAAAACGCGACGATTCCTTATCTCCAAACACAAACGGTCTGCGGGCATCTGGATTTTCTCGGCAACCCGGACGATGAAACATGCATTGATTTCACCAACGACGGCACGAAAGGAAACGTGCCTGTGACCGTCAATCCCGTGTACTTCGAGGTATTCGCTTACTGCTCTACGCTTTATCCGTCGCCCAAAGACTTTGACAAACGCTTGCAATGTTCAGCGACGAACGGCAACGGCGCAGAACGATTGGCGCAGGCTCTCGGTAAAGGCTTTGCCATCAACCCGCAGGCAGCCATCGCCAGCGGAATCTTCAAAATTGCCCCGCACGTCAGTCTTCCGGCAAGCGCAGTCAGCACGATTGGGACTAACGGCAACATCGGGCTACAACTGCTCGTTGGCGCAGGGCTTATCACTCAAGATGGCGGCGGCCTCGTCGCGTCGGGCGGCGGTAATCTCATCGGTCAAGATGGTGGTGGACTCGTTGCATCCGGTGGAGGCAACCTCGTTGCGTCCGGCGGCGGTAATCTCGTCGCATCGGGCGGCGGTAACTTAGTTGCATCGGGCGGCGGCAACCTTGTCGCGTCCGGCGGCGGCAACTTCACGGGCAAGAGCGCACGCAACGCGCAAGGCGCAGGAGGCGATTCATCAGTACCGATGTTGTCGGCAAGCGATCTGGCGAGCAACGGCAGTCGCGGCTGGTTCCTCGTTCGTTCATCCGGCAACGCCAACCCGACCTATGACAGCACCACCAACGACGACGGTTCGACAAGCGGCAAGCTCAACGTCGCCTTCGACAATACGAGCACCCCGCGCATCCAGGACTTACAAGGCTTAGTCTTCGCCGTCGCCCTCAATCCCGCCGTCGTTCAATTCGATTCAACCAACGTCACGGTTGACAAAGCGACGGGCAAAGCGATTATCACACTCACGCGTATCGGCGACACGAGCGTGCCTGTGGCAGTTGACTACTCAACAAACGGCGGCACGGCCACAGAGCGTTCCGATTATCTGCCCGTCTCCGGCACAATCATGTTCGCCGCAGATGAAACGACCAAGCAGATCACCGTCCCGCTCATCAATAATCGCTACAGCCAGGCGGACGCGGGCGCAACGCGTACCGTCAAACTCATCATCGGCAACCCCGTCGGCGGCGCGATTATGATGCCGAACGTGGCGACCATCAACATCACCAACAATAATTCGTCGGCGGCTAAAACCAATCCGCTCGACGACGCGGACGCGCGCTTCTTCGTTCGCCAGCACTACCTCGATTTCCTCAACCGTGAACCGGATCAAGGCGGCTTCGATTACTGGGCAAGCCTGATTACCAAGTGTGCCGCCACAGATGCCAAGTGCATCGACACACAACGCATTTCCGTCTCCGCCGCGTTCTTTATCGAACAGGAATTTCAGGATACGGGAAGCTTCATCGTGCGCACCTACAAGGCGACGCTCGGACGCCAGCCAAATTACGCGGAGTTCACGGCGGATCGAAATAGTTTGATCGGCGGCACTGACCTTGAAGCGAGAAAGACAGACTTCGTCAATCAGTTCGCTACCAGACAAGCGTTCCTCGCAAGCTTGACCAACAACTTCCAGAAGCAGTCCGTCTCGCCAGAGGAGTATGTCAATTTCTTGAACACCAACGCTGGAAGCTCGCTAACGCAAACGGAAAGGGATGCGTTGGTGAACGGGCTGAAGAACAACACGGCGACGGCGGCCTCGATCCTTCGCGCTGTGGTGGACAACAAAGCATTCGGACAGAAGGAGTACAACAATTCGTTCGTACTGATGCAATACTTCGGTTATCTGAAGCGCGACCCGGACACTGACGGTTACAAGTTCTGGCTCGACGTGCTTAATAACAGAGTGCCGAACAATTACCGCTCGATGGTCTGCGCCTTTATCACTTCGGCGGAGTATCAACTGCGGTTTAGTTCGGTAGTCAGTCGAACCGACAAGGTCTGCGCGCAGTAGTTGTTGTAGCAGTGAAGCAAATAAAAGCGCACGCTCGGCATCGAGCGATTTAACAAAGAAGC
>JAABUK010003337.1_pt1 | contig 27325 bp, 28 predicted proteins | sample 5559141 | NCBI WGS metagenome assembly JAABUK01 (sample SAMN10711869, study PRJNA513367) | rock metagenome | isolation source: Antarctica rocks | place: Antarctica: Victoria Land, Pudding Butte nord | collected 2016-01-03
CAAGACGGTGTAGACGCGGGGGAGGCCGATCGAGAACGGGACGGCGTGGAGCTCGCCCGCGAGGCGGAGGATGTCCTCCGTCGGCCCCTCGAGGTTGGTGCCCATCGCGTGGAGCTCGTAGCGGACCTGGTCCTGGCCCGCGAGCCGGCGCTGGATCTCGGCGATGTAGCGGCTCGCGCCCGCCTCGGCGCGGCCGAGCCCGATGACGGTCAGCTCCGCGGTGGCCATCAGGCGGGCGCGAGCGCCTCCCAGCGCCCGTAGAGCTCCTCGAGGCGTCGCTTGGCCCCCTCGTGGCGCTCGGAGGAGCGGGCCGCGCGGCCGGGGTCGGCCCACGCGCCGGGATCAGCGAGCTCCTCCTCGAGCGCCCTGAGCTCGGCCTCCGCACGCTCGATCCGGGCCTCGAGGTCGGCGCGGCGGCGCTGCTCGTTCTTCGACGTGCCGTCGTGCCGAGCCCTGGGCTCGTCGGGTGGGGGCACCGGCTCCCGCGGCCGCGGGGCCGGCCCCCGCTCCTTGCGCTCCTCACGCACGCGCGCGTACTCGGGCCAGCCGCCCTCGTAGGAGCGCAGCTCTCCCTCCTCCAGCGCCACCGTCCGGGAGCCCACCGCGTCGAGCAGCGCGCGGTCGTGGGAGACGAGCAGCAGCGATCCCTGGAAGCCCCTCAACGCGTCCTCGAGCGCCTCGCGGGACTCGAGGTCGAGGTGGTTCGTGGGCTCGTCGAGGACGAGGACGTTGGCGCCCGAGGACACGAGGATCGCGAGGCTGAGTCGCCGGCGCTCGCCGCCGCTCAGCCCGTCGAGCGGCTTCTCGGCGTCCGCGCCGGAGAACAGGAAGCGTCCGAGCAGGGCACGCGCCACGTTCGGTGTGAGCCCGGTGCGCTTCACGGCGGCCTCGAGGACCGTGCGCGCGCCGCCTCCCTCGAGCTCCTCCGCGTGCTGGGAGAGGTAGCCGAGCTTCACGTTGTGCCCCGTCCGCCGCTTGCCCACGGACAGGTCCCGCCGGCCCGCGACGGTCTCGATCAGCGTGGTCTTGCCCGCGCCGTTCGGCCCCACGAGCGAGACGTGCTCGCCGCGCTCGAGCCAGAGGTCGCCGCGCTCGAGCAGCGTGCGGGGTGGGTGGGTTCCGACTACGAGCTTCGCGTCCTCGAGCTCGAAGACCACCCGCCCCGAGCGCTCGGGCGCCCTGAACGCGAAGCCGAGACCCTTGCCGTCCTTCGGGTCCCGGCTGATCCGCTCGATCTTGTCGAGCTTCTTCACGCGCGACTGGGCCTGGCGGGCCTTCGTGGCCTTGTAGCGGAAGCGCTCGACGAAGCGCTCCATGCGCGCGATCTCGGCCTGCTGGCGCTCGATGGCGCGGCCGAGGGCGAGCTCGCGCGCGGCCTGCTCGCGCCGCCACGCGTGCCACGGGCCCTTGAAGAAGCGTCCCCGGCCCGCCTCGAGCTCGAGCACGGACGTCCCCACCGCCTCCAGGAACCAGCGGTCGTGGGCCACGAGGACGACGGCGGCGTCGATGTTCTGCAGGTGGCCCTCGAGCCACTCGAGCGACTCGATGTCGAGGTGGTTGGTGGGCTCGTCGAGGAGCAGGAGGTCGGGCCCGCCGGCGAGGGCGCGGGCCAGGGAAGCGCGGGTGAGCTCCCCGCCGGAGAACGTGGAGAGCGGGCGCTCGAGGTCCGCGTCCGCGAACCCCAGCCCGTGGACGGTGGCCAGGGCGCGATCGCGCCACTCGTAGCCCCCGGCGTGCTCGAGGCGGCCCTGGGCGTGGGCGTAGGCGCCCATGACTCCCTCCCCCACGTCGCCGTCGGCCATCCGCTGCTCGAGGCGCGTCAGCTCCTCCTCGAGCGCGACGAGCGCCCGCGCCCCGCCCGTCACGTAGTCGCGCAGGGAGCCCCCACGCTCCCGCGGCGGGCGCTGGTCGTGCAGCGCCACGGTCGCGCCCTTCTCCCACACGAGCTCGCCCCCGTCGACCGAGGCCTCCCCCGCGAGCATCCGCAGCAGCGTCGTCTTGCCCGCCCCGTTGCGCCCGGACAGGGTCATCCGGTCGCGCCGCTCGAGCTTGAAGGAGACGCCGGAGAACAGGGGCTCGCCGGCCATCTCCTTCTGCAGGTCCGATGCGATGAGAACGGCCACCCCTCCAGCCTACGGTTCCCCGAATCATCACTTCCGGGCCTCGGTGCGGGCGCAATATGCCCGCAAAGAGTGGACAACCGAGGAGGAGCACCGATGGCCCTCACCACGCCCAGCCGGGCCGACCTGCACTGCCACTCGAGCGCCTCTGAGCTGGCGAAGCTCGGGGTCCAGCGGGCCCTCGGGCTCCCGGAGTGCGCGACGGACCCCGAGGAGGCCTACGCCCTGGCCAAGCGCCGCGGCATGGACTTCGTCACCCTCACCGACCACGACACGATCACCGGGGCGCTGGCCCTCGCCGATCGCCCGGACACGTTCGTCTCCGAGGAGCTCACGGCCCGCTTCCGGGGCGAGCCGCGGGCGGCGGTGCACATCCTCTGCTACGGGATCACCCCCGACGACCACGACGCCCTCCTCATCCGCGCCGGCGACATCGAGCGCGTGGCCGCCTACCTGCACGCGAAGGAGATCGCCTGCGCGCTCGCCCACCCCTTCTACGCGGTCGACGTGCCGCTCCTGCCCCGCCACCGCCGCGTTCTCGCCGAGCTCTTCGCGGTGTGGGAGACCCGCAACGGAGCGCGCGCGCGCGAGCTCAACGCCCCCGCCGCCGTCTACGTCGAGACCCACGGCGGTACCGGCGTCGGGGGCTCCGATGACCACGCGGGGGTGACGCTCGGCCAGACCTGGACCGAGACCCCGGCCGCCCCCACCCCGGCGGCCTTCCTCACCCACCTGCGCACGGGCCGGGCCGAGCCCGGTGGCGCCCACGGCAGCGCGGCGAAGTGGACCCACGCCGCCGTGGCGCTCGCCGCCCGCGTGCTCGGCGGCGAGGAGGAGCCCAGCGCGCCGGACCCGCGGGCCGTGCTCACGCTCGTCCAGCGGATCCTGAGCGAGGGCGACGCGCGCGGGGGCGCGTTGGGGAGCGACCTGAAGCCCAGCGATGCCCGCGCCCTGCTGCGCGCCTGGCTGGTCTCCGTGGGGCTCGCGGCCTCCGAGGACGAGCTGCTCGCCCACCTCCAGGCCCCCGGGTTCGACCACGCCGAGCTCTTCCGCCGGGCGCGCCGCGTGCACGAGCGGCGCCTGGGCGTTGCCATCGACCGCGCGGTCGCCGGCGCCGGCGAGGGGCGCCTCGACCCCGCCGCGGTCGCCGGTGAGCTCTTCGCGGCCTGCCTGCCGGTCGTCCCCTACGCGCCGTCGACCGCCTTCCTGGCCAGAGAGAAGGCGCGGCTCGCCCCGCGCGAGGGAGAGCCGCGGCGCGTCGCGCTCGTGGCCGACGGCATCGGTCAGATGCACGGGGTGACCCACATCCTCGACGAGATCCGGGAGCGCGGAGTCCCCGGGTTCGAGGTCGAGGTCATCGGGACCGACCCCAGCGTGGACCGGCGCCTCTCCGCGGTCCGTGAGGTGGAGATCCCGCTCTACGCCGGTTTCCGGGTGGGCGTGCCCAGCCTTCCCGCGGTCGTCGAGGCGCTCGCCGAGGGGAGCTACGACCTCGTCCACGTCTCGTCGCCCGGGCCGAGCGGGGTGGCCGCCGCGCTGCTGGCCGGGGCGTGCGACCTGCCGCTCGTCGGGTCCTACCACACCGAGCTCGCCGCCTACGCCGGCCTGCGCACGGGCGACGCCCGGCTCGAGGCGGCCACCACGGCCGCGCTGGCCGCCTTCTACGGCCCGTGCCGGGCCGTGCTCTCCCCCAGCCCGGCGGCCGACGCGTCCCTCGCCGCGCTCGGCATCGGAACGGAGCGGATCGACCGCTGGGAGCGGGGGGTCGACCTCGCCCGCTTCTCGCCCGGCCTGCGGGACGCCGACGCGCTGCCGGGCGAGGTGAGCGTCCTCTACGCCGGCCGTCTCACCCGGGAGAAGGGGGTCGACCTCCTCGCCGAGGCCTTCCTGGCCGCCCGCCGGCGCGATCCCCGCCTGCACCTCGTCCTCGCCGGCGGCGGGCCCGAGCAGGGCGCGCTGGCGGCGCGCCTGGGCGAGCACGCCACCTTCCTGGGCTGGCTCGAGGGCGAGGCGCTCGCGCGCGCCTACGCGAGCGCGGACGTCTTCCTGTTCTGCTCGCGGACGGACACCTACGGCCAGGTCATCCTCGAGGCCCAGGCCAGCGGGCTCCCGGTGGTCGCCGTGGACGAGGGCGGCCCGCGCCACCTCGTCGAGCCGAGCCGGACCGGGCTGCTGTGCCCGCCCGACGCCGAGGCGCTCGGGGCCGCGGTGGCCGGCCTGGCCGCCGTCCCCGGCCGCCGGACCCTCCTCGCCCGGGCGGCGCTCGCCGAGGTCCGCGGCCGCACGTGGGCGCGCGCGCTCGGCCAGCTCGCGGCCGGGTACCGGCGGGCGCTCGCGGGCGCCGGGAGCGGTGTGACGGAGCAGCGCGCGGCCTGAGCGCGGGAGGTCCGTCCGGCGTCAGCGCTGCAATGCTGCGGCGATGCGCCTCGCCCGCGTCCTCGCCGTGCTCGAACCCGGCGGCGCCCAGCTGGGGGTCCTGCGCCTCACGCGCGCGCTCGCGGCCCGGGGGATCTCCTCGCGGGTCCTCGCCGGGGAGGCGACGGCCGCGGGCCGGGCGCTCTTCGCCGCCGAGGGCGTCGCGGTCGAGGTCTGGGGCGGGGAGCACGGGCTGCAATACGCCTGCTCGCCGGGCTTCGCCGCGTGGCTCGCGCCCCGCCTCGGAGAGGCCGACCTCGTCCACGCGCACATGTTCGGCGGCTGGTGGGCGGCCGCCGGCGCCGCGCCGCCCGAGATGCCACTGGTCGCCAGCGAACACAATGCGATGCGCTGGCCGGGCCGCGCGCGGACCGCAGCCTACTCCCGGGCGCTCCGGCGCGTGGACGGCTTCCTCGCCCACGGGCCCGCCGCGGCCGAGCTGGCCAGCGGGCTGGGGCTGCCCGCCGCCCGGCTGCACGTGGGGACCTCGCCCGTCGAGGACGTCGCGCGCGCCCGCCCCCGGGCGCCGGGTCGCGTCGTCTTCGCCGGGCGCCTCCACCACGAGAAGGGCGCGGACGTCCTCATCGAGGCACTCGCTCACCTCTCCGACCCGCCCCCGGCCGCCATCGTCGGCTCGGGCCCGGAGGAGGAGGCGCTCCGCGCGCTCGTCGCCGAGCGCGGGCTGTCCGAGCGCGTCGCCTTCCCGGGCTGGCAGGACCGCGTGGCGCCCTGGCTCGCCGAGGCCACCGCGTGCGTCGTCCCCTCGCGTCACGAGGCCTGGTCGCAGACCGCCGTCCTCGCCCTCGCGCTCGGGGTCCCCGTCATCGCCTCAGACGTCGAGGGGCTACCCACCACCCTCGCCGACGGCCGGGGCGTGCTCGTCGCGCCCGAGGACCCGGCGGCGCTCGCCACCGCCCTCGCGCGCGTCCTCGCCGGCGACCACCCCTCCCCCGCGCCGGGCCGCGTCTACGCCGGCCGCTTCACGACCGACCGCATCGCCGCGGCGCACGCCCGGCTCTACGCCGAGCTACTCGACGCGCGCCTGCCCGCCGCCGCCTGAGGCGCCGAGCGGCGCGCGTGGCGTGAGCAGACCCTTCGCCTGGAGCGCACACGCGACCACCCACCCAAGCCACGCGACGATCATCGCTCCCGCGTAGATCACGACGATCGCGGGGCTCGCCCACGGCCGCCCGTAGAGGATGATGCTCGGTCCGAGGAGGAAAAGCTGGACCGCGAGGACCGCGCGAAGGTGGCCCGCCATGAGGAAGAAGGGCAGCCCCCAGATGAGGTACTGAAAGAAGAAGTTCACGCCGAACGCGTACATCGCGAGCCACAGCAGGACGGCCAGGGGCAGCGCCGTGGCCCGGGTCCGCAGGCCGACCGCCGCCACGGCGGCGAGGGCCAGCCCGGCGATGATCCCCCCGTGCTGGACTAGGAACGTGAAGGCGGGCCCGAGCGCCGGCGCGCCCTGCCCCATGTAGATCTCGACGATCCGGGGGTCGGCGACGAGCGAGAGCCCGCCGGCGCCCGGGATGCCGCGATAGGTGAACACGTGGAGGTCGGGGAGCGTGCCCGCGATGGCGAAGGGCGCCAGCGCAGCGAGGACCGGCAGCGCCGCCGCCCCCACGAGGACGGCCGCCTCGCGCCGCGTGCGGACCGATGGCAGGAGCGTGACGAGGAGCAGCAGGGGGACCGTCTTCAGGGCCCCACCCAGCCCGATGAGCAGCCCGGCCCAGAGGGCCCGGCGGGGCAGGTCGCGCTCCCACAGGGTCAGGGCGAGGACGGCCGGCAGGAAGGCCACGGCGTCGAACTGGCCGTGGTAGCCGGACACCACGAGGAACGATGGGCCCAGGGCCACGAGCGCGGCCCCCGCGAGGCGCGTCGAGCGCTCCGCCCCCCCGCCGGCCGAGGAAGTCCTGGACGACGAAGGCGATGCCCAGGTTCGCGGCGATGGGCGCGAGGCGGATCGTGAACTCCAGGCTGGGGCCGCCGTGCGAGGCGAGCACCCCGGAGGCGTAGACCCACGGGAAGTACGCCGGCGGGTAGGGCCAGCGGACGTCGCCCACGTGCGGGAGGGCGTCGTAGACCCCGAGCGGACCGTGCTGCCCGAGCGCGCTCAGGACCTGCCGGAAGGACGACATGTCGAACTCGTCGCCCCCGGCGTGAGGAGGGCGATGAGGACCCCGGCGAACCCGCCCAGCGCGAGGATCGCGCCGAGTCGCCAGGCGAATGACCTCCGCACGGCAGCCACCCTAGGCCGCTCAGCCGCGCCGGGGCAGTCCCGCGAGGTAGTCTTCGGAGCCCATGCGCCGGCTCGTCATCACCGTGTCCACGGCCCTGCTCGGGCTCTTCGTCCTCTGCACCCCCGCGGCCCTCGCCCACGACGGCGGCCAGGGCCTCTACGGAGAGACGGACGACAAGGTCGTCACGAACGCCGGCTTCATCGTCATCGCCTTCGTCCCGCTGTTCATCCTCGCCATGTCGGTGCTCCAGTGGCAGCTCGACAAGCGCAAGCACCGGCGCATGGACGCCAAGCGCGCCCGGGCGACGGGCGCGGACTGGTCCGGCGGCTGGTAGGGGCTCCTAGAGGCCGAGGCTCCCGGCGGCGGCGTCGAGGCGCGCGTCGAGGGTGAGCAGAGCGTCCCCGCGCTGCTGGGCGGCGAGCAGGACACAGCAATCGGGGAGCTTCAACCCCGTCTGCACGCGGAGCTCGGCGAGGCGGAGGGGCGCGTCGGGACCGAGCAGCACCTCACGCACGCCCAAGCGCCGCAGATTGCCGCGCATCTCGGCCATATCCCCCACGCGGACCGCGTCCACGAGGACCTCGGCGAGGGTGATCGAGCTCGCCGCGAACTCCTCACGCAGCGCGCGCAGAGCACCGACGATTCGCTCGTGGTGCGCATCACCGGGATGGAAGAGAGCGATGAGAACACTCGCGTCGAGGACCATTCAGTCCGGCCAGTCCCGGCGCAGCTCTTCGAGATATCCGGGGGGGTACGGATGCGTGCCGGCGGTCTCCTCGATCGCCCGCAGCCGCCGCTGGTACGCGGTCTCGGCGTCGGCCTCGACCGCCCGGTGGCCCTCCTCGACCAACCTCACCAGCAGCTTCGCCCGGGCTGCCCGGTCCTCCGGCCAGCGCTTCGCGGCGGCGTCGAGCGCCCGGGCGAGCGCGTCGGTCTCGGTGATCGTGTGACGCGGCCGGGTGGTCGGCACGACGAAGAAGTGTAGCACCAACCGCCCGGTGCCGCACCTCCGGGGTCCGGCTGCCGGGTAGGCTCCGCGCCGTGCTGGGCGGCAAGGGGAGGCTGAGGGCTTGAGCTACTTCGTCACCGGTGCGACCGGCTTCATCGGCCGGCACCTGGTCGAACGGCTGCTCGAGCGCACGGCGGGCACCGCCGGCGAAGCCGGTGGTCGAATCAACGTCCTCGTGCGCGCGGGCTCGCGCGAGCGCCTCGAGACCCTCCGCCAGGAGAAGTGGGGCGGGTCGGACCGCATCACGCCGGTGGTCGGGGACCTCGCCGAGCCGCGGCTCGGGCTCTCCGACGCGGACGTCGAGCGCCTCAAGGGACAGGTCCACCACTTCTTCCACCTGGCCGCGGTCTACGACATGACCGCCGACGACGAGCGCAACCGCGTCGCCAACGTCGAGGGCACCCGGAACGCGGTCGCGCTCGCCAACGCCCTCGCGGCCGGCGTCTTCCATCACACCTCCTCGATCGCCGCCGCCGGGCGCTTCAAGGGCCTGTTCCGCGAGGACATGTTCGACGAGGGCCAGGACCTCCACACCGCCTACCACAGGACGAAGTTCGAGGCCGAGCGCATCGCCCGGACGCAGACCACCGTCCCGTGGCGCGTCTACCGGCCCGCCGTGGTCGTCGGCCACTCGCGAACGGGCGAGATGGACAAGGTCGACGGGCCCTACTACTTCTTCAAGGCCATCCAGCGCCTGCGACACATGCTGCCGGAGTGGTTCCCGCTCGCCGGGCCGGAGATGGGCTACACGAACATCGTCCCGGTCGACTTCGTGGCCGCTGCGCTGGATCACATCGCCCACGAGCCCGGGCTCGACGGCCGGGCCTTCCACCTCACCAGCCCGAAGGCCCAGCGCTCGGGCGAGGTGATGAACGAGTTCGCGCGGGCCGCCCACGCGCCGCGGCTCTCGCTGCGCATCGACCGGCGCATCCTCGCCAGCCTCCCCAAGGGGACGATGTCGATGATGCTGCGGCTGCCGGCGCTGAGCGGAGTGCGCCGCGCCGTCCTCGCCGACCTCGGGATCCCCGAGGAGATCCTGAGCGACATCGCGATCCGCCCGCAGTTCGACACCCGCGACACCGAGCGGGCGCTCGCGGGCTCGGGGATCGCCGTCCCGCCGCTCGAGTCCTACGCGACGCGCCTGTGGGACTACTGGGAGCGGCATCTGGATCCGGACCTGTTCTCAGATCGCTCCTTCGAGGGCGCCGTCAACGGGCGGACGGTGATCATCACCGGCGCCTCGAGCGGGATCGGCAAGGCCGCCGCGATGAAGATCGCCCGCGCGGGCGGGATCCCCATCCTCGTCGCGCGCTCCGAGGACAAGCTCGAGGAGATCAAGCGCGAGATCGAGGCGGACGGGGGCACGGCCTACGCGTACTCCTGCGACCTCTCCGACATGGACTCGATCGAGGCGCTCGTGGAGCGCGTGCGCGGCGAGCACGCGGCGATCGACATCGTCGTCAACAACGCGGGGCGCTCCATCCGGCGCTCGATCGCGCTGTCCTACGACCGCTTCCACGACTTCGAGCGCACGATCCAGCTCAACTACCTGGGCGCGATCAAGCTCGTGATCGGGGTGCTGCCGCACATGCGCGAGCGCGGGTTCGGCCACATCATCAACATCTCCTCGATCGGCGCCCAGACCAACCCGCCGCGCTTCTCGGCCTACGTGGCCTCCAAGGCGGCGCTCGACGCGTGGACCCGGGTGGTCGGCTCGGAGACGATCGGCGACGGCGTGCACTTCACGACGATCCACATGCAGCTCGTCCGCACGCCGATGATCGCGCCGACGAAGATGTACGACGCCTTCCCGACCATCTCCCCCGACGAGGCAGCCGACCTGATCTGCGAGGCGATCCGCTCGCGGCCCAAGACGATCAACACGAAGCTCGGGACGTTCGGCGAGGTGGCCTACACCCTGGCCCCCAAGGCGGTCGACCAGATCCTCCACATGGCCTACAAGGTTTTCCCCGACTCCGCCGCCGCGCAGGGGAAGACCGACGAGAAGGAGAAGGCCTCGGGCGAGCAGATCGCGCTGGCGCACCTCATGCGCGGGGTGCACTGGTAGACCTGCGGGAGGCGACCGCGCTCTCGCCCCGGTACTCACAACGTCTGTACGCTCGGGCCGACATGGGCGATCTGAAGTCACGGAGGCTGAACGTGCGCGTCGTCGCCCGAGACGACGACCTCTTCCGGCGGGCGGCGGCGACACAGTCGGAGACGCTGACGGAGTTCCTCGTCGAGAGCGGCCGGGAACGGGCCGAGCGGCTGCTCGCCAACCGGACCCGGTTTGCCCTCTCCCAGGCCGACTGGCAGAGGTTCGAGGCCGCGCTGGAGCGTCCGCCGGCACCCGCACCGGCCCTGCGAGAGCTCTTCGAGCGCTCACGGCCGGAGTAACTTGCCGCGCTTCGGCGACGCCGAACCGCTCGCTCGTCGTCACCGTCTCGAGGGGTTCGACTGCGGCGTCGCCTCGCTCGACGCCTGGCTGACGCTGCACTCTCGCGGCGCCGCGGGCGCCGGCTCGGCCCGGACCCCGAAGACGATGCGCAGACGGTCCATTCGACGAGCCTAGTTCGCAAGGAGGGCGGCGCCATCGAGCAGAGCCAGCACGTTTCTCACGCCGCACGGCAGTCCGCGCGCGGGAGCCAGCGGGAGCCGGGCAGGTGGGTCCACTCGCCCTCGAGCGCGGCGGTGGAGTGCTGGTGACCGAGCTCGCCGCCGACCTTCGCCCCCAGGGCGACGGATCCGCCGATCCCGCCCGTGTCGTCGGTGGTCCGGTAGGTGCGAGCGGTGAGGGTGGCGCGGGAGCGGATCCAGCGCAGGAGGGCGCTGAACTCCCCCGGCGCGGTGCGGATCCGATCGGGGCGCAGGGCGTGGAGCAGGTCCGAGACGACACGGCGGCCGTCGCCTCCGCGGAGGTCGAGCTCGGCGCCCACCTCGAGCCACCGCGAGCCGTCGTCGCGCACCAGGCCCGGGATGTGGGCCCCGACGTCCGCGAGGCCCGCGCCGGTCAGTCGCAGGGCGACCGGACGGTGGTGGGCGTCGTACTCCACCTCGATGGTTCCGGCGGCACGGCCCTTCGGAGACGCCCCCGCGCCGAGCACGAGGAGCTGGCCCGCGCCCTCGGCGCCGAGCTTCAGGTAGAGCGAGCCGCCGCCGCCCCGCGAGCGTCGCCAGCCCAGGGCGGCGTCGGCGGCCGCCCCGGCGTCGCCCTTGGCGATGAGCTTGATCTCCGCCGCCGCGTCGGCATGCCCGCCCACCTCGTCGAAGCGCTCGTCGGGGTCGGGAGGATCGTCCACCCCCAGCCCCACCGCGTGGCAGAGCTTCCAGCACAGGCGCCGGGCGTCGTTGACCGCCCGGCCCAGCAGCTTCTGGTCCGAGCCGTAGTGGTCGAGAAACGCGTCGGCGGCGCGCCGGCCGGGGAACCGCCACTTCCGCCCCTTCGTCCAGACCAGGCTCGCGTCCGCGCCGGCCTCCGCCTTGCCCTTGGCCGGGCCGAACGAGAACCCGGCCCCGATCCCCGCCGTGAGCCCCGCGTGTCCGTCGTCGGTGAACGTGAGCTCGACGTGGCCGTCCGAGTACTCCTCACGCAGGACGCTCAGCCCGCCGCCCAGCGCCACCACGGCGAGGCTGACCCCGGCGTTCTGGGTGGAGGAGTCGCGGGTCTCCAGACACGGCGACAGCGCGCCTGAGTCGCTCGGCGGTGGCGGGCAGGCGGTGTGGGCGACGATGCAGAGGCCCGTGCGGATCGTCCACAAGATCCGCTCGCCGAGCCCCCAGTTCACGAGCGCCGCGGTTCCGCTCAGGACGACGACGACGAGGGCGAGAAGCCCGACGTACTCGAGGGAGGCCTGCCCGCGGGAGGAGCGCACGAGCGGGCACGCTCACAGCCGCGACCGCCCGGGTGGGCACGACCGCCGAAAGCCGGCGCAGAGAGGGAACGAAGCCGGCGCGGTCGATGAGCTGTTGAGCCGTCGCCGTGCTGAAAATGCCCTCAACGGACACATGGAGTCCCCGTTGTGGGACGCCGCTTCGGCTGGTTTCTGGCCATCGCCCGCGCGGTCCTCGCTGCCTGGACGTGGGGCGTGCGATCGGCTCGGACAGGGCTCAGGTGCGCATGCCCCTCGGGACAAACGGAGGGTCTCTGACCGTCGTCGGTGGAGGAACCGGGGTGGTTCGCGGCACCTCGCGAGGTGTACGGAACACGCAGAGGACGCGACCCTCAGGACGGGCGGCCGAGGCGCTGACGAGAGCTGGCCAACCCTGATCGAAGAGCTGTTCCCCGACCGATTGGAAGAGCCCACTGGCGCCGGGAGGGCTCGAGGGCCGGGAGTCCAACCCGTGTGAGCTGGGCGACGTTCCCGAGATCCGCAACCGTCGGAAGGGCGATCTCCCACCGCCAGAGATCACGCGACAGCAGGTGCTTCGGCGGCACTCCGGCCTCCGCGGCCATCCGGTACCACTCTGCCCAACGGTTGTTCGCCGGGTGAGACGACTCCTGGTGAACGTCTCCGCCTGCCGGGATCTGGCGCCACCACGAGCCGGAAACCGACGTGGTGTCGACGTCCAACCTAGATCGCGCCCGAGGCTTCCAGCGTCGCCAAGGTCTGAGAGACGCGCCGGTACTCGCCCCGCGCGATCACGTCGGCGGGCTTGTCGTCGTCGAGCAGCGGGATCGGCTTCCGCATCCAGACCGGGACGTAGGACGCCTCCATCACGCGAACGAGTCGCTCGACGATCGACGAGAGCTCTCCCAGTCGCTCAGCGTGGACACCGGACGGCGAGCTCTTGTCGCGCAGCCACGCACGCACTGTCGTCTCGTGGGCGCCCGTGGCACGGGCGATGTCCATGGCAGAGAGCCCACCGATCTCGGCGATATGAGCTGCCTCGTTGGCGAAGGCGGTAGCGACGGTAGGCCTCCTTTTTGTCGCTGACTTTATCGTCAAACACTCGCGATACACAACCGTAACGCTAGCGACTCCGCCCTCCCGACGACGACCCCTACACGCCAAGGCGTCGTAGGCTCTCCACCGGGGGCGCGGCGACGCGGACGTATCGGCGGACGCCGAGTCGACGCGATGCCGAGGGCGGTTCACCCGCCGTCGCCGCGCCGCGGTGACTGCTCGACGACGCCGTCGACGAACTGCTGCGTTGCCTTCGTCAGAGCTCGGAGGTAGAGCCAGCCCGAGCCGCGGACCTTCGCCGTGAACGTCGTGTGCCAGCGGAGCTGCGTGCCGTGCCCTCCCCCGCCCGGCGTCAGGTCGACGTCCGCCCGGTAGTCGCGGACGGCGAGCCCGCCGAGGAGCGCGTAGCTCAACCGTCGCGGCGCCGCGCGCTCGACGATCTCCTCGCGGACGGTGACGCGACCGGTCGTGAACTCGCGGACCTCACCGAGGCCGTGGGGTCCGCCGGCCCGGATCAGCCTGTACGTCTCGATCGGCGTCCAGGACGGCCAGCTCGCGCTGTCGCCCAGCAGCGCCCAGACGGCTTCCGGGTCGGCCTCGGTCTTCGCGCGGATGTCGATCTCGTGGGTCATCTCACGTGTCGGTCAGCCGGCTGGTCCTGGCCCCGTCGGCCCGGTCGCCCGCACCCGTCTCCGGCGCGGGCCGCGCGCGGACAGCATGGCGCGGCCGACGAGGACGTCGAGCGTGGGCCACAGGTCCGGCCAGCGAACCTCGCCGAGACCGTAGCGTGGCGCGAGCGGGCGCCTCGCAGTCGGCCATGCGGGCGGCTCGTCGATCGGTCAGACCCCAGGAGATGCGGCCGCTCGCCCTGAACAGTCCGCCGGCGAAGACCGGCCGCCACTCCGCGTCGGGCAGCACCGCGTGGATCCGCTCCGAGGCGATCCAGGAGCAGGGCGACATCGCCCCGAAATAGAAGCGGGACGGCTGTGCGCGGGGAGTCATCCGCCGCCTCCGCCGGGCGCCGCACGGCGGGCGCGGTGCCGGCGAGCCTTCTCGACGTTGCCGCACCCCGGCATCGAGCACCACCTCCGGCGCCCCGCCCGCGACCGGTCGTAGAACCGGGCGCTGCAGGTCTCCGACGCGCAGACGCGGACCCGGTCGCGCTGGTCGGTGCCGAGCATCTGCGCCGCGTCGCGCGCGATGAGCCCGAGCGCGTGCCGGCCGGCGTCCGTGGGGCGGCCCGCGGTCAGCACGGGCAACGCGTCGTCGTCCGCGCCGAGGCGGTCGGGCACGAGCGCCGCCGGAAGCCAGCGGTCGATGGTCGCCAGCGCGCTCGTGGACCCCGCGTCCGACTCGCCGAGCGCGACGACGGCGGCGTTGATCGCCTCGCGCAGGGCTCGCGCCGACTCCAGCAGCGCCGAGGCGACATCGGGCGTGTCGGCGAGCACCCGGCGCGCACGGTCCACTCGGCGAGGTCCGCGGGCGTCACGAGCGTCTCGACGTCCCGCCACCAGCGCTCGCGCCGCGTGTTGACGAAGTCGAGCGCCGGCCGACCGCCGAACGAGTACCACCACGGCGCCCCTCGCTCGAGCGGAAGGGCCAGGTCGTCAGGAAGTGGTCTTCCCCCGCTTTCGTGGACACCGGGGGTAGGCTGCTGCTCTTCGCATTCGGCGTCGGCGCCGCGAGTGTGGGGGTCTCCTGCGTGACTCAGGTACTCGTCGCCGCCCGCGCCTCGGCCGCCCGCGCGGCGTGGCGGCCCATCAGCTCGCGCTGGACCGAGCGGGGCTCCTCGCCCGGGTCGAGCTTCCCCCACGTCCCGTCCGCACCGAGCTCCCACGCGTCCTGCGTGTCGTCCAGGCAGCGCTCGAGGACGTCGCGCAGCTCGGCGCTGAGGGCGGGGTCCTCCACCGGGGCCACGAGCTCGACGCGCGTGTCGAGGTTGCGCGGCATGAGGTCGGCCGACCCGATGAAGACCCGCTTCTCGTCGCCGCGCTCGAAGGAGAAGATCCGCGAGTGCTCGAGGAAGCGCCCGACCACGGAGACCACCCGGATGTTCTCCGACACGCCCTCGACCCCCGGCCGCAGGCAGCAGATCCCGCGCAAATTCAGCGCGACCTCCACCCCGGCCTGGGAGGCGCGGTAGAGCGCGCGGATGCACGCCGGGTCCACGATCGAGTTCATCTTCATCGCGATCCGGGCGTGCCGGCCGTCCTCGTGGGCGGCGATCGTCGCCTCGATCTGCTCGAGGATCCCGTCGCGCAGGTGGTAGGGCGCGACGAGCGCCTTGCGATTGCGCCCCGGCCGGGCGAAGCCCGTGAGGAAGTTGAACATGTCGGCCATGTCGTCGCCGAGCTCCCTCGAGCACGTGAGCAGGCCGAAGTCCGTGTAGAGCCGGGCGGTCTTCGGGTGGTAGTTCCCCGTTCCGATGTGGAGGTAGTTGCGGATCCCGTCCCCCTCGCGGCGGACGACGAGGATGCACTTGGCGTGGGTCTTCAGCGCCGGGTCGCCGTAGACGACGTGCACCCCGGACTGCTCGAGGGCCCGCGCCCACTGGATGTTCGCCCGCTCGTCCCCGCGGGCCTTGATCTCCACCACGCAGGCGGCCTGCTTACCGCGCTCCGTGGCCCGGATGAGCGCCGGGACCAGCGGCGAGTCGTCGCTCGTGCGGTACACGGTCTGCTTGATCGCGAGCACGGCGGGGTCCTCGACCGCGTGGGCCACGAAGCGCTCCACCGCGCCGAACGTGTCGTAGGGGTGGTGGAGGAGGATGTCGGCGTCGCGGATCGCGGCGAACACGTCGACCTCGTCGTTCCCGTCGCCCACGAGCCGCGGGTGCATGAGCGACGTCCACGGCTCCCACTTGAGCCCGGCCCGCCCCGGCAGGTCGGCGAGCTCGTCGAGGTCGGCGAGATCCAGCGGCCCGTCGACCTCGTAGACCTCCCGGTCCTCGACCTCGAGCGCGTCGGCGAGCTGGCGGCGCAGCTTGGGGTCGATCCCCCGCGAGACCTCGACGCGCACGACCTCCCCGAAGCGCCGGCGCCGGAGCTGCGTCTCCACGGCCTGGAGGAGGTCGTCGGCCTCGTCGGAGACCGTGAAGTCGCCGTCGCGCGTGACCCGGAACGTACCGTGGTCGACGATCTCCATCCCGGGGAACAGCGTCTGGATGTTCGCCGAGATGACGTCCTCCAGCGCGACGTGCACCCCCTTCCCGCCGCCGACGGGCAGGAACCGGGGGAGCATCTCCTTCGGCACCTTCACGCGCGCGAAGGCGCGATGGTCGGTCACGGGGTCGCGCACGAGGACCGCGAGCGAGAGCGAGAGGTTGGAGATGTAGGGGAACGGACGGCCGAGGCCCACCGCGAGCGGCGTGAGGACGGGGAAGATCTGGCGGTGGAAGCGGTCGCAGAGCTCCTGGCGCCCGCCGTCGTCGAGCTCGTCCCAGCCGCACAGGCGGATGCCGTGCTCGGCGAGCTCGGGCCGCAGGCCGGCCAGGCACTCCTCGAGGCGGTCGGTCTGGGCGAGCACGCGGGTCCGCACCCCGTCGATCACCTCGTCGGGAGCGAGGCCGTCGGCGCCCCGCGCGTCGATGCCGGCGTCGAGCTGGTCGTGCAGGCCGGCGACGCGGATCATGAAGAACTCGTCGAGGTTGTTCGAGTAGATCGAGCAGAACCGGACGCGCTCGAGCAGCGGCGTGACCGGGTTCTCGGCGATCTGGAGGACCCGGTCGTTGAAGTCCAGCCAGGACAGCTCGCGGTTGGAGAAGAGCTCGGGGTCGTCGAGCCTCTCCGCCGCCGGCGCCCCGCTGGTGCTCGTCATCGCGCCATTTCCTGCCCGCCAGAGTAGGCCCCGGCGATCGCCTCGAGCACCACGCCCTCCCGCAGCCCCCCGTGGGCGATCTCCAGCGGGCGGCCGAGACGGCGGGCGGCCGCGGCGAGGAGGCCGAGACCCGCGGGCAGGAGGCGCACCCGGCGGGGATCGAGGCCCTCGCGCGCCGCGACCTCGGCCGCGGGTGCCCCGGACAGGATCCCGAGCGCGCGCGCGAGCGCGGGCGCGTCGAGGACCGGGCCCACGAGCCGGTGCAGGGAGGTGGCCGACCCGCCCACGGCCAGCGCGCGATCGGCGGGCGGCGGGCGCCACCCCGCGAGCGCCGCCTCCGCCGCTCGCGCGAGCGCGCCGATCTCCTCCGGGGAGGGCGGGTCGTGAGCGACGTGGGCGTCGGTAAGGCCGTGGGAGCCGATGTCCGCCGAGGCCGACCAGGCCACCGTCCGGGCGCTGCCCACGGCCGCCTCGGTCGACCCACCGCCCACGTCGACGACCGCGATCGGGCGCGCGGACGGCGTCCGGAGCATCCCCGTCGCCCCGCACCAGGCCAGCCGGGCCTCCTCCTCGGCCCGGAGCACCTCGACCTCCACGCCCGCCCGCGCGCGCACGGCCAGGCAGACCTCCCCGGCGTTGGCAGCGCGGCGCAGCGGCGCGGTGGCCACCACCCGCAGGTGGGCGGCCCCGATCCGCCGGGCCGAGCGGACCTGCGCCTCCACGGCGGCGGCGAGGGCGTCGATCCGCTCGGCAGGCAACGACGCGCCGGCGACGAGGCCCCGCCCGAGCTGGAGAAAGGCGCGCTCGGAGTGGACCTCGCGGTACCCGCCGGCCGCGACCCGCGCCACGAGCAGCCGCGTGGTGGTCGAGCCGATGTCGATGCAGGCGCACAGCGTCATGGGCGAACGGGCGCGATCTTGCCATGCTCCTGACCGTGCCCGACGAGCCCGCCATCCGCGTGCGCGGCCTGCGCAAGTCCTACGGGGCCGCGGAGGCGCTGCGGGGCGTGGAGTTCGAGGTGGCCCGGGGGGAGGTCTTCGGCCTGCTCGGGCCCAACGGCGCCGGCAAGACCACGACGGTGGAGATCCTCGAGGGCTACCGCGAGCGCACGGACGGCGAGGTCTCCGTGCTCGGGATGGACCCCGGGGAGCGCTCGGTCGAGCTCCGCCGGCGGGTGGGGATCGTGCTCCAGTCCACGGGGATCTACCGCCACATCACGGTGCGCGAGGCCCTGATCTACTTCGCCGGGCTCTACCCCCATCCCCGCGACGTCGACGAGGTGATCGCCCTCGCCGGGCTCGAGGGCAAGGAGGGCGAGCGCGCGCGCAAGCTCTCGGGCGGGCAGCTCCGGCGGCTGGACTTCGCCCTCGCGCTCGTGGGCGACCCCGAGCTCGTGTTCCTCGACGAGCCGACCACGGGCTTCGACCCGGCCGCCCGGCGCAACGCGTGGGAGACGATCCGCTCCCTGCGCGCGCTGGGCAAGACCGTCCTGCTCACCACCCACTACCTCGACGAGGCCCAGGAGCTGGCCGATCGCGTGGCGATCATGCGCGACGGGCGCATCGCGGTGGAGGGCCGCCCGGACGAGCTCGGCGGCCCGGGGCGCTACCGGGTCTCCTGGCTCGAGCCCGACGGGACGCTCGCCGAGCGGGAGACCGACGACCCGACCGCGCTGCTCCACGAGCTCACGGGGCGGGCGCTGGCCGCGGGGCGGCGCCTCGAGGGCCTGTCGGTGGGGCGGCCCTCGCTCGAGGACGTCTACCTGGAGCTGACCGCCGATGGCTGAGACCGTCCGCCTCGCCTGGCGCCAGTACCGCCTCGAGCGCCGGCTGTTCTGGCGCAACCCGAGCGCGGCGTTCTTCAACTTCCTGCTGCCGCTGCTCTTCCTCGCGTTCTTCGGGGCGATCTTCTCGGGCTCGCAGAAGAACCTGAACGTGATCGTCCCGGGCATCGCCGGGATGAGCGTCGTCTCCACCACGTTCTCGGCGCTCGCCTTCAACATGACCTTCCTGCGCGAGCAGGGCGTGCTCAAGCGCATGCGCGGGACGCCGATGCCCCCGGGCTCCTACCTGCTCGGGATCGCGGCCAACGCGGTGACGAACACGGCGCTGCAGATCGGGATCGTCGTCCTCGCGGGGCGCGTGTTCTTCGGGGTGGGATGGCCCAAGGACGTGCTCGAGCTCGTCGTCTACGTGTGCGCGGGGGTGCTCTGCTTCGCCTCGCTCGGGGTGGCGCTGTCGCACGCGATCCCGAACTTCGACTCCGCCCCGGCCTACGTCAACGCGATCTTCCTGCCGCTGATCTTCATCTCGGGGGTCTTCTACGACGCGAAGACCGCCCCGCAGTGGCTGCTGAGCCTGGCCGAGGCGCTGCCCCTCAAGCACGTCATCGACGGGCTCTCGGGCGCGATGGTCACCGGCGCGGGGCTGGCGCACGACGCCCCGGGCCTCGCGGTGGTCGCGCTCTGGTCGCTGCTCGGGGTCGTGCTGGCGATCCGCGGCTTCTCGTGGGAGGCGCGGCGCGCGTGAGCCACCTCGGCCCGGGCGGGTAGACCCCCAGGGTGCTCGCCCTCCTCTACGACGTCCACGGCAACCTGCCGGCGCTGGAGGCGGTGCTGGCCGACGTGGAGTCGGCCGGCGCCGACTCCTTCCTGCTGGGCGGGGACTTCTCGGCGTTCGGGGGGTGGCCGGCGGAGTGCGTGACGCGGCTGCGCGAGCTGCCCGACGCAACCTGGATCCGCGGCAACTGGGAGCGCTGGGCGGCGGGCGATGACGCGGACATGCCCGCGAGCGATCCCTTCCGCACCGCGCGGGAGGCTGCGGTGGTGGCGCTCGGCTTCACGGAGGTGGCGGAGCTCGCCGCCCTCCCCGACCGCACCGAGCGCGACGGAGTCCTCTACGTGCACGCCTCTCCGCGTGACGACATGCACTCCTTCCGGCCCGAGGCGCAGGCGGACGAGGAGGAGCTACTGGCGGACACGACCGGGCGGCGTGTCGTCTTCGGCCACTACCACCTCCAGTTCACGCGGACCCGCCCGGCGGGCGTGGAGCTCGTCGCCCCCGGGGCGGTGGGCATGCCGTGGGACGGGGACCCGCGCGCGGCCTGGGCGCTCGTGCACGACGACGGGCGCGTGGAGCTTCGCCGCACGGAGTACGACGTGGAGCGCGCCGCGGGCGCGGTCGGCCCCGAGACCGCGGCCCGACTGCGAACCGGGCGCTTCGAGCCCTGATGGACGTCCCCGAGCTCACCGTGGTCGACGAGGACGGGCGCGTGCGGGCGCGGCTGGCCATCGCCGCCGACGGGACGCTGTCCCTCGATCTCGCCGATCCCGGCGGGACGGCCCGGGCGCGGGTGGCGGTGGGGCGCGATGGCGCGCCGCGGATCGAGCTGCGGGGCCCCGACGGCGTGCCGCGGGTCGTCCTCGGCGCCGCCCTGGACGGTGGCTCGGGACTCGACGTGTGGGACGAGGAGGGGCGCCACCGCCTCGCGGTGGGCGACCGCCCCGGCGGGCCGAGCGGCCTGATGGTGTGGGACGGCGCGGGGGGCCTGCGCGCGCTGCTCGCGCTCGGCCCGGGGGACGACCGTGACGTCTCGCTGGAGTTCTGGGACCGCGACGGCGCCTACCGCGCGGGACTCGGGATGTGGACCGAGCCGACCGACCCCGCCGATTCGTCGGGGATCGCGGCACTCGAGCTCGCCGACGCCGAGGGGCAGAACCGCGCGCGGGTGGGGGAGCGCCCCGACGGCTCGACGACGCTCGACTTCTGGGACCCGGACGGGACCTACCGCGCGGGGGTCGGGGAGTGGGCGACGGGCGCGGCCGGGCTGGCGCTCTTCGACGCCGAGGGCCGGCCGCACACCGAGATGGGGACCAGCTCTCCGCCTAGTAGCCGGCCGTCGCGCTGAGCTGGCGCTCGGCGGCGCGCAGTACCGACACGCGGTCCTTGTGCTCGCGCTCGTAGTCGCGGACCTTCTCCACCTGCTCGGTCGGCGCCCGGCCGAGCCGGCGGACGACCTCGCTGGCGCTCTGGCCGTCGTAGCCGTCCCACGGCTCGACGCCTCCGCTGGCGGCGGCGTCCGGGCGCGTCTCCGTGTCCACGTCGGCCGCGGCCTCGCGGGCGCTCTCCGCAGCGTCCGCCGCCCCCGTCGCCGTGGGGTCGTAGACCGGCACGCCGTCGAGCTCGGCGCGCACGACGTCGTCCACGAGCCCGGGGATCAGCTCGCGCAGCTCCGCGAGCATGCGCTCCTCCTGCTCGCGGTGACGCCGGGCGAGATCCGCGGTCCGCGTGTCCTCCGTCCTGACGCTGAGCTGCTCGAGCGCGTCGTAGGTGGCGATCTCCAAGGCCTCGGTGGCGCACTCGTCCTTGGCGTTCTTGAGCAGCTTCTCCTCGCCGCCCGATCCGCGCAGGACGTCGAGCGGGCCCTTGGAGAGGGCGAGCGCCTGGCCCAGGAGGCCCTGGCCCAGGGTGAGGGCGGCCTCCCAGGTCGCCTCGAAGAGCGAGCGGCCCTCTCCGAGCTCGGAGAGACGATCCTCCAGGGCGCTCGCCTGCGCCTGGGTCTCTGCCAGGTGGCGCTCGAGCAGCCCGCGGTAGGAGCCGCGCGGCGTCATGGCCACGTGGGCCTGGAGCGTGCGCGTGAGCGCCAGCTCGGTGGCGTGGGCCTCGGACAGGTACTGGACGGTCTTGGCGGTGGCTTCGGGGGTCATCATCGGGCAGTTCCCCGGGCGGGACAGTGGGTAACCCGCGAACCATGGGTTTCTCCGCCTCGCCCGCCGAGCCCGATGTCGCGCTCTCGCTGCCGGCCCGGCCGGAGAACGTGGCCGTCGTGCGCCAGGCCCTCGCCGGCCTCGCCGACGCCCTCGGGGTCGAGGTCGCGCTCCTGGCCGACATGAAGATCGCGGTCACCGAGGCGTGCACGAACGCGGTGCTCCACGCCTACGAGGCCACGGCTGGGCCGCTCGAGGTGACGATGCGTGTCGACGCGGGGCGGCGGCTCACGATCTCGGTCCGCGACCGCGGCCGGGGCTTCAGGCCCCTGCCCACCCAGGTCGACGACGCCCCGCTCGGCTTCGGGCTCGCCCTCATCGCCTCGCTCGCCGACGCCTTCGCGATCCAGGGCGGCGCGGGCGGCACCGAGGTGCAGATGACCTTCGGGCTCGAGCCCGACGGCGAGGACGGGGCGCCGCCCCCCGCCGTGGGCCAGCTCCTCGCCGCGCGGCCCGAGCCCCGCGGCGGCGACGTCGACCTCGTGCTCGCCGACGGACCGCTCGTGGCGCCCGTCCTCTCCCGCGTGATATCCCTCCTGGCGGCCCGCGTGGACTTCTCCATCGACCGGCTCTCCGACGCCCAGATCGTCGCCGACGTGCTTGCCCAGCACACCGCCGCCCAGGCCGCCGACGGCCAGGTGCACGTCTCCATCGCCGAGGAGGACCGCGTCCTCGCGCTCGCTGTCGGCCCGCTGGCCGCCGGGGGCGGGAGGGCGCTCGTGGCCGCCACGGAGCTTCCCGGGCTCGGTCGCCTCATCGACCAGCTCGCCTCCCAGGTCGACATCGACCCGGGACCCGAGGGCGAGATCCTCCGCCTGCGCCTCGGCCAGCGCGCCACCGCCTGAGCGCCCGATCCCCGGTCCATAGGATCGCGGCCTATGGCGTCGGTCCGCGTCCTGGAGGAGATGCCCGAGCTGGGCGCCGGGCTGAACGGCGACGCGCTCGCCGCGGCCCGTCGCGTCCCCGCTCCGGTGGTGAGGGTGCCGGAGGGTCCCGTCGGCTTCGACGCCGAGCTCGGTGCCGCCGTCGGCAGCCTGGGACTACTCGTGCTCGGCGGGCTGCTGCTGCGCCGCCTGGAGGTCCTCGGGACCGTGGTCTGCACCGAGCTGCTCGGGCCGGGCGATCTCCTGCGCCCGTGGACCCAGGACGACGGCTCGGCCTCGGTCCCGGCCGAGGCTCATTGGGAATGCATCCTGGACGGGCAGCTCGCCGTGCTCGACGGCCGCTTCGCGTCCGAGGCCGCCCGCTGGCCGAGCGTCGCCGCCGCCCTGATCGAGAAGGCCGTGCAGCGCTCGCGCTCCATGCACTTCCAGCTCGCGGTCTGCCACCTCACGCGGATCGAGGAGCGCCTCCTCATCACCTTCTGGCACCTGGCCGACCGCTTCGGCCGGATGACCGCGCAGGGGGTGACGCTTCCCCTTCCCCTGCCCCATCGCACGCTGGCGAGCATCGTCGGCGCCCGGCGTCCGTCCGTGACCTCGGCCCTGACCGCCCTGCGCGAGGAGGGAACGGTCGAGCGCACGGAGGACGGGTGGCTGCTGCGCGGACAGGCGCCCGAGCAGCTCGGGCGCCTGCGCCGCGACAGCGCGCTGCCGCCCCCGCGCTCCCTGTCGGACTGACGGCGTGCGCCTGACCTCCTCCTCGTGGTCGGCATGGGCTTCCAGGCCTACGGCAACGCCTTCGGGCTCTTCGACGCGTGGCCCCAGTACGACACCATCGTGCACTTCGTGCTGCCCCTCGCCACGGCGCCCGCGGTCTACATCCTGCTCATCCGCCTGGAGATCGTCCCCGACCTGACGGAGGCAAGTCCCCACCACGACCTCGGCATCGTGCTCGTGACCTTCGCGCTGGGCACGACGATCGGAGCGACCTACGAGGTCCACGAATGTCTCTCCCGTGCACGCCCTCGGCGCCGGCCTCCACCACGCAGCGCGTCTCCTTCCGTCCCGGCGCGCCCGGCCCGGTGTCCGCGCGCGAACCCGCCGGGCCGACGGCCGCCGCTCCCGACTAGCGTGGTCTCAGATGCCCCGCCGCCGCCTCGCGGCCCTCGCCACGGGAGTGGGCCTGGGCACCACCGCCGTCGCGCTGATCGCGCCCCACTCCCCCGCCGGGCTCCGGGCGCTCGCGGCCGGCGCCGGCCCGTGGGCGTTCCTCGCGCTGCTCGGCGCGTGGGTGCTGCTCACCCCCATGCTCTTCCCGGGCACCGTACTGGCGGTGGCCGGCGGCCTACTGCTCGGGGCTGGTCCCGGCATCGTGGTGTCGCTGGCAGGTGCGACGGCCGGCGCGGCGGCAGCGTTCCTCGTCGCGCGCCTCGCGCGAGGCGACGACGCGCCGCGGGCCCCGGGCCGGATGCGCGCCCTCCAGGAGCGGCTCGAAGCCCACGGCTTCGCTACCGTAGCGGCCGCGCGAATCGCCCCCGGGGCCGCACCAGCCGTCGCATGACGCAACGCCGCTGGGCGACGGCGGCGCTCGCCCTCCTCGGCTTCGCGATCGCCGCCTACCTCACCCTGTACCAGCTCGGCGCCTACGGCGACGTGTGGGATCCGATCTTCGGTCACGGCAGTCTTACCGTCCTCGACCTCACGAGCCCGGTGCCTGACGCCGCCGCCGGCGTCGTGGCCTACGCGCTCGAGGTCGGGCTCTCGCTGGCGGGAGGACCGGACCGGGAACGGCGGTCGCCGTGGATCGTGCTCGCCTTCGGCGCGATCATCGCGTCGGGCGGGGTCGTCTCGGTCGTCCTCATCGTCGTGCAGGCGACGATCGCCGGCGAGTGGTGCACGCTGTGCCTGGTCTCGGCCGCGCTCTCCTTCGCCCTGCTCGCCGTCGGCGGGCCGGAGGTGCCGCCCGCGCTGCGCACGGTGCGCGAGCGCCGCGCGCGGTCCGCGTTCTGACGCCCGGTGATCACGAGCGCCCGCTCCGCCGCGTCAGTGCTGGGTGGCCGCGGATGACTCATCGGCGCCTCAGCGCGAGCTGCGCCACCTCGCGTACTCCGCCGCCTCGGCGGTCGCCACGTCGCGGGCGAAGCCGCCGCGTCCCCACAGCAGTATCAGGCCGCTGGCCACGAGGGCGACGAGCATGACGAGGAAGGTGTCGTGCACGTCGCCCCGCGTCTCGCTCGCGCCCGTCAGTGCGCCCGTGCCGCCCGTGCCGCCCGTGCCGAAGGCATCGGCGGTGAGGCCGAACGCGATGGGCGCCGCCGCCGTGGCGAGCTGGCGCAGGAGGGTGCGCACGCCCTCGGCACGTCCCCAGAGCCGTCCCGGGACGACGTCGAGCCGGGCGGCGTCGAGCGCCGGGTTCGCGGCGCCGAGCGCGGCGACGGCGAGGATGAGCAGCGGGAGGGCGAGGGCGAGGGCCCCGAAGAGCAGCGCCGGGACGAGGAGCCCCGCCGCGACGAGGTACCCGCCGCCACACCCCCCACGCCGCCTGGTAGCCGTCGGTGGAGGAGAACGCCGACCCGGCGGTCGCGGTGATCGCGAGCCCGGCCAGGAGCGGCCCCAGCGACGTCCCCACCCCGCGCGAGAACGTGTAGAAGCCGGTGAGCGAGCCGCGCTCGTCCTCGGGCATGAGCGGGATGAGCACCGCGTAGGGCAGGGCCATGACGCCCCCGGCCGCGAAGGTGACGACCGGCGTGATCGCGGCGATCACGTAGTGGTTCGTGATGAAGAAGGGGACGAGGAGGCCCAGGCCGTAGACCGGCAGGGCGAGGGCGAGAAGGCGCGTGCGCCCGATGCGGTCGCCGACCTTGCCGCTGACCACGCGCCACCGAGAACGAAGAGCGCGGCCGCCCCGATCACGAGCGCGGAGGACGTCGAGGCGAGCCCGAGGCCCCTCGTGAGATAGAGGAAGACCCACGTCTTCAGGGCGCCGAGCGAGAGCTCCCACAGCCCGTTGGCCACGAGGAAGGCGCGCAGCCCGGGCCGCTCGCGGAGCAGCTTCCACAGCTTGCGCGCCTCATCGCGGGCGGAGCCGTCCTCCTCGCGGCGCTCCTCGTCGGGGAGCCCGCGGCGCAGGAGGGTCACGACGAACACGAGGATGGCCACGGTGAGCACGGCCGACGCCGCGGCGAACGGGGCGACGTCGGAGAGGCCGACGAGCAGGCCCCCGCCGAGCAGTGCCACTCCCGTCGCCGCCCCGCGCCACACGGCCTTCGTGCTCTGGGCGTGACCGGCGATCACGTCGTCGACCGTGTCGGGGTAGGGCGCCCGGTAGGGCTCGTAGGCAAGGAAGTACCCAGCGAAGAAGACGGCCACGACGGGGACGAGGACCGCGACCGACCGCACGAGGCCGATGGCCAGGAGCGCGAGGGCCACCACCGGCGTCCCGACGACCAGGAAGGGGAGCCGTCCGCCCCAGCGTGTCCGCAGGCGGTCTGACCACGACCCCGCGAGCAGTGGCACCCACCGCGCCATCACGCCCTCGATCCCGACGATGACGCCGATGAGCACCGTGGAGCCCACGTAGGAGCGGGCGACCACCGGGAGGTAGGTCGTCACGGTGGTGATCGCGAGCGCGAGGCCGAAGGTCGGCAGCCCGAGCAGCGCGAGGGCCTTCTTCTCGCCGCCGCGCAGGCCACGCTCGCGCATCGAGTGCCGGGCTACCCCTGGCCGGCGTTCCGTAGCCGGGGAGGGCGATCCGAGCGCGGACCGGGTCGGGGGTTGCCTCCGCGCCCGGGTGGGGTACGGTGCCCGCGGTGCGCACGCCGCCCCTCGTCCGCCAACTCCGCGGGGACCGCCACGGGCTCGGCCGCGCGGCGCGCTCGCAGCGCTCGGAGGAGCTCAAGCCCCGGACGCAGACCGCGGACCGGGTCGTCGACTCGATCTGCCCGTACTGCGCCGTGGGCTGTGGCCAGCAGGTCTATGTCTCCGACGAGAAGGTCGTCCACGTCGAGGGCGACCCCGCCTCCCCGATCTCCCGGGGGCGGCTCTGCCCGCGGGGCTCCTCGACGCCGAGCCTGGTCAACATCCCCACGCGTGAGGACACGGTGCTCTACCGCCGGCCGTACGCGACCGACTGGGAGGAGCTCGACCTCGACACGGCGATGGACATGATCGCCGACCGGCTCGTCGCCACGCGCGAGCGCACGTGGGAGGACACGCGCGCGGACGGCGCCAAGCTCAACCGCACCCGCGGATTCGCCCACCTCGGTGGCGCGACGCTGGACAACGAGGAGAACTACCTCATCAAGAAGTTCTTCTCGGCCGCGGGGGCGGTCTCCATCGAGAACCAGGCCCGGATATGACACTCGTCCACCGTCCCCGGTCTGGGGACCTCGTTCGGGCGCGGCGGCGCCACCACCTTCCAGCAGGACCTCGTCAACTCCGACTGCATCCTCATCGAGGGGTCGAACATGGCCGAGTGCCACCCCGTGGGCTTCCAGTGGGTGGTCGAGGCCAAGAACCGCGGGGCGAAGATCATCCACGTCGATCCGCGCTTCACGCGCACGAGCGCGCTCGCCGACCTCCACGTCCCCATCCGCGCGGGCTCGGACATCGCGTGGCTCGGCGGGCTCATCAACCACGTCCTGACCCACGGGCGGGAGTTCCGCGAGTACGTCGTCGCCTACACGAACGCCGCGACGATCCTCTCGGAGGACTTCCAGGACACCGAGGATCTCGACGGGGTCTTCTCGGGCTGGGATCCGGAGCAGAAGTGCTACGAGGTGGCCTCGTGGCGCTACGAGGGCATGGAGCCCCCGGCCGCCGCGGGCAAGCGCGAGCAGGCGGCGAGCTCGGGCAGCGGTGGGTCGGAGGGCGAGCAGTCCCACGGCTCCCACGGCCAGGCCTTCCAGGGGGGCGATCCTCCGTCGACCGACCCCACCCTCGAGCATCCGCGCTGCGTCTTCCAGGTGCTCAAGCGCCACTACGCCCGCTACACGCCGGAGATGGTGGCGCGCACGACGGGCTGCACGGAGGCGGCGTTCCTCGCGGTCGCCGGGGCGATCTGCGACAACTCGGGGAGGGAGCGCACGACCTCCTTCGTCTACTCCGTGGGCTGGACGCACCGGACCACGGGCGTCCAGTACATCCGCGCCGCGTCGATCCTCCAGCTCCTGC
>JAABUK010003338.1_pt1 | contig 27310 bp, 23 predicted proteins | sample 5559141 | NCBI WGS metagenome assembly JAABUK01 (sample SAMN10711869, study PRJNA513367) | rock metagenome | isolation source: Antarctica rocks | place: Antarctica: Victoria Land, Pudding Butte nord | collected 2016-01-03
GACCAGCTCCTCAAAGGGGCCGTTTTGAGATGGTGCCATAATGATCAAAGACACAGGAAGATTTGACATAACGAGCCTTGTAATTTTCGACAGGCCGCTTAACCACGTTATCAGCAACAAAAACACTATCAAATACATTGAAAACAAGATCAAAAATTCTACTCCTGATTCGAAATCCCAATTTACTGTGCTTTTCACCAAAAGGATGGAAATAACATTTAACTACAAGTATAATTATATTGCAAATCTTTATATCTCAAAAGACAAAAGAAATTTTGTTATGGCGTATCCAGAGGACGAAGAAAACTTCCGTTTCTTTTCTGTTGAAGATCCGTTTCCTGACGAGTTGAAGGTTATGCTCGACAAATTAAATTAAGGTAACCGTTCACTGCCGTTAGGGGCTTGCGCTTCTGAGGCTCGGTCGACTTTAAAAAGGGGTCAGGAACCGAAAGCAAGTTTCGGCAACGATTCCTGACCCCTTGATAACCTCACCGAAGGCTCAATTTCGCGTCCGGTCCGCCTGGCCGGTCGGACGGCGGACTCCCAGGATGGGGACGGGCTGGAGGAGTTCGCCCGAGCCGACCAGGGAGCCGAAGATGACCGTGGCCATGGAGACGAGCATGCCGATCACGGTCCACCAGGTCGCCTGGCGGGCGCCCTCGGCGGCTCGGCCGGCGGCCTCGCGGACTTCGGGCTTGGCGGCGATCTCTCGGGCCTGATCCTTCAGGGAGGACGGGTCGTTGCGGAGGCGATCCAGGCGGCCCTTGGTCTCGGCCTGCGCCTTCTTGGCCTGCTCCTCGTTGAGGCCGACCTTCTTCAGGTCCTCGACGAACTGATCGCCGCCCAGCTCGGAATCGTACCGCTGCCGCAAGGCGTCGGCGACCCCGGTCGGGGAGGAGGACGGATCGTCGTCGGCATCGCTGGCCACGGTGTAGGCCCCCGAGGCCGCGCCGACCATCCCTCCGAACCCCGCCCGGATCCCGGCGCTGAGCAGCCAGACCATCCCCAGGAACAGGACGCCCCAGAGGATCAGGCCGTAGAGCACGGCCTCCAGCTTGCTCTCGCCCACAGCCAGGCGGCTGGTCGCCCACCCGCCGAAGAACATCGCCAGGAGAAGCGTCACGATCGAATAGATCGCAGCCCCGGTGCCGGGAGTCGGGTCGGCCCGGCGGACGGCCACCTCGATCCCGAGGGCGACGCCCACCATCGACAGGATGATGTAAATCGACAGGGCGACCATCGCGCCGGCGGCGATGGCCCCCCAACTGACCCGACTCTTCACGCCCAACAAGTCGATCGGGCTCGGTGCACTGGTCCCACTTGCCATCTCGTCATTCTCCTCATGGAAGGCCCTCCCTGGCCACCTCGATCGGGGGTGTCGACGCCGGGCGAGATTCGCCCGTATTCGCGTCCACGCCCGCCCAGTCCCGTGTCTCCAATCCACGGGCGAGAATATCCCGGAAAATGATGGCCGATCGCGAGGCTCTTCGACCCGCCGGGGGGAGGTTCATCCGCCCATCGCCGCCGATGGGATCGGGTTCCGGGCCCCGAGCGTTCCGATGCCCGAGGACGGGGACGGCCAATCCTCGACGAGGAATCCTCTCGCCCGGGCGTCGTCTCGCGATCGGCGATCTTCCGACAAGTCCCATGAGCGAATGGTATCTTGCGAACGAAGTGCCGTTTCGCCCCGACCTGGGTTTTTGTCCCCTCGGAGGGGTCGGGGCACGCTCGCCGCGCGGGTTTTTTTCGGAAAGGCTGTTCGAAGGCCTCGCGCGATTCTGAATATAAGGCCAGCGGCCGGAATCTCCCGGGCGCCCACCTTGGAGGATCGCACCGATGCCCGCCAGCGAAGCCCAGATCCGCGCCAATCAGGCCAACGCCGCGAAGTCGACCGGGCCGAAGACGGCCGGGGGGAAGGAAGCGTCCCGGGCCAACTCTTACAAGCATGGGATGACCGCCACCAAGGTCTTCCCCGAACGCGAGGCCGCCGAGGTCGAGCGGCGGTATGCCACGTTCTGCAAGGAGCTGGCCCCCTCGGGCCAGATCGGCGAGATGATGGCCCTCCGCGCGGCCACCCTCTCGGCCCGGATGGAACGGTGCGTCGAGTATGAGACCGCCATGCTCGCCGAGCGGGTCCGCACCGCCGAGGCCGATTTCGTGCCCCCGGCGGGGGTCGATGACCGGGAGGCCAACCGGCTCCGGCAGGAGGCGGGCAAGCGGGCCCTGTTCGACCCTTCCAAAGAAGCGGACCTCGCCCGAAAGTACGAAGCGGCGGCGGAACGGGGTTTCTTCCGGGCCATCAAGGAGTTGCGTCAGCATGAGCGGGCCCTGAGGAAGGCCGAGGAGGAGATGCTGGACGAGGATTTGGGTTCGATTTTGCCGGGAGGGATGACGGACGAGGAGATGGACGCGATGGAGGTCGAACTGGCCCGGCCGATGCCCCCGAAACGGGTCGCGATGGGCCGACCGGTCGATGATCCGGGTTCGGAAGGGCGGTGCGACGTGGATCCGGCGATCGGCCGACGTCGCTGAGGCGGTCGGCCCGGTGAGATCGAGGTCGAGGAGGAGAGTCCGGGGGGCCGGCGGGGTTCGCTCCGCGCGCTGGGGCGGGTTTCCGTATTTTTGTAGGGCAGGCTTCAGCCTGCCGCCGGGTCGGGGAGTCGGCAGGCTGAAGCCTGCCCTACGGTTGGGGAGAGGAGCGCGGGCGGCGGGGTCGGGGTTATTTCACGACGGTGGGCCTGGGCTCGGCGACGATCCGGCGGGGGAGGACCCGGTCCTTGTAGAACTCTTCCATGTGGCGGTAGTCGGGGCCTCGGGAGGCCTGGACGAGGCCGAAGTTGCGGTCGATCTCGTCGTTGGCCTGGTCGAGGGTCCAGTTGCAGTACATCAGGCGGTAGGCCATCTGGACCATCGAGGCCCGGTTGATCCCATGATGACAGTGGAAATAGACCGGCTGGTTCCTGGGGTCGGCGACGATCGCGGCGGCGGCCTCGAGCTGGTCGGAGATCCCGTCGCGGTCGTTGATCCCGCGGAGGTCGACGATCGGGACGTGGACCCACTTCACCCCCAGCTCCCTGGCGAGGGCCTGCTCCTGGATCGGCAGGGGGTGTTCGGGAGGGTGGGCGTGGGCGACGATGGTCTTGATCTGGTAGTCGCGGACGATCTGGCGCATCGGCCAGGGCTTTTGCCAGGCGCCTCGGTAGATCCGCCCCGGCTCGACCTCGGCGAAGCGGTCGGGGAGGATGTAGTCGTGGCCGTGGCGCCAGGTCTGCTCGGCGAGCAGGATCAGGACGCCCGCGACGAGCGCCCTCCTGGCCCAGGTTCGTCGGGTGGTCATCGTCGGCGGGCTCCGTTCCGGGGGTCTTTCGCGATCCGAGGCGAGGGCGACGACGACGGGGTTGACCGGGCCGGAATGCTAGCAGGGGCTCCCGATCGGGGCAACCTCGGTCGGGCGTCGGCCTTCCGATGTCCTTCAAAATCGGTCGTATGGGAGGTTCGGGTTCAATCCGTTCGGCCGGTCGCGCCGGGTTTTGGCGTCGCCAAGGTCGGGGGAATCGCTAAGATGCCGCGGCCGAGGGGGGGCGAAGGGGAGGCCGCGGGCCGACCCCTGGCCGGGAAGCCCCCGGCGATTTCGGGGTTTTTGCACGATGACGCCTCGCCGGACGCTCTGGGTCCTCATCGCCGCGTCGGCCGCCTGGCGGGTCGCCTGGGCCTCCAGCCTCGGGCCGGGGACCGACGAGGCTTACCACTACCTGTTCGCGGTCCATCGCGACTGGAGCTACTTCGACCACCCGCCGATGCTCGCGGTGGTCGAGTCGGCGGGCCTGGCGCTGGCCGGGGGCTCGGGGTCGATCCTGGCCCTCCGGCTGGGGTTCATCGCGCTGTTCGCCGGGTCGACCTGGCTGATGGCGAGGCTCGGGGCGCGGTTCTTCGGCCCCTGGGCGGGGGTCCTGGCGGCGTTCGCGCTCAACGTCTCGGCCTATCACACGGCGGCGGTCGGGGCGTTCGCGCTGCCGGACGGGCCGCTCCTGTTCTTCTGGCTCCTGACGCTCGACCGGCTGGCGGCGGCCTTCGAGGAGCCGGGTCGGATCGGGCCGTGGGTCGGCGTGGGGCTGGCCTGGGGCTGCGGGATGCTGAGCAAGTATCACGCGATCTTCCTGCCGGCCGGGGCGTTGCTTTACGTGTTGCTGGAGCCCTCGGCGCGGCGGGCCTTGAAGTCGCCGGGGCCTTACCTGGCGGCGGTCCTGGGGGTCGCGGTGTTCTCGCCGGTGATCGCCTGGAACGCCTCGCATGGCTGGGCATCGTTCGCGTTCCAGGGGGCCCGGGCGGTCGGCCGCTCGGGGTTCCGGCTCGACTCGCTGGCCGGGGCGATCGGCGGGCAGGCGGCCTACCTGTTCCCCTGGGTCTGGCTGCCGATGGTGATCGCGCTGGTCCGGATCCTGCGGACCTTCCGCACCGGGGCCTCGTCGGCCGAGCGGTTCCTGGCCTGCCAGGCGGTCGTCCCGCTGGCGGTGTTCACGGCGATCGCCTGCGTCCGGCCGGTCCTGCCGCACTGGACCCTGGTGGGATACCTGGCGCTTTTCCCGCTGCTCGGGCGATGCTGGGAATCCCGTTACCGGGCGAACCCCCGGGCGATGGGCCGCTTGCTGGCTCTGGCGGCGGCGGTCCCGTTGGTGGTGACGGGTTTGCTGGTGCTGGAGTATCGGACGGGGGCGCTCCAGCGGGCGGGGTTGCCGGCGAAGGTCGACCCGACGGTCGACATGTTCGGCTGGGAGGAGGTCTCGGCCGAGCTGGGACGGCGGGGCCTGCTGGGCGACCCGGGCACGTTCCTCTTCAGCCGGAGCTGGTACACGAGTGGACATCTGGCCTTCGCCACGAGGGGGAGCGGGGTCCCGGTCCTTTGCTACAACCACAACGACGCCCGGAGCTTCGCGTTCTGGAGCCGGCCGGAGGATTGGGTTGGTCGCGACGGGATTCTGGTCTCGGTCGACGAGGCGAACTACGAGCCGGAGTGCTACGAGCGGTTCTTCGAGCGGATCGAGCCGCTCGGCCGGTTCGAGGTCGGCCGGTCGGGGGGGCCAATCCGCGAGGTCCGGCTCTATCGTTGCGTCCGGCAGGTCGCGGCCTTCCCGTTCCTGCCCAAGGGGCCGTCGTCGAAGCTCCGGGTCGCCGCCGGGCCCGGGGGCGAGCCCCGGCGCTGACGGGCCGGGGGTCGCGCCAGGCCGGGTCGCATCCGGGCGGAGTGGCGGGTAAGATCGAGGCTCGGCCCGGCGTCGCGGGGCCTCCCACGGGCGAGGGCGGCATGGAATCCGAGTCGATCTCCCACCTCGACCGAGCGGGCGGGCCGGCTTCCAAGGTCGTCGGCCTCTATCAGATGCTCCTGAGGCGGAACCTGGAGCATTTCTTCCCCGACGCCTTGCTCGACCTGGACGGGGACCGCTCGGTCATCGAGGTCGGCGACCCCGACCTCTCCCAGCGCTATCGGATCGAGGAGGAGCCGGGCGGGGTCGGCGTGGCGATCGAGTGGCTCCGGTCGCGCTACCTGTTCCTCCCGGGAAGCCCGACGCCGTTCCTGCCGGCCGAACGCAAGCTGATCGACGTGATCGTGGGGTTCCTCGACCACCGGTTCCTCGCCCTCTTCGACCCCGAGGCGGTCCACCGCTCGGAGATGTTCCAGTACGCCTACGAGGACTTCATCGTCTCGGAGTACCTCGACCCGCCCGAGGCCGTCCGGGTCCCCGCGGCGCTGGAGGCGCTGAGGGTCGCGGCCCTCTCCACCTACGAGAATCGCCGGGTCTCGACCGGGGCCCTCCTGCTGGGGACCGACCACGACCCGGCCTTGCCCGGCTGGATCAACACCGAGGGGGCGCCCAAGTACGGCGTCCGCCTGACGGCGATCAAGGGGTTCCACCGGCTCTGCGACGGGATCCGCACCGTCTACGTGGTCGACCGCCACGGCGACCTCGGGCGGGCGGTGGACATTGCCCACTGGGCGGACCGGACTCAGGGGCGGACGCCCCCGGCGAGCCCCTGCCCCCGGGCCTACCACGACCACGCGCGGGCGACCCTCGACGGCGGGCACGTCTGCCTGGTGCTGACCCCCTCGCAGGAGATCAAGGTCTTCGCCCACGGGAGCCTGGCGTTCGCCTTCAGCGACGCCCGCTGGAGGTTGTTGGACATCCCGACCAAGTTCGCCGTCTGGTGCAAGGCCGTGGGGAACTCGACCTGCATCGACCTGGCCGGGCAACTCTTCCAGGCCGCCCTGAACCTGGGCGAGGACCGCAAGGGGGCGCTCTTCGTCGTCCTGAGGGACCCGGCCGCCTCGGTCGCCCAGCTGATCGCGCCGGCCGACCGGATTGACGAGGAGGTCGCCGTCGACGACCCGGAAGACCCCGACAACCTCTCGCCGAGGCTGGCCAAGCGGTCGTTGCACCACGTCGTCCGGGGCCGGGGCCTCGCCGAGATCGACCCGACCGTGCTGGAGGCCCTCGCCGGGATCGACGGGGCGGTCGTCACCGACCGAGACGGCCGGCTCCTGACCTTCGGCGCGATCCTCCGAATCGCCCCGGAGACCCTGAAGGTCGCCCGGGCCGTCGAAGGGGCGCGGACCCTCGCCGCGCTGGCGGCCTCGCTCCACGGGCCGGTCCTCAAGGTCAGCGAGGACGGCTTCCTGACGATGTTCCTCGGCGGCCGCCGGGTCTGGGAACTTTGAAGGCCCGTCCGCAACGAGGGTGTCCATGAACGTCCGGCCGGGAAGCCCGATCGACGACGGCTATGCCCATGAATTGGCCTTCCCGGGGGGACGGCTGCGCCCGATCCTTCGACTGGCCTTTTACGCCTTCTTCGCCCCGGCCGGGTTCCTCAGCTGCGGCATCGCCACCGAGGTCCGGCTCGGCGGCGGTTACGGGACGGTCTATCCGGGCTCGATCGTCGCGATCCTGGCGGCCTCGCTGCTGATGGTCCGTTTCGCCGATCGCCGACCGCTCCGGTCGTTCGGCCTCGCCCCGGACTGGTGGGCCCTGCGCGACGTCGCGATCGGCTGCCTGATCCCGGCGGTGCAACTGCTGGCCATCCTCGGCGTGGAGGTGGCGATGGGTTGGACCCGAGTCGTCTCGTTCGCCTGGGACTCCGGGATGCTCGGCCTGGCACTGCAAAGGTGGGCGGCCGTGGCCTGGACCGAGGAACTGGCGATGCGCGGCTATCTCTTCCAGTGCCTCGAACGGCTGGGAGGCCGGCGGCTCGGCGTGGCGCTGGCCCTGGCGTTGACTTCGGTCGGCTTCGGGCTTGCCCACGGGGACAACCCGAACGCCTCGCCGGTCGCGACGGTGGCCCTCGCCGTCTCCGGGCTCGAATATGCCGTCGCCTACCTCGTCACGAGGCGATTCTGGCTGCCGATCGCCATGCACTTCGCCTGGAACCTGGTCGAAGGGACGGTCCTCGGATACCCGGTCTCCGGGATGGCGAGGCCCTCGCTGCTGACCCTGGACCGGAGCGGGCCGGACGCCTGGACGGGCGGGGCGTTCGGGCCCGAGGGGGGGTATCTCTCGCCCACCTTCTCGCTGGTCGACATCGCCGTGCTTTGCTGGTTGGCCCGCGTCGGATTCTGGAAGCCCGAGGTCGGACCCGTCGAGGCGGAGAGGCGGACCGCCGAGGCCGAGCAGGGCCCCGTCTCGGGCATTCGCTTCATCGAGGCGTCGGAGGACCAGGACGGATCATTACACACCCGCCAGGCCGGGAGCGAGACGGATCATTCAAGGCCGGTTGGTCGCCGGAAGCTGGGCGTTCAGTCGCCGGACTTGGCCGAGCGGAGTCGGGCCCGGATGATCCCGTTGTGGACCGGGACGGCGGCCCGGACGTGGGGGGCGGGCTTCGAGGTCTTGATCGGGATTCGGACCTCGTCGGTCAGGCCGATCAGGAAGTCTCGGACGGCCTTCAACTCGGAGGCGTTGATTTCGGGGGCGTTGGTTGGCATGGAAATCGTAATCGGTGGAACTGCGGGATGAGGTCGCCCCGAGACACCATGTCGCGGGGGAGGCTCGATCGACGGGGGGGAGATCGACGAGAGGCTGGGGAGCAAATGCCGGACCAAATACGGTCATCTCGTCATCGAGGAGACGCGGGCGGGCTTAACTTCCGAGCGGCCTGGGGATACTATCGGCAAATGGCCGGGCTTGTCCACCGGGGCTGCTCGGATTCGGCGGATTTCGGTCGAGGGCCGGGGCCGCTCTCCTTCGTCGTAACTCTAGGACGTATCGCCGACCTTGTCCACAACCGGCTTGCATCGGGCGATTTATTTGACCGGGACGACGGCCGTGGGCAAGACGGCCGTCGGCGTGGCGCTGGCCGAGCGGCTCGGGGCCGAGGTCGTGGCGCTGGACTCGATGACGCTCTACCGGGGGATGGATGTCGGCACGGCCAAGCCGACCCCGGCCGAGCGGGGCGGGGTGCCCCACCACCTGATCGACGTGCTCGACCCCTGGGAGGCCGCGAGCGTGGCTGACTACCGGCGGTGGGCGATCCGGGCCGTCGGGGAGATCGAGGCCCGCGGCCTCCGCGTCCTCTTCGTCGGCGGCACGGCGCTCTACCTCAAGGCGTTGCTCCGGGGCCTCTTCGAGGGGCCGGGGGCCGACCCGGCCGTCCGCGAGGCCCTGGAGGGCGAAGCCGACCGGCTGGGCGACCCGGCGATGCACGCCCGGCTCGCCGCGCTCGACCCGCCGACGGCCGCCCGGCTGCACCCGAACGACCGGAGGCGGGTGATCCGGGCCCTGGAGGTGATCGGCGCGACCGGCCGGCCGCTCAGCGAGCAGCAGGTCGAGCATGGTCGGGTCGCGCCGGGGTCGACCCGGGTCTTCGCCCTGGAGCGGCCGAGGGCCGAGATGATGGGGCGGATCGACCTGAGGGTCGAGGCGATGTTCGCCGAGGGGCTGGTCGAGGAGGTCCGCTCGCTCCTGGCCGACCCCCGGGGGGTCGGGCCGGTGGCGGGGCAGGGGGTCGGCTATCGCGAGGTCGGCGACCTGCTCGCCGGGCGGATCGACGGGGGCGAGGCGGTCCGACTGATCCAGGCGCGGACCCGGCAGTTCGCCAAGCGGCAGGCGACCTGGTTCCGGGGCCTGGCCGAGGTCCGGCCCTGGCCGGTCGGGCCCGAGGAGTCGGCCGAGGCCGTCGCGGGGCGGCTGCTCGGGGCGATCGGGTCGGGCGATTGAGCTTCCCGACTCCGGCCCGTTCTGATATTACGCCCGGTCAGCAAGGCCGAGGATTGCGGCCAGCGGCCGGCCTCGTCGCGCCCCGGATGCCCCGGGCGCTGGACCGGGCGGGCTTTTTGGGGGGAGGGATCGGCTCCATGATCGGGCGCAACGATTCGACCGCAGGCCGTCGACCTGGCCGGCACCGGGACGGAACCCCCCGTCGGGCCGCCCGCCTGGCCGCGCTCCCGGCGATCGCGGCCCTGATCGCGCTCGGCGGCCTCGCGGCCTCGGCCGAGCCGCAGCAGGGGACGCCGAAGGCCCAGCCGAAGCCGCAGGCGAAGGTCAAAGGGGTGGAGCCCGACCCGGGCGCCGCCCCCCCGGCGATCCCGGACATGCCGGCCCCCGCGTCGTCGTCGGCGCCGGCACCGATGGGCCCGCCCCCCGGCTCGATGGCCCTGCCCGACCCGCTCGCCGACGGGCCGAAGCCCGCCAAGATCACACCCTCGCCGACGCCCTCGGCCAGGCCCGCCCCCCGCGATTCCGAGGTCCGCCCGGCCGAGTTCGACGACGGCGGCCCCTCGCTCCCCGGGGCGACGGCCCCGCCCGGCGGATCGGCCCCCGGCGGCGGCACCCCCGGCTCGGAGCCCGACCCCTTCGCCCTGTCGGCCGACCGGCTGGGCGTCGGCAAGCAGAAGGTTCAGCTCTCCGTCGAGGTCCAGGCCAGCCCGATCATCAACCTCGGCAAGGAGACGACCGTCCGCCTCGTGGTCAAGAACGAGAGCAACGTCGACGCCCTCGGCGTCTCGCTCGTCTACCAGCTCCCCGAGGGGCTCAAGCTCAACTCCAGCACCCCGCCGAGCAACCCGTTGCCGGGCACGACGCGCTACCACTGGCCCAAGCCCTTGCTGGCCGCCGGGAGCGAGTGGGTCGTGGTCCTCAAGGTGGTGGCGACCTCGACGAAGTCGTGCGAGCACGCCGCCACCGTCACCGCCAAGACCGGGTCGAGGGCCAACACGATCGTCCAGGAGCCCAAGCTCAAGGTCGAGGCCACCTCCTCGCCCGGCCGGGTCCTCAAGGGCGAGCAGGTCACCTTCCAGATCGCCGTGACCAACAACGGCACCGGCCCGGCGCGGAACATCGTGGTCCAGGCCAAGCTCTCCAGCGGCCTGAAGCTCGGCTCCGACGACATCGTCGAGCAGACCATCGGCGAGCTCGGCCCGGGCCAGCGGTACGACCTCGACCCCCTGATCGTCGACTCCGTCGCCGGCGGCCAGCAAAGCTGCACCGTCGACGTCCGAAGCCCCGACGTGACCGCGGTCGTCGAGGACCAGCGGATCAGCCGGGTCGTCGAGGTCACCCGGCCCGAGCTCGCGGTGAAGCTCGAAGGCCGCGACCAGCGGTTCACCGGCCAGACCAACGAGTACAAGCTGACCGTCACCAACCCCGGGACCGCCCCGGCGAAGAAGGTCAAGGTCGTCGTCTCGCTCCCCCAGCAGGGCGGCAAGCTCCTGCAGCCCTACCCGCCGGGCTCGCGGCTCGACGTGCCGACCGGCAAGCTGATCTCGACGATCGCCCAGCTCGAGCCGCTCCAGTCGGTCGAGATGACCTTCGTCTACGCCACGACGACCATCGGTCTCTACCGGGCGACCGCCGAGGCCACCGCGCCAGGCGCATTGCGAGCGACCAATACCCTGACCACCGAGGTCTCCGGGATTGCCGTACTCGACGTGCAGGTCGCCCAGACGAGTCGGGTGATGGACGTCGGCAAGACCAACTATTACGACATCACCATCAAGAACTCCGGGACCAAGGAGGCCACGAGGCTCCAGCTCAAGGGGAAGCTCGCCGGCAAGCTGAAGGTCATGAAGCACTACAACGTCGAGAAGGGCGAGTTCGCCTTCAACCCCGTCACTGGCGAGTTCGTCTTCCCCGAGGTCGAGCGGCTCGGCGTCGGCCAGTCGATCACGCTGAGCCTGGAAGTCCAGTCGACCGAGAGCGGGCCGGCCGGCTGCCACGTCTTCCTCGCCCACGCCGACATGGTCTCGCCCGACGACAAGGTCGAGGACGTCATCTCCACCACCGTCACCGGCAACGGCCGGGCCCGGGGGACTTCGGCCCGGCCTTGAGTATCGGTCGAATGCGGTTCAGCCCTTCGATCTTCACCCCCGCATCCGGTCGCAGAGCAGCAGGGCCAGGCGGGTCTTGGCGTCCTCGATGGTGCCTTCGAGGACGAGGCGGAGGGCCTCGGCCCAGGGGAGGACGACGGGCGTGAGCCGCTCGTCGGGCTGGTGGTCGGTCGGGCCGGGCTCCAGGTCCTCGCAGAGGTAGAGGTACATCCGCTCGTCCATCACGCCGGGCGAGACGTACCACTCGCCGCCCCGGCGGATCGACCGGGCGCGGTAGCCGGTCTCCTCGGCCAGCTCGCGGCCGGCGGTCGCGTCGGGCGACTCGCCCGGGTCGAGCGTCCCGGCGGGGATCTCCAGGAGGGTCCGGCCGACGGCGTACCGGAAGTTCTCCACCAGGCAGACGTGGTCGCGGTCGACCATCGGCACCAGCGCCACGGCCCCTCGGTGGATCACCACCTCGCGGTCGGCCGTCGAGCCGTCGGCCAGGCGGATCGGCTGCAAGGCGAGGTCGACCTTGCGGCCTCGGTAGATCACCCGGCGCCCGGGCAAGGGTTCGTCCACGGTTCGTCCTCGAAGGCGGGAAATAGCGTTCAGCCGGGGGGGCGGAGGCGGGCCGCGAAGGCGGCGTGCGACGGGTCGGCGAGGCCTCGGTTCAGGACTTCAATGACGGCGGCGAGGTCTTTGCCGACCAGAGCTTCCGGGTCGAGCCAGAGGCCGGGAAAAGTCTCGCTCCGGTAGATCCCGTCGGGGCCCGGTGAGAGCCTCGCATACTCGCCGTCGCGGAGGACGAACCAGTCGACGGCCCGGTCGAGGACCCGCCAAGCGATGTATTCGCGGACGAGGTTCCGGCGATAGACCCGGAACTTGCTGTGCAGGTCGATGCTGACGGTGCTGGCCGAGACCTCCACGATCAGCTCGGGGCCGCCCTCGATGTAATCGTCGTCGCTGAGCCTGGCCTGGCCGCCCCGTGTGGGGTCGATCAGCAGGCAGAGGTCGGGCTGGGGCATGCTGTCGTCGTCGAGGCGGATCGAGACATTGTCGCCGGCGATGACGCCGGGCGTCTTGTCTTCATAAGCGGCCAGCCAGGCTGAAATTCGAACATGTGGTCGGCCGTGGTTGCGCAGCCGGACGGGCGAGCCCATGTAGACGATCCCTTCCAGGAGTTCGGCCTTCTTCAGCTCGGGCATGGCGTCGAAGCGGCGTTCGAACTCGGCCCGGGGGAGGTGGTCGCCGTTCTCCAGGGGCGGGAGGGGGTCGAGGGGCGGGGGCTTCGGGGATCGGGCCAGCGTTTCGAGGGTTGCCACGGTCTCGGCCTCCGATCCATTCCTAATGAGGGGGCGGCTCGGCCCAGGCCCGATTATCCGGTTTGACCTCCCGATCGGCAAGGACGACCAACCGGCCTTTGCCGCGACGATCGCCCGGCCCGGCGACGGATCGGGATGTATCATAGAGGATGAGGGACGGCGCCGTCTTCGAAAGGTAAAGGCCCATGCTCCTGACGGTGAAGGCTGCGGCCACCTACGAGTTCTCGGTGGAGACGTTCCTCTGCCTGATGGTCGAGCCTCCGCTGCTCGGGCCGAAGCACCGGGTCCTGGAGGAGCGGCTGCTGACCTCGCCGACGGTGTTCTGCGACCTGAGGGCCGACCTCTACGGCAACCCCCGGCGGCACGTGATCGCGCCGGAGGGTCGGTTCTCGTTCGCCTTCGAGGCGACGGTCGAGGTCGAGCCGAACGTGGCCCTGCCGTCGGTCTCGTTCGAGCACCCGCCGCAGGAGATTCCGGGCGAGGCGATGGTCTACACGTTGCCCTCGCGGTTCTGCGAGTCGGACCTGCTGGCGAGGATGGCGCTGGACGAGTTCGGCCACCTCCCGCACGGCGGGGCGCGGGTCCTGGCGATCGCCGAGTGGGTCCGGCGGCACGTCCAGTATCGGTACGGGACGACCGACGCGCTGACCTCGGCGTTCGACACGGCGACGGAGCGGGTCGGGGTCTGTCGCGACTTCGCCCACCTGGTCATCGCCTTCTGCCGGGCCCTGGTGATCCCCGCCCGGTACGTCTCGGGCTACGCCCTGGGGCTCGACCCGCCCGACTTTCACGGGTTCGCGCAGGTCTACCTCGGCGGGTCCTGGCACAACGTCGACGCCACCTTCGAGGGGGTCCGGCCGGCCTTGATCCCGATCGCCGTGGGGCGCGACGCCTCCGACGTGGCGATGGCGACGACCTGGGTCCCGCACATCCTGCTCGCCCAGTCGGTCGAGGTCCGCGAGGCGGACCCCCGGCCGGCCGACCCGGCCATGCCGCCCCCGGTTCAGCTCGAAGTGTCGCCCGCGCCCGCCTCGAACGGCCGGTTGGCGACGGTGGAATCCTGATCGGGGCCGTCTTCGGGCTCGAAGTCCTGGATCGACCGGGGGGCGATCCAGGGGCGGCGGATCCGGTCGAACTCGCGGACGTCGGCCCACCCCTTGCCGGCGGAGTCGGCGGCCCTGACGAACCGGGCGGCTTCCTCGGGCGTGAGGTGGCCGTCGCGGTCGAGGTCGGCGTCGTGGATCAGCCGCCGGCCGATCGGCGGGGGGAGGATATGGAAGCCGGCCTTGAGGTCGCTCGCGGAGAGTGAGAGGCCGTGCAGGTCGGCCCGGTGGCGCCCGAAGCCCAGGCCCAGGGCCATCGAGAGGACGCAGGCCAGCAGGGTCGCAGCGCAGAGGATCGGCCCGGGGTCGGCGAGCTTCCGCCTGACCAGGAGGGCCAGCGCGAGGCCGATCAGCAACGCCCCGACGATTTCCTTCGACGAGGCGTCCACGATGCCCGCGTAGGTGGCTTCCAGGTATGACTTCATCGGCGATCCTCCGGTGCTACGGCCGACGCCGCGATCGGCGTCCTCCCGGGGAAGGAGGCGACATTGCCCGCCTCTCCGGCCGAAGTTCCCTCCCCGGGTTAGCGCAAGCTTGCGAAGGACGACGGCCCTCCTCACTCCCTGGGGCGAGGGGCCGGGGAGTGGACCCGGATCTGGTGGTCGGTGAACAGGGCGTGCGGCGCGGCCCCCGCGACCTTGGGCATGTGGCAGCCGATGCAGCCGGTGGCCGGATTGACCGGGCAGGCGACCGTCCGCCCCGCCGTGGCCCCGATCAGCGGCGTCTCCGGCCCCTTGTCTGCCGAGTGGCAGGCCAGGCAGCGGCGTTCGTAGGCGGCCGGGTCGGTCTCGGCGTCCTTGTGGGGGTCGTGGCAGGTCACGCAGCTGAGGGTGCCCGGCCCATCGGCGTAGCAGCGGCTCATGGGGAAGGTGGTGGCCTGGAACCGGACGAAGCGGGGGTCGGTCTCGCGGGTCGTCGGGTCGTCGGCCTGGTGGCAGGCCCCGCAAAGCTTGGTGATCTGGGCGGCGGAGGCCCGCGAGGGGCGGGCGATGGCGGGGTCGGGCCCGGCCAGCTCGACGGCGATCCGGTGGTTCCCCCCCGGCCCATGACAGCGCTCGCAGCCGATCCCCCGGTCGGCGCCCTCGGGGGCCCGGCGGTCGCGGGCGGCCCGGAGGCTGGTGACGTGGCAGGCGACGCACTTCACCTCGGCCCCGGCCGACATCGGCCGGCCGAGCGGGGCGTCGGGGTCGCCCGGCTCGGGCGGGCTGACGTGCGAGGTCTGGTCCCAGACGGTCCCGTCGAGGTACGAGGAGACCCGGCAGACCCTCGCCAGGCCCTTCGCGTCGCGGGCGACCATCGTCATCCCCCGGTCGCCCGAGCCGACGGCGAAGGCGACCACGGCCTCCAGTTCGCGCCCGCCCGACCGGGTCGCCAGCCGGGTCGAATCGCCCTCGTGTTTGAGCGAATGGGAGGTCCCCGGCAGGGCCGTGTCGGGCAGGGGGGACGCCGGCAGGGAGAGCCTGGCCAGGTCGCTCGGGCCGGAGAAGGTCCGGGCGTGGCGGCTGCCGCGCTGGGCCTTGAAGATCGCCGGGTGGCAGGCGGCGCAGGCGGCCGCGCCGAGGTAAGGGGCGGGCTCGGGCCGGGTCGGGTCGTCGCGGCCGAAGTCGCCGGCGACGGCCAGGTCGCCCGCCATCTTCCCGAGGTCCCCGAGCTGCAAATGGGCCCTCGATGCGAGCCACGAGGCCTCGGGGTCGGGCCCGATCGGCTTGAGGGCTTCGAGGGCGTCGGCGGGCCTGGCCATCCTTAGCCGGGACGCGGCCAAGAGCTTGCGGGCCGAGGCGGGCGAGGTGATCCCGCCGGCGAGGGCGGGGTCGGCGAGCAAGGCGCGGTCGATGGCCTCGGCGGCGGCCTCGGGGTTGGCGTCCTCGGCTTCGAGCACGCCGAGGATCAGCGAGCCCCGCGACTCCCAACCCGGCCGGCTCGCGAGCTTCCTCGCCGCGTCGATCGCCTCGGGCAGTCGGCCTTCTCGGGCGTGGAGCCTGGCAAGGCCGGAGAGCGCCTCGGAGTGGCCGGGGTCGAGCGCCGCGGCCCGCTCCAGGACCGTGACCGCCGCCGCCTGGCCCTGGCGCTCCAGGATCGAGCCGAGGACGGCGAAGTCCTCGGCCTGCATCTTCCCCTCGCCGATCCGCCCGTAGAGCGCCTGCGCCGTCTCGTCGACCCCGAGCCGGCCCGAGGCTCGGGCCATCAGGGTCATCGCCTCGGGGTCGTCGGGCTTCCTGGCCAGCACGGCCGCCGCCCGGGTGCGGGCCTCGCGGTAGTCGCCCCGCTCGTAGGCCGCGAGGGCGGGGCTCGGGGCGGCCGCGAGCCACCCCGGCGCCAGCCGCCAGGCCGCCGCCGAGAGCCCGACGACGGCCAGGGCCGCCGCGATTCCCCACGGCCTCGATCTCGACCGGATCCCGCCCATGCCCTGGTCGCCCCGATGGAAAACTCGCCCGGGCTTCGCGAATGGTGTGTCAGCGGCGCCGCCCATCCACGATATTATCCGGCCTCGGGCGATCCGGCGAGGCCCAGGGGCCCCGGCAGGGCGAAGCCGGCCCTTTCTCCGGGCCCGGGTCAAGATCCGAGGCCCCGGGACGAAACCCATCCCTGGCGACGGTGCTTGATCCATGCGCGCGATGAATCGGAGGCCTTGATGTCGGTCGAAGGGCAAGCGGTCGAATCGGGGGTCGTCGAGTTCCAGCCGGAGGGGGAGGTCCCGCCCAGGACGGTCGACGGGTTCGCGATCCTCCTGGAGGAGTCGGACTTCCACCCGGTCGCGAGGGCCCGGCCGGTCGACTCGGCCGAGCGGGTCGACTCGGTCGACGTCATCCGGGGGGTCGCCCTGATGGGCATCCTGGCGATGAACATCGTCGGCTTCGGCTGGCCGGGCGACGTCTACAGCAACCCGACCTCGGCCCCGGACCACGACCGGGCCGACGTCTGGCTCTGGGCGTTCAATCACCTGGCCTTCGACACGAAGATGATGACCCTCTTCTCGATGCTCTTCGGCGCGGGGCTGGTCCTGATGGCCGACCGGGCCGACGGCCGGGGGGCGAAGCTCGGCTGGACCTACTACCGCCGCGTCTTCTGGCTCCTGATGATCGGCCTGGTCCATTCTTATCTGATCTGGGACGGCGACATCCTCGTCTCCTACGCCTCGTGCGGCCTCCTGCTCTACCCGGTCCGGCGCTGGTCGGGGCGGACCCTGATCGTCGTCGGCTGCTGCCTGAACCTGCTGATGGTCCCGCTCTGGCTGGGATTCGCCCGCGGGGTCGCCCCGTTCATGCAGGCCACCGCCGAGTCGGTCGAGGCCCGGACCAAGGTCGGCGAGAAGCCCAAGGCGTGGGAGACGAAGGTGGCCGACGCCTGGAAGAAGATGGCCAAGTCGGAGCCGCCGAAGCGGGAGGACTTCCTGGAGGAGATCCGCACCTATCGGGGGGGCTACTGGGGGATCGTCAAGGACCGGGCGAACCATCTGATCTGGGGCCAGACCGTCGGCTTCCTCGTCATGGAGTGGTGGTTCCTCGGCGGCCGGATGCTGATCGGGATGGGCTTGATGAAGCTGGGTGTCTTCGCCGCCGCGCGGTCGAACCGGGCCTATGTGCTGATGATGGCGCTTGGCTACGGCGTCGGCCTGCCGCTCATGGCGTTCGACGCGGTCCATCAGGTCCGGGAGAACTTCTACGCCGGCCGCGACGTCTGGGAGATCATCGGCGGCTGGCCGATGATCAACACCTACGGGAGCCTCCCGGTCGTCTTCGGGCACATCGGGCTGGTGATGCTGCTCTGCAAGACGCGGTCGATCCCCTGGCTGACCCGTCGGCTGGGCGCGGCGGGCCGGATGGCCCTGAGCTGCTACCTGTTCGACTCGATCTTCTGCACGACCCTGTTCTACGGCTACGGCTTCGACCTCACCGCCACCCTCCACCGGCCGATGCTCTACGCCATCGTCCTGGCGATCTGGACGGCCCAGCTCCTGGCCTGCCCGCTCTGGCTGGAAGTCTTCCGGTTCGGCCCGGCCGAATGGCTCTGGCGGTCGCTGACCTATGGGAAGCCGCAGCCGATGCGGCGACGCCCGGCGGTTGGCCTGGCGGCCCTCGCCGCGTAAGATCGAAGGCGACGGATCGACGCCCGAAGCCCGACCAACCCCGAAGGACACCCCCGCGATGCGACCTCGCCGACCGACCCCGCTCGCGGGCGTCCTCCTGACCCTGGCCTGCCTCGCGACCGCCTCGCGCGGCGAAGGTCCTCCGGGCCCGGCCAACCGGCTGGCGAAGGAGACCAGCCCGTACCTCCTGATGCACGCCCACAACCCGGTCGACTGGTACCCCTGGGGGCCCGAGGCGTTCGCGAAGGCCAAGGCCGAGAACAAGCCGATCTTCCTCTCGATCGGCTACTCGTCGTGCTACTGGTGCCACGTCATGGAGCGGGAGAGCTTCATGAGCCCCGAGATCGCCAAGGCGCTCAACGCCGGCTTCGTGGCGATCAAGGTCGACCGCGAGGAGCGGCCCGACGTCGACCAGGTCTACATGACGGCCGTGCAGGCGGTCAGCGGCTCGGGCGGCTGGCCGATGTCGGTCTTCCTCACGCCCGACGGCCGCCCCTTCTTCGGCGGGACCTACTTCAAGCCGGCCGACTTCACGGCCCTGCTCAAGGCCGTCGGCACCGCCTGGCGCGACCAGAGGGCCGCCATCGAGAAGGACGCCGACGGCCTTGCCGGGGCCGTCCGCAAGCTCTCCGCCGGGCCGGCTCGCCGGGCGGTCCCCCTGACCCGCGAGCTGGCCGAAGGCGGCCGCGCCGCGCTCGCCGACCAGTTTGACCCCGAGTTCGGCGGCTTCGGCTTCGACCCGGCCCGCCCCAAGCGGCCGAAGTTCCCCGAGCCGGTCAACCTGCTCTATCTCCTCGATCAGCACCGACGGGGCCCGCTCGCGAAGGGGGCCGACCCGGCGACCGCCCCGCTGGCGATGGCCCTGAAGACCTTCGACGCGATGGCCAGGGGCGGGATCCGCGACCACCTCGCCGGCGGCTACCACCGCTACAGCACGGTCCGCGACTGGAGCATCCCCCACTTCGAGAAGATGCTTTACGACAACGCCCAGCTCGTCGAGGCCCTGGTCCTCGCCCACGAGGCGACCGGCGACCCGCGCTGGAAGGCCGAGGCGCAAGCGACCTTCGCCTTCGTCGCCTCGGCCTTCACCACGCCCGAAGGGCTGTTCGCGTCGAGCCTGGACGCCGAGAGCGAGGGGGTCGAGGGCAAGTCGTACACCTGGACCCCAGCCGAGGTCCGCAAGGTCCTCGGCGAGGGCGAGGACTATGCCCTCTTCGCCCACGCCTATGCCCTCGACGGCGAGCCCGACCTCGACGAAGGCCGCTACGTCCTGCTGATGCCCAGGGTCGTCGACCCGGCCGTCGAGGCCCGGCTGGTCCCCTTGCGGGCGAAGCTCCTCGCCGCCAGGGACCGCCGCCCCGGCCCGAAGCTCGACGACAAGGTCCTGACCTCGTGGAACGCCCTGATGATCGGTGCCTACGCCGAGGGGGCGAGGGCCCTGAAGGACGACCGCTACAAGCTCGCCGCCGACCGCGCGGTTGACGCCCTCCTCGCCCGGATGACGGCCCCCGACGGGCGGCTCCTGCGGACCTCCCGGGGCGGGCGGGCGAAGCTCCCGGCCTACCTCGAAGATTACGCCGCCCTGGCCCGGGCCCTGGTCAGGCTCCACGCGGCGACCGGCGACCCCAAGCGGCTCGCCCAGGCCCGGGCCCTGGCCGACCGGATGATCGCCGACTTCGGCGACCCGAAGGACGGCGGCTTCTTCTACACCGCCGGCGACCACGAAACCCTGATCGCCCGGGTCAAGGACCCCTTCGACAACGCCGTGCCGGGGGCGAACAGCCTGGCGATCCGGGCCCTGGTCGGGCTCGGGGTCGCCTCGGGCGAAGGGCGGTATCTCGACGAGGCGGGCCGGGCCCTGGCAGCCTTCGCGCCTTCTTTGAAGGACCGGCCGGGCGGCTCGCCGCTGATGCTCCTGGCGCTGGAGGAATACCTCGACGCCCGCCCCTCGGCCGCCGGATCCGCCGACGCCCCGACGGCCCCCTTGCCCGGGGCCCCCGGCGTGGTGACGGCCGAGGCCCGGCTCGTCCGGCCCGGCCCGGTCGCCCCCGGCGAGGCGTTCGAGGTCGAGCTGACCCTGGCGATCAAGCCGGGCTATCACCTCTACGCCAACCCCGCCGGGTCGGACGACGTGATCCCGACCGTCGTGGCCCTGGCCCCCGGCTCGGCCGGGTCGCTGGCCGGGTTGACTTACGCCCCCGGCGAGGCGAAGGTCCTGGCCGCGAGCGGGCCGGGCAAGGTCAATGTCTACGAGGGCCGGGCCCGCGTGACGGCCCGGGTGGGGCTCCCCGAGGGCGCCTCGCCGGGCTCGACGACGGTGGTCTTCCGGGTCCGGTACCAGGCCTGCGACGACCGGGCCTGCCTGGCCCCCGCCACGCTCGACATGCCGATCGGGGTCGAGGTCCGGGGGCGCTGAGCCGACCCCCGGCCCGGCGGCCCGCCCTTGCGGTGGGCCTTCGGTCCGCTAAGATCGACCCACCCCGGCCCGACCGATGCCCGATTCTCCGACCCCGATGAGGGAGTGGCCAATGCCCGTCGACGAGATCCCGCCCCTGAAGCCCGCCTCGCCGACCCCCGGCGGCTACGAGTTCGGCGAGGCCGAGAACAAGGTCTTCGCCGGGCTCGCCTCGAAGGCCCGGGGGGTCGGCTTCTGGTCGGCCCTCTACGGCATCCTGCTCCTGCTGAACTTCGCCTACGGCTGCCTGCCCAAGCGCCCGGTCGACCCGGCGGGCCGGGGGCACCTGCTCGGCCCCCTGCGCGTGGACCGGATCGACTGGACGGGAGGGGTTGGCGACGTCGACCTCGGGGCCCTGATCACCGGGATGGTCTTCCTCCTGCTGGGGCTCTGGTCGAGGAGGGCCGCCTCGGGCTTCGACGCGGTGGCGAAGACCCGAGGGGGGGACCTCGGGCACCTGATGGGGGCCCTGAAGGAACTCTCCAAGCTCTACGGGTTCCTCGACCGGCTGATCTTCGTAGTGGTCCTGGTCGTCACCCTGGCGATGATCGCGGTGGGGGTCGCGCTCGTCGTTTCCACCGTGAAGCCCGGGGGCCCCTGACTTCCGGGGCTCGGGCTCGGGAATTCCCCGAGATCGGGGGTCGAAGCCTTCCGCCGTCGGGCCCCCGGGCTTATGATCCTGGGCGTTGAAGGCGCGGGCCTTCGTCGGCAATCCCCCCCCTCGAAAGCGAAGCGTGGCATGACCCCGAGCGGCCAGAGCAAGATCTCCGAGGTCCTGGCGAAGGACGAGGCCGTGCTGCTCTCGGCCTGGATCGCCGAGCAGCAGGCCGCCGGGCTCGACCGCGGGACCGACCTGCGCGGCGCCTGCGTCGAGTTCCTGGAGAAGCTCCGCCGGTCTTGCGCCTCGGGCCGGTTCGACGACGTCCAGGGGGCCGAGTGGGCGGACCTGCGTGACGCGCTGGCCGGGCTCTCCCGCGCCCGGGCCTTGCAGGGGTTCACGCCGATCGAGACGGCGACCTTCGTCTTCTCGTTCAAGAAGCCCCTGTTCGATCGGCTCCGCGAGGCGCACGCGAGCGACCCCGCCGGCCTGGCCGAAGACCTCTGGCGGTCGACCGCCCTGCTGGACCGGCTCGGGCTCTGGACGACCCAGGTCCACCAGCAGGCCCGCGAGGAGGTCATCGCCCGCCAGGGGCAGGAGATGCTCGAGCTGTCGACCCCGGTCGTCAAGCTCTGGGAGGGGATCCTCGCCCTGCCGATGATCGGGACGCTGGACAGCTCGAGGACCCAGGTGGTGATGGAGTCGCTGCTCCAGAAGATCGTGGAGACCGGCTCGTCGGTGGCGATCATCGACATCACCGGCGTCCCCCTGGTCGACACCCTGGTCGCCCAGCACCTCCTGAAGACCGTGACGGCCGCCCGGCTGATGGGGGCCGACTGCATCATCAGCGGGATCCGCCCCCAGATCGCCCAGACGATCGTCCACCTCGGCGTCGACCTCGCCGGGGTGACGACCAAGGCGACCCTCGCCGACGCCCTCGCCCTGGCGATGCACCGCAAGGGCCTGAAGGTCGTCAAGCAGCCCGAGCGCGCCTGAACGGGCCAAGGCCCGCTCGCCAACCTCCCCCGAAGCCGAACCCCGCTCCCTCCCTCGCGAGAAAGCCCGGCCCCGCCCATGCAACGCATCCCGATCCTCAAGATGGGCGACGTGCTGATCGTCACCATCCAGGTCGAATTGCAGGACGAGATCGCCCTGGCGCTGGAGGAAGACCTGGGCGATCGGATCTGCAAGACCGGCGCCCGGGGGGTCCTCATCGACATCTCGGCGCTGGAGATCTTCGACTCGTTCGTCGGCCGGATGATCGGCCAGATCGCGACCCTCTCGAAGATCCTCGACGCGCAGACCGTGTTGGTCGGGATGAGCCCGGCGGTGGCCATCACGCTGGTCGAGCTGGGCATGACGCTGCCCGGGGTCCGCACCGCACTGGATCTCGAGAAGGGGATGGAGCTGCTCCGGGCCTCGATCGACCGCCGGCCCGACGAGGACGAGGAGGCGGCGCATGGCCTCCCAGATCAAGACTGAGACCCGGCCGATCGCCACCGAGGTCGACGTCGTCCAGGTCCGCCAGGCGGTCCGCTCCTGGACGATGGAGCTGGGCTTCGGGCTGGTCGACCAGACCAAGATGATCACCGCGGCCAGTGAGCTGGCACGCAATACGCTAGTCTATGGGGGCGGAGGGACCGTCCGGCTCGACCAGTTGCTGGACTACCCCCGGCGTGGCCTCCGCTTGACCTTCGAGGATCAGGGTCCGGGGATCACCGACGTCGGGCAGGCACTCCGCGACGGCTTCACCACGGGCAAGGGGCTGGGCCTCGGCCTGGGAGGGGCCCGCCGCCTGGTCAACGAGTTCGAGATCGACTCGTGGCCCGGCAAGGGGACCCGGGTCATCATCACCCGCTGGAAATGAGCAACCGCATGCGCGAGACCGTCGCCCTGCCGGTCTCCGACCCGAGTCGAACCGGCGAGGCCCGTCGGATCGCCGCGACCCTGGCCGAGCGGGCCGGGTTCGACGACGTCGGCCGGGGTCGGGTCGCCCTGGTCGCCACCGAGCTGGCCAACAACCTGATCCAGCACGCTGGGGGCGGCGAGCTGGTCCTTTCCCTGGTCCACGGCCGGGGCGTGGGCGGGGTCGAGGTCCTCTCGCTGGACAAGGGGCCGGGCATGGCCGACTTCGCCCGCTGCCGGGTCGACGGGTACTCCACCGGCGGCACGCCCGGCAACGGCCTGGGCGCCGTGGCCCGGGTGGCCGACGAGTTCGACGCCGAGACCGGGCCGGGCCGGGGTTCGGTGCTCTGGGCCAGGCTCTGGGCCTCGGCCCGGCCCCCGGCGCCCCCCGGCGGCGAGCTGGAATGGGGCGGCGTCTGCCTGCCCGTCGCCGGCGAGCTGGAATGCGGCGACGGCTGGGCGGTCGTCGAGGAATCGCCCTGGAAGAGCACGGTCATGGTCGTCGACGGCCTCGGCCACGGGCCCCCCGCCGCCGAGGCCGCCGACCGGGCCCTCGGCGTGATGCAAGGGGCCGCCGGCCTGCCCCCCGCCGACGTCGTCCGCCTGGCCCACGAGGCCCTGAAGGGGACCCGGGGGGCCGCCCTGTCCGTCGCCTCGATCGACCGGGGCCGTCGCGAGGTCCGCTTCTGCGGCGTCGGCAACATCGCCGCCGCGGTCCTCGGCGTCGACGCCCGGCACGGCCTGATCTCGCTCAGCGGGATCGTCGGCCTGGAGATCCGCAAGCCCCAGGAGTTCGCCCAGCCCTGGCCCGACGGCGCCCTGATGGTCCTCCATTCCGACGGCATCACGGCGCGCTGGAAGCTCGACCGGCGGACGCCCCTGGCCTCGCGGCCGGCCCCCCTGGTCGCCGGGGCCCTCTATCGCGACCACTCCAGGGGCCGCGACGACTCGACCGTCGTCGTCGCCAGGGACCGCAGGAGGCCCCCGTCATGACCGCAACGCTTGCCGAGCTGGAAGTCCGCGACCCCGCCGACCTCGGCCGGGCCAGGCAGCTCGCCGTCGCCGTGGCCGACCGCCTGGGCTTCGACCGCCTGGCCGGGCTCGCCGTCGCCTCGGCCGTCTCCGCCCTCCTCACCCAGGGGCGGGGGGGCCGGGTCGCCTTCGACCTCGAAGGCGAACCGCCCGCCTCGCTCGGAGTCCGGGTCGAGCTCGGGTCGCCCCCCGGCGACGGCCAGGCCCTGGACGCCGCCCGGCCGATGATGGACGATCTCCGGTGGGAACCCTCGACCGGCCACGGCGTCATCCTCATGTCCAAGGCCCTCCCCCGACCCGTCGCGACCGCCGAGGCCGGGCCCATCGCCCGTGACTTGCTCGGCATCGAGTTCGCCCCGGACGCCGAGGATTCGCTGCGACGCGACCGCGAGCTGCTCGAGGTCCTGGGCCTCCTCGAGGCCCGCGACCATGAGCTGGCCCAGTCCCGGCTCGAGCTGGAGGACACCAACCGGGGCGTCATGGCCCTGTACGTCGAGCTCAACGAGCGGGCTGATTCGCTCCACAGGGCCAGCGAGCTGAAGACCCGCTTCCTCGCCAACGTCAGCCACGAGCTGCGCACGCCGCTCAGCTCGATCCTCAGCCTGGCCAGGCTCCTGCTCGACCGGGCCGACGGCGAGCTCTCCAACGAGCAGGACCGCCAGGTCGACTTCATCCTCCGCTCGGCCCACGACCTCGCCGGGATGGTCAACGACCTGCTCGACCTCGCGCGGATCGAGTCCGGGCGCGAGCCGGTCAACCCCGAGCCGGTCGACCTCGCCGAGGTCTTCAAGGCGCTCCGGGGGATGCTCCGCCCCCTGGTCCCGCCGGATTCCCCGGTCCGCCTGGTCATCGACGACCCGGAGGGCCTGCCCCCGATGGTCACCGACGAGGGGAAGCTCTCGCAGGTCCTCCGCAACTTCCTCTCCAACGCGCTGAAGTTCACCGAACGCGGCGAGGTCCGGCTGGTCGCCGAGCCCGGCCCCGGCGAGATGGTCGTCTTCTCGGTCTCCGACACCGGCATCGGGATCCGCGAGGAGCATCTCGCCCGGATCTTCGAGGAGTTCGGCCAGGTCGACGGCCCGATCCAGCGCCGGGTCAAGGGGACCGGGCTGGGCCTGCCGCTGGCCCGCAAGCTCGCCAGGCTGCTCGGGGGCGACGTCGGGGTCCGCAGCGAGCCGGGCGTCGGCTCGACCTTCTCCGCCACCATCCCCGTCCACTTCCCGGGCCGGGCCCCGGAGGAAGCGCCCTGATGGCCGAGCCGATCCCCACGCCGATCCTGATCCTCAACGTCGACGACAACGACGCCAACCTCTACGCGATCAGCCGGTTGCTCAAGCGCGGGGGGTTCTCCATCGCCGAGGCGACGAACGGCCAGGACGCCCTGCGCAAGGTGGCCGATCTGATGCCCGACCTCGTCGTCCTCGACGTGAACCTGCCCGACCTCGACGGCTTCGAGGTCTGCCGGCGGATCAAGGCCGACCCGGCGACCGCGGCGATCCCGGTGCTGCACATTTCGGCCAGCTACATCCTCAGCGAGGACCGGAGCCGGGGCCTGGACGAGGGGTCCGACGCCTACCTGATCCGCCCGTTCGAGCCGCCCGAGCTGATCGCCACGGTCCGGGCCCTCCTGCGGATCAAGGCGGCCGAGAAGAAGGCGAGGGCCGCCGCCGACCGGTGGCAGGCGACCTTCGACGCGATCGCCGAGGGGGTCTGCCTGCTCGACCACGAGGGCCTCGTCGTCCGCTCCAACCGGGCCGCGGGGGTCCTGCTCAACCGCGAACCCGCCGCGATCGCCGGTCGCCCCCTCGCCGACCTGATCGCCACCCCCGACCTCCCCGCCGAGGTCGCCGTCGGCGACCGCTGGCTCCTGGCCCGCCTCGTCACGATCGGCGAGGAGGGGACGGCCTGCCTCCTCCTCGACGTCACCGACCGCCGCGTGCTCGAAGACGAGCTCCGTCGGAGGGAGGCCCCGGCACCCTGAACCACGCCCCGAAGTTGGGTTCGTTCTGCGAAAACCGGGCTTGGCTTCGATCCGCAACCCATGGCTTCGATCCGGCCCGGGGCCGGAATGCGCGCCGACCCCGGAGAGACCACCCTCGCCGGGGCGATCGGTGTTGAAAAGTCGTAACTGCCTCAATATCTGAGATTTGCGATCATTCGACCTGAAATTCCTCTCGATCCCGTCGCGGTCGTCGTTGGGTTCGTTCTGCGAAATCGAGGTGCCGCAAACGCTGTTGGGTTCGATCCCGGCCTTCGGGTTCGATCCGGCAAGTTCGGCCCCTCCCGGTGCGCGGGGTGGCCCGGATTTCGCCCGCTCGCGATCGGATGCAGTCGGCGTCATGGGAGCCCCCTCGTCGGTGTTGCGGCCCGGTCGACCTCGACCGTTCCAGTTATATTCAGGCCGACGAGGCCGGTTCGAACACACTTTTCCCGCGATCCACCGCCTCCACGAAGATCTTGAACCCACCCGCGCCCCCTCGCCGATTTCGGCGGAAGTTGGCCAGGCTCGCGGACTGGTGGTCTTCCCCACGGGTCATGACGCGCGTTAAGTTGACGGTCGCGGCTTGGATGCAAACGGATCGGCCGAGGAGCGAGAGTCTGGGAAGAAGAACAGCGATCGGGTCGGAGCGCTCGCCGAAGAGATGGAATAGGGACCGCTCAGAGGTGCCGGGTCGAAACGGACCAACGGTAACGAATAATCGGGGATGTCCCATGTTCCAGCCTTTATTTTCATTCTCCTATCCGCCGCCCGGACCCGTCGTCGATCCCAAAGGAATTGTTTATACGAAGCCCTGGGTCGTCGAGTTGATTCTTGATTTGGCCGGTTACACGTCGCAATCCGATCTGGTCGATTCGCTGGCCGTCGAGCCGGCCGCCGGCGAGGGAGCTTTCTTGGTCCCGATGGCGTTGCGTCTCGTCTCTTCCTGCTTGCGGCAAGGGCGCCCTCCGATCGACTGCGAGTCTTCGCTGATCGCTTACGAACTCGAAGAGGTCAGCGCGAGGAAAGCCCGCGGGGCCGTCGCGGATGCCTTGCGGACGATGGGGATTGATCGCCCCACCGCCGAGCATTTAGCATCCAACTGGGTCAGGGCCGGCGATTACCTGTTCGAGGCACCGCGACTTTCGCTAGCCGATTTCGTGATCGGCAACCCACCTTACATCCGGCTTGAAGAGATCCCGGCAGGGACGGTCGGTCTTTATCGAGATGCCTATCCGAGCATGAAAGGGAGGGCAGATCTCTACGTCGCCTTCTTCGAGGCCGCCCTCAGGCAACTGAAAAGAAATGGAGCCTGTGCGTTCATCTGCCCCGATCGCTGGATGCTCAATCAATACGGGGCCGAGCTGCGGCGTCTCGTCACGGGCCGTTTTTCCGTGGAGGCGATCGTTGAAATGCACGAGGCCGGGGCTTTCGACAACGACGTGAGCGCTTATCCCGCAATTACGCTGATTCGGCGGGCTCAGCAATCTCGGACCGTCGTCGCAAGACTGGGGTCTTGCGTCGATCAGTCGAGTGG
>JAABUK010003339.1_pt1 | contig 27297 bp, 21 predicted proteins | sample 5559141 | NCBI WGS metagenome assembly JAABUK01 (sample SAMN10711869, study PRJNA513367) | rock metagenome | isolation source: Antarctica rocks | place: Antarctica: Victoria Land, Pudding Butte nord | collected 2016-01-03
CTGCTGTCGGCGGCGGGGCTGGCGGCGCTGCAGCCGCTGATTGATCGGGTGGGCGTGGGGTGGTGTTATACGATCTTTGCGGTGGGGATGGGGGCGGGGTGTGGGCCGTTGTGTTGGGTGGTGGGGAGGTGGGGGTGGCGGTGGCGGAGAGAACGGCAGGAGCGGGAGGAGAGGAAGGGTTGAGAGGCTAGGAGGGGGTTAAGTTATTGTCAGAGATGAGATGCTGTGCAGTATATAAATACTAGTGTAACTATGGGTATGCTCACTTACCAATGCTATGCAGAAACATACCCCAAAATATACCACACCTGCTGAGCGAAACCCAAACCATCCCTGCCACCTCTCCAGTTCTTCCTCCGCTCAACCACCTGCCTCAACCTTTAAAAACAACTTCTCCCTCTTCATCGCCACTGCACTAACAATGCTCACCGCCCCCGCCGCAATGACAAGCGCATACACCTTATCCATCGCCTGCACAATCGCCTTGATCGCCGCTGCCTTGACCTCCGCACTACCACCCGCGAAAACCGCGCTTTGCGTCCCCGCCAAGGCGCTCCTAACCTCCTCTACGGGGACATCAAATGGCGCGAGCGCTAGCTGCAGATTCCTGAAGGCTGTGTTCTGGAACACGGTGCCCGCAATAGTGAGCGAGATGACGACAGATCCGATCTGAGCGAGGTTGATGAAGCCTACCGCCGCAGGGACTTCATGTGGAGCCAGCTTGGCGGGCGCGACACTGTAGGCGATCTGTGCGGATAGCCCGGCGCCGGCGGCCATGATGATAGTGTAGCCGTATATTTTTGCGGGGCTGGTATGCTCGTCGACGGTGAACATGAGGCTTCCGCCGATGAGCATGAGGATGCCGGAGGCGAGGTACCAGGGCATGTAGTAGCCGAAGACGGGCATCAACGCGCCATTGAGCATGACGAAGGTGACTAGGATGACGATGAAGGGGAGGAGACGGACGGCGGCCATGATGGCGGAGTCGGAGCGCGCGAATTGGAAGTAGAGCGGGATGAAGTAGGCTCCGACGAAGAGGGTGGAGGATGCGGCGGAGGTGCCGAAGTAGAGGAGGAGCATGGAGCGGTGTTTGAGGAATTGGGCGGGGAAGATGCGGCGTTCTTTGGTGGTGAGGACGGCGAAATATTGGGTTAGGATGAAGGTGACAAGGAGGACGCCGAAGAAGGTGACCATGATGATGAAGCGGTAGTCGGACCAGGGCCATTGCGCGCCGCCGAAGGTGAAGGCGAGGACGAAGGTTGCGTAGACGGCGGCAATGAGGACGATGCCGAGCCAGTCCATGTGCTTCAGCTTCTCGAAGAAACCGATGTCTTTACGGGGTTGGTGAGTTGGCAGCCAGAAGATAACGGCGGGCGCCGAAACAGCCGCGAGGACCAAGTTGATGTAAAATGCCCAACGCCAGGTGGCAGAACTGATTGCGAAGCCGCCGCCCACGAGTGGTCCGCAGACCGTCCCTAGTCCCCAAACAAGACCGCAAAGGGCAGCGTAGAGAGAGCGCTCACGAATGGTAGTGAAGACTGATATGTAGTTCAGAACTCCCAGGTACATTCCTGCTCCTCCGGAGCCAGCAATGACACGGCCAACGATCAAGGCGTCCATCGTTGGTGCTGCACCGCAGATTGCGCTGCCAATCTCGAAAACGATAACAGAGATGATGTAGAAGTATTTGATATTGAACAGGCCGTAGGCATATCCAATGGGGAGGATGGTGGCAACAGAGCCGAGGGGGAAGCCAGAACCAATCCAGGTCAATTTTTGTATTTGACCAAGGCTTTTGACAATATTGGGTTGTACGTCTGCCGCGATGGTTGTGTCTAGGCCGTAGAGGAAGGCACACGAATAGAGGGCTACCATTGCTGCTATCCATTTCCAACCATGAATTGGGCGAACCGTTTGAGGGTCTTGGGAGGGATCCGCAGGTATAGCTTTCTCGGTAGACGGAGGAAGATTAGAGCTGCCATTATCGGAGAGCGACTTCTCGTCGACGTTAGTCTTTGGGACCTCGAGGGACGCCATTAGTCCTGCCCTCAATCAAGAGCGTTTGTAGAACTGAGATGTAGAAGGAGGGCGGGATGAAAGGGCTTTGCAGTAAGCAAAGTACTTGAGGAAGACAGGACTGATGAGAATGAACGCACGACGGATCAGGAAACGGATCAGAGTCAATACATATACTCTCCAAGGCCATGGCTGCTGCAACTTGTATTTCCTGCATGTTCCTTGAGCAAGGATGTCAGTCCTGTTTATTAATCCAAAGGCACCTCATAACTCAAATACCCAAAAAGCGTTGAGAAGCATAGCACACATTGCCAACAGTCACGATCTGAGAACGCCATAATTAGTAGTACTCTCGGATTATCAAGCGACGGATTCTTGTGAATGTTGCATGACGGACAGAGACTAGGCTGTAACGCCACTGCCCGTCTTCTCCATGCTCAGCTCTGAGTCACTGACAGGCTGAACACCACAGATTGCGGCTCGTAAGTACGACGGAGAGGCACAACGTCCGCTTTCGAGGGTAGATCTTTGACTGCCGCTTCTGGCTGCTTTTGCGTACCACGAGCATGCAAGGTTGTTTCTCGACACGATGATAAAGCAGCGAGCTTACTGGTGAGCAGCTAACGAGTGAATGCAGCGGGAGTGCATCATTGGGGTCCTTGTTGTAAACGTTGTTGTCATCAAGCTTGTTCGTAGAGGCTGGATGTCACCCTCGAAGTCAGTTATCGCCGAGGTGGATTGGTTCAGCTAACCTATAGAGAGTATCTACGTCATTTCCCGCTGGGCATTGGTAATCCACTCCGCTCCTTCGTCTCTGCCGTCAAGCTTCCACCGCCCCTTATCAGTGGTGCCGTCATTTCCTACTCGTACCAGCCCTTCGTCGTTGGCTAATCAGAATCAAGCCTCACTTAGTCGCTCGAAATGGAAGCTGCTAGAAGTACACGACTACATGACGGCCGACTGTCTGAGAATCCCGACCAGCCAGCCAAGGACAATCATGCTATTCGAAGCTCCAGAGTATCGTTATGCCCAACAGGGATCTGTTACATTGTCTTGTGATAAATCTACTCGTATGAATCGGAAGCTGTGTCTTCATCCCCACGGTTTGCTCAAGCGAGCACTCGGTAGGCCAAATGTCCGAATTCAAGGATTTCATTGCGGGAATGCCCAAAGCCGAACTCCACATCCACCTCGAGGGTGCTCTCGAACCATCTTTGGTCCGTCTTGTCGCCGAGCGCAACAATCTCCCAGTCCCCCACGTCTGTCCAGAATCGAACTTCTGGCTACAGCTTCCGTGATTTGACTTCATTTCTGACCGTGTACTATCCGAACTTGGCGGTATTGCAGACCACCAAAGACTTTCACGACCTGGCATGGAGCTTTCTTACCAAAGCCCACGAGCAGAATGTTGTGCACGCAGAAATGGTTTTTGATCCTCAAGCACATACTACTCGTAGCGTTGATTTTGCACCCGTAATCTCTAGATAGCATTCAGCAGTTGTGGAAGCAAGGGAGAATCTTGACATGTCAACGTCGTTAGTAATGTGTTTTCTGCGGGAGATGAGTGAAGACTCTGCAACGGCTACCCTGACGGAAGCTCTTCCTTACAAGCACAATATCATCGGGGTCGGGCTTGACTCTGATGAGCGGGATAACCCTCCAAACAAATTCGCTAGTGTGTTCGCAAAAGCACGAAAGGAGGCCTTCTGGCTTACAATGCACTGTGGCATTGACCAGAAGAACAGCATGGAGCACATCAGGCAAGCTATTGAAGACATTGGTGTCGACCGTATTGATCATGGAACCAGCATAGTGGAAGACAACCGACTTGTCAAGCTGGTACGCGAGAGGGAGATTGGGTTGACATACTGTCCCGTCTACAACTCTGTGGTGACGGAGGATTTCAAAGGATCTGAGATCATCAAGCTCTTCCGTGATGGCGTTAACGTCACCATAAACTCCGATGATCCTCCTTGTTTCCGCGCCTACCCCAACGAGAATGGAGAGTTCATTGGCGTGAAGGAGTCATTGGCGAGAAGGAGTCATTGACGAGATGGGATCTCTTGCAGCTACAGAGAAATGCTTTTGAGATCTCCTGGATCTCTGCCCAAGAGAAGTCCGATTATATCGGAATGCTCGAAGACTATGCAGCAAGTCACTGAACAAGATTCGGTGAATGACGGTCACTACGCAGACCGTCCGAGGCATGAGCCTGAAGCAGTAACCCGCTATCAGCATGAGTGGGACCTCTACATACAAAGGAAGGCTGCAAGAACCTGCTTAAAAAAAAGAGATGCGTTCTTTCGACGCTTCCCGCTGACTGCACACGCCAAGGCTCCCAGCCGCTGCTTGAGATCGAAACAGTACCGCGCTGTCTCCATTCCTCCAGGTCCATCAGTGGTGCCACATCCTCTGGGGAACCATGTAATCAAACCGCTCACTGCCTCACCCAAAACCCACCCAGCCATTTCAGCGTCCTCTGACTGTCACATCTGGCACAAGAGTAAGAACTTCACGGATAAAAAGCGATTAGAGAGCTGCTTGAACGAAGGTTATCCAGTGTATCAGCGGAAACAGAGCGCGGACTTCGAAATCAGCATGCCGGATGAGGGTCCACGAACCCCAGCATTGTTAGATACGCACCTCAGAGAGTCATGAGGTAATACCGTGAAGGGTCAGCGGCGTAATTGAAAATGCGTGTTATCTGGCGGCCTTTGCTGAAGACTTTCGGAGGCGAGGAACCTCCTTTGGGCCGGAGCAAACCTTCAAGTCTAATTCAACAACGGGGAGTCCGTTTACCGGTAAATCATTGATGCCTGTAATATATCTTTCCGAGCTCTATGATGAGTTGAGCCCGCTCATGCAGCTGGAGAAGAGAAGGAGCTGAACATCCCTAGCGATGATCTGCAGCTGCGTAATTCAAGCTTGAAGCATATCACTTGCAGCAACTAGTGCCGAAACGCTTCAATGTCTCTTCGAAAACACATGCTCTCAGCAGAAGATATGCCGCTCAACTAAAGCGTTGCTTGAATTGGCTTAGCGCCATCTTTCCCTCTCCCTCTCCGACTCAACCATCATAGCGTGCGCCTCATCCTCATACTTATAGCTCATCCTCCTGCTTCCTCCCCCACCCCGACTCTTACTACCACTCTCCCTTCTCCGCCCAATCTCAGCATTCTCCCTTCGCTGCTGCTCCTTGAGTAGACGTTCGCGGTTTCGGGCTTCGCGCTCGAGGGTGTGAGGATCCTTTTCTGGTTCTGCTGTTGACGTGACTGGGGATGTTAATGTTTTTCTGCTGGGGTCTCGGTGGGTGAGGGTGGTGGTTGTTCCGTTGCGCGGTTGGGATTCAGATTGAGATTCGTGTTGATAGTCACGCTTGTGGCGGCGGGACTTGTGGCGGGATGAATCTTCGAGTTCGGGTTCTGAGGCTTCAGCGTCGTCGCGGTCGCGGCGGGAGCGTTTACGGTGACGATGTCTATCTTCTCTGTCACGATCTCGGTCTCGGTCTTTGTCGTCGTGGCGGCTAGATCTGCTGCTTCGGTGGTGTTCACGGTGACCACTGCTCCTGCTCTCTGTCTCGGTGGGCAGGTCGTTGCTGGGTTTGCTTCGTCGATTTGATGAGTCGTCTTCGTAGTGTTCGTCTTCTGGTTCTTCGTCACGATGGCGATGTGAGCGATGAGATGAGCGATGCTTGGTGCTTGAAGAGTACCGCTCCTTGTCTCGGTGGCGGTGTGATGATTTCCGCTTCGAGTCTGGTGTCGATGAGCGAGAGTGGTCATGACCTGCATCGTCGTTCATCTCTTCATCTTCGTACTCATCGCGCTTCGACCGTCGATGTCGTCGTTCGCGCCTACGTCGACGTTCGTCGTCTGAGTTAGCATCGTAATTGGATGGAGTATGATGCCGGCCATTTCTGTCAAGCTGGTACGACCGGGAACCTGATCGAGACCTTTCTTCATTTCTATAGTCAGTGTTCCTATCCACGTTCATTAGCAGACGAATGCACAGAATCAGAGCCGATACGTACCTGGCCTCAGACTCCCCACTCACTGACCGATTCTCCTTGTTCATCATGGCAGCCCGACCAACAATCTGGAAGCCAGCACCTCGACCCCGAGGACCGGTGGGCGTAATTGGCGCAGCTCTCATTGCTTTTGGCCCAGTCGGAGCACCTACTATTCCCGTTCCCTTTGGCTCTGTTGGAGCTTTGAATAGCGGGTCTGCAGTAAGTTTACTTGGGGAATGAATGCCATTTGACAGATGAAGAGAACCGCGACCGCGGGATGCAAATCTACCTGGACCTCTACCGCGAAAGCTCGACGTTTCGGGAAAATGCGCAGCAGGTCCTATTGGAGCAGTAGGTGGTGGCATAGCTTGCGGCACATCCAGATCTTCCTTGTACGCCTCTGGAAGATCTACCTTGGGAGCAGGCTCTTCCTGTGTGGGTGGTACAACAGCAATAGCTTGCACGGGCTCAACATGGTTGTCGACGTCAACGAAGTCAGGAGGTTGTAAGTCAACTCCATCATGTGTGTCATCTTTTTCGTCTTCATCATTCTCTGCCCTGACAATAGGTTCTTCAGTGGTAGGTCTTCCGTCCAAATCAGGTTTAGTGGAATCAACGCCAAGAGCCTCATCAACTTCTTCTTGACCTCCAGGGGCGAGTTGAATGTGGAAAGCTTTGAGCTGTTCTTCTGTCGTTCCATTTGTGGGCGTAGCTGGCTGTTCGTTCGAGCGATCTCCCAGCTGTGCTTGTAGTTGTTGTATCTGAGCTTGTTGCTGTTCATATGGTTGTTGGTAGTTGTTAGTGTTAGACGAGTTACCTTGAAAGTTCGGATTAAAGCCTCCTCGACCACGGAAGCCACCACGACCTCGACCACGGCCTCGAAAGGAGCCACGGCCATAATATCCAGGTTGGAAATCACCGTTAGGATACTGCTGTTGATGGAAGTTGCCTTGTTGGGACATATTGTAGCCAAAACCTGCATTGGGACCAAAATCACCACCCATGCCATTCGAGAATGCATTTGGATTGTTATTCTGCGGACCATTCCACATGTTTTGACCATTGTTCCATCCGCCATATGCTCCTTGATTAGGGTTGAAATTCATATTCATACCCACGTTCATGCCGTTTACTCCGGTCATGCCCATTCCTGGGCCACCCATATTCCCAAACATACCCGGCATTGGACCCATACCCATATTGGACATTCCTAGTAGGTATTATTGGAACCGTCTGAGCCAGTAGCATCATGTCGGACTTACCCATCATAGGATTGAAATTGGCCATTCCGGTCCCCATATTGCCAGACATGATCTGCATCATCTGATTGTAGTCCATGCCATTATTGAAGCAAGTGTTCAGATTCATCGTATTCGAAAAGTCGTTAGGATTGGTGCCAGAGCTCATAACAGGCCCATTCATCTTGCTTGATTTAGCACCATCTCCGAGGCCAGCTGGGTCGTGCTGCTGTTGCTTTGATTGCCCCGCTTCCTCTATGCGCTTAGGCTCTTCAATCAATTCCCTTGATTCAATCTTGGACTCTTCTCCACCAGCGGCATATTCTCTACCAATGCTCAGAACTTCGTTTTGAGAAGGCGTCTGGCCTTGATTAGCCACGTAAATTTGTGAATGACTATCCCTGTCCTACCTCGATAGATGGTTGAGGTTGATCAGCAATGTCTTGCTCGCCCTCAACTCCGGTCATGTTCGATAGAGCCGGAAGTGATATCGATGAAACTCTAGGCTCCTCTTTTTTGCCATCCCGAACTGGGGTTGCAGGTTCCTCTGGTGGTGCAGATAATACTGCTGGAAGAGCCGTGGCTCCAACCTTCAGGCGTTCATCCGCAAGCTTTTTCTCCGCTGTCTTTAGGTATGCCTTCGCTGTAGTTCTTACAGCTTTGCTGGGCTTGCAGAGGTCGGGAGTGAGGGGTGAGTGATCGCAAACGGGGCATTGACCGTTGATGGAGGATTGACCTAAGGTTCATGAATAGTTGCCTCTTTTATATTGATTGAATGGACACTTACAAGTCTCGCAAATAGCTTGATCGCAACAGGGCGTTTTGAAAGCATTTGCCAGGAAGTTATGGCAGCCGGGACAATGCAGCTTGTCAGGGACTTTGCTCATATCAAGCGAGCTGTTGGATATCAGAGTAGATTCGCGTGAATCGGACAAGGACAGCTTACTTGATTAGCTCGTTGAAAGCTGTGTTAGCATCCGCAGCAGCCATGTTGCGTGTTTAAATACGTGCTGACGGCCACATAGTATTTTTCTGGAGATTACATAGAGTGGTGAGTCCGAGAGCAGCAGCAGTGATAGCTGGCTTCACAACTTCCAAGATTGCACGGAGGTGGATTCTTTGCACAACAAATGCTGTGCGTTAGCTCTGAACACATCGTAGGAAAAACAATGAGAAGCTGGTGCGTCGAGCTGTTCAAGGCTCATCGCGTTCATTTTGGAGCTAAAAACTTTAAATCGGAGGCGGAACTAGGATGAGAAAAGAATCATATCCATCATCAATCCTCACTATTATTGTTCTGTGTGCATTGCGACTGTACAAATTCTACTCCCTAGACCGTTGACTCATCTTCTAAATCCACGATCATCGCCATCTTCTAAATCCACGATCATCGCCATCTTCTAGATAGACGACAGACAGCCATCCCCCTATCGTCCCTTTTGCACCTCAGGCCGTTCTAGCCATCCTACGATCTATCTGAATTGCGCTCAGCTAGATCTGCGCACCGAGCATTCCAAGCAAGATTCCGAATATGGATCACTCGAGGGATCCTTGCCCCTGGGTTGCACTCTCTGATTTTGGTGGCGCTTTCTGTATGGGAGTGGGTGGTTCCTTCCATCGTCAAACGAGAAGAAACAGGTCACTAACGACACATTTCCTGCGTTCTAGGCAATCGGAGGGTCTCTATGGCACGGTATCAAGGGGTTCAGAAACAGTCCATACGGGGAGAGAAGAATTGGTGCTCTCACCGCCATCAAGGCACGAGCGCCAGTCCTAGGAGGCAACTTTGGAGTGTGGGGTGGGCTTTTTTCGACGTACGATTGTGCAGTGAAGGGGATCAGAAAGAAGGAAGACCCATATAATGCCAGTGAGTCTCCCTCGTGCTCCTCGTTCACGTCGAGCTCTCTCAGCTACAAGGTCGGGGGAAATTTCCTGAGGACGAAACTGATTACCATCTCCACAGTCATCGCTGGCTTTTTCACTGGCGGCTCTTTAGCTATTCGAGGTGGTCTGAAAGCAGCCAGAAATGGTGCAATAATGTGCGCAATATTCTTGGCCGTTATTGAAGGAGTAGGCATCGGTTTCCAAAGGATGATGGCGGAGCAGACCCGATTAGACGTGAGTAGCATCCCACTTCGCTTTCGAGCGCATTGTTCAGTATATTGACGATTTCCATCCACAGATTCCTCCACCTCCCCCTTCATCTGACTCGGGGAGAATAATAGCGTGACTCGAGATGACCACAGTTCCGCATTTCATTTAGCGGTTTCTGCGCAATTTCAAAGTCGGTGTTCTCCACTCTAGTTCAGGTTTTTGCATGCATGGCGGGCGCTGGTGCTTGACAAGGGAATATACCTCTACGTCGTTGAAGGGATGGAACAGGAAACGTTGGCCCTGTACCCGGGGACTCCAGTCACGGAAGCACCAAAACGATTGATGTTCAGAGCGGCAATCTCTTGTATATTTACCGGAACACTCAAATGGTGTACGAGAATGACGGACATGCTGTTTAGTAGGCGAGCTGCGCCCACTGTACTAATGATGTTCCGCCTCCTTGCCACACCCTGCGATGCGACGATAAAGTTACCATACCGTACATCCATCTCAATCATCAGTCTATAACGCTCCCAAGCATGCCCAAGGGGTCAAGAGTGAAGAAATGTTTGCCCAGCCCGAAACCTCGCTAAGATAGACAATGCAGTACCAAGTACACGGAATAGCCACCGACTGAAGGGGCGTATTTGATTACACGTGGGATGAAATGTTCCACGAACAAATGGTGGAGAGGAAAGGAGGACTAAAAGAGTGCTTTTCGGGTTACCTGCACAAAGCCATTAGTATATGAACGTAAGCAGCATGATATTTTGAACTTACAGCCCAGCCACCCGCAACGCCTGCCACTATTCCGCCAGAGATCATCATTGGCCGAACTCCCCTTGTGCTCTTGAAGAGCATTCCACTCAGTGCCCCTGCAACCATGCTGTTCGCAGAATCGTGTTTGCCTCTGTAATATCCTATTGTCGAGTTGACTCCGTTGTAGACCATCGCCACGACACCAGCCGAATTCCCTAAGAACGGTCCTCTCCTAGTCATACTGTTGAGAACACTGTTCAAACGCAGCTTCGGCGGCGCAGAGGCTGGCGCCCGATTTAAACCTTCTACCAATCCCCATGTTCCTCCAATAGTCAATGCTGTGAGGTAGGTGACTCCGGTACCATAACAGAGATCGTCTGACCAGCCCCGCGATGGCAGCGCAGATCGCGAGCCTGGAAGATCTGACAAGGTTGATTCATCGAGAGAAAGGTAATCGAGCGTTTGTTGGTTGAGACCCGCAAGAGGATGTAATTGTGAGGCGTCTGGTAATGATGCGCTTCCAAGGAATGAAGAGACGTCTTGAGCTGATGAAGGGTCAAATGGCGCAGGAGTGTACGTAGATGGTGATTTGGAAGAGAGTGTATTCGATGGCTTAGAAGAGGAGGCGGAAGGAGACGACGGCGATTTGCGACCAGTGAATGCGTCCCAGATAGACATCTTGGGGTGGAACGGCTGTAGGATAGAGGGATAACAGAAAATCGTACGCCTGCAAAATGAGGACTATGCACCAGGCAAGAAGTGATATGCACAGACTAGATGTCTACTGACATCTTGATCGCATCTCGGAAAAAGCTCCATAGTCCAGATGCCAAGAGGCTAATCCGGAATGCAACTAGCTGAATATCTAGTCTCTTTCAGTCGAGGGAACGATGCAAAAGATTTCTTTTTTCTATTGAGGCGAGGGTTGACTCTGCAGTCGCCCTTACAATACCTTGAAATGGTCTGATAAGCTCTTGACACCCACCCTTCCTACCTCAGAGCCACGAACTCTCTTGCAAGCGAGGGTATTTGGACACCACGGCACACTCTAAAGTACTCGAGTGACTTGGAGCAGTGCATTCGCCCAGTTTCCTCATCACCTGGCGTTTTTGCATCAGCAATGGCCCAAATCTTCCTACAAGATGGTCCTCAGAGACGCACTGGCTCCTCGAGCTTCGTTCAAATTCGAAGATTTAGATGTCAATGGCCTTTCCCAGGGCACTATTTCCAGGGTAGAACTTCTGGCGATGTCCAGGGGCAACCTCAAAAGTCATCTAAATTATGGCTCCGATGAAGACAGTTCCTATCTCCAGGGCGTGCGAAAGCTGTGGTGGGCATTACTGATAACAATCCGTGACACCTCTGTCGTCGATGGTCACATGACCGCAGTGTGCAATGCTATTTGTGTCTTTCTTCAGTCTGCAAGTTCATCACGTGTTCTTTCAATTCAGGCCTTTGCAATGTCAGCAGAGACGTGGACGGTAGTTTTTGATGCGTTGCTCGATAGGCTCGACGGCGGCAAGCTGAAGCCCTTACGGCAAGTCTTGAACACCCTTATCAAGATCTTGGGACGACACGACGATAGCAGTAAAGCGCAAATCATTCGGGATGACGTCTTGTCCAAAATGGCAAGTATTATACTGCTTGGCAAGCCCACAACGCATTTCAAGGCGAGCATGGTAATATTTGAAGCTCTCGTCAGATCAGGCGTGCCTGCGTCGAGAACTCTGTTTGCGATCGGACGAGGTCACGGGTCAAACTACCAGCAGTGGGATCTTCGACTGAGACGAGTGGGGATGGACGCCACCGAGCTATGCACAGTAATGGACCGTTATGTTGTTGATGAAAGCATCTGCTCTTTCAGCTTCTCCATCATCCTTGCCGTTGCTGACAGTAGTGTGCAAGCTACCGCTGGAACCTTTTTCACCAGCTTTATGTCCATGTTGACAGGCTATGGCGTTCCTTTGGGTCCATTATGGGTAGAAATTGTGGTGACTATATTGCGCCGCCACCCGGAAGCCATAGAAGCCTTCAAGAACTATCTTCTGCCATCCATTTTGAAGCTGCATCCGAGCCACTACAACTATCTGCTGCACAAGACGGCGACCGAGAATGCGGCGTCTTCAATGCTTCAGAATGCTCTTACGATCGCTATTCTTGGCTGCAAGGAGGGTTTAGTGTCGGAAGAAGGTACGTTCTCTTCCCTTGAAGTTAAACATCAGGCAGCGTCTATGAACCCCTTGGAAATTGGAATGAATCCCTGTCTCGCATTGGTGAAGAGTCTATCACTGTTTTCCATACAGATCCCGCTTTGCTGTGACGGTTTTTCCCAATCTTCTCCTGCTCCAAACGCGTTCGTTCTGATCTCCATATTGCTAGCTGACCGGTACATACTAATAGACATAGCAATTTATTTGCACAAAATTCTTGAAGCAGGTCGGGGACGGTCACTGGAATGTCTGAGAGACAACCTGGACAACACCAAATTATACGAGTCGCTACTGACACACATATCCGCTGGAGTCCGCGTACGAGCGTACCAATTTCTTGTCACTTCCTCTGGAACGGCCAAACCATTTCAACGTTCTACTCTACGGCTTTTGTCAAAGCATCTCGTCTATCTGCATGGTGATGCAGATCCAGGTAATCGCGGAGAGATTAACGGCATCACAAATGCTATGGTCTTGAGGTTGAGATGGGGTAGCTCGTTCCATGCCAGGGCTCTTGCAAAACCTCATCTCCCCGATCAAGAGTCTACAGAGCACAAGGATGGGCTGTTGGAGCATGAAATTTTCCTTGATTGTTTTATCCGCTTTCTCGAAAGCGAATTGGGTCCCAATTGCTCATTTACAAGACATTTCTCTGCTTTGAGAGCATTGCAGTTACTCGTCGAATCGGGACTTGACCCCATGATGCCTCCCAAGGTCGCTCCGAAAACAAGCCAGGACCTTCCTCGGTGGCCATTGAAGAAGTCTCTGCATTATCAAAGAATGAAGTTAGCGCTCTTGCACCTTCTGATTGACCCGTTCGAAGAAGTCAGGGCTGCAACAATTCTTGTGCTCAAATTAATTCTCGGCAATACTAAGGTTAAGATTAAGTCCTTATCACACAATACCTCGGATGACCGGCAGCTCAGAAAATGGGTGAAAAATGGACCAACGCTGTTGTCCACTGATGCCGAGGAACTTGGGTGGCATCCAAACCGGGAGATTGTCCGACTCGAGGGAGCTGCCAATAGACTGGCAGCTTTGACTAATCGTGCCGACCATGCTGATGGCGTGGCACGATTACTGGGGCTTCAAAACCTCTTTGCACCAAGGCGATCGGCTGTTGTGTGTGGTATGCTGGAAAGACTAGACACAGCGCTAGGCCTTTCTGACGGTGAAATGTCCCTTCCGGCAAAAGACTTCTCGGTTCATGGCTATTTGATTGGGCTGAAATACATCACTGAGGATTCTGGCTTCGAAGACGACTTGGACTCCGGCATGATATTGAAGGAGACCGATGTCACTGTACATCGGCTGCTCAACCTGTGTAATGGCGTTTGGCGCGCAGTTCGTAATGACCTTTGCGTTGATTCTCCTGAATTGAGTCGCGACGCCGACGCGGTTAGTCCATTTGAAGGCCCAAAAGACTTTCTCTCCTATTCTTGGAGAGCACTCCGCGACAGTAGTTTGCTGTTGCAAGCAATTCTCTTACACCTTGGCTCTCGGGCGGGCGAGGCCCTGGCAGGCAATGGTCGAGTGGAACACCTTCGAACTATCCATTCTCTATGCTTGGAGCAGCTTACTGCGCTTCGGCACAGAGGCGCTTTCTCTACTGTCGCTCAAACCTTTGCTCTTTGCTGTGAGCAATTTGCCAATGTCACAAGCCTACGAGCTGAGGTCAAAACGTGGTATCAGGTCCGTATGTTGGCATGTAGAGCCATCCTGCAATCTAATGTCCCCGTGATCCTTAGCTGACAGCTTGCAGGACGCCTTCCAGATTTTGGAAGATCAATCCTCAAATTTGACCCGACGATCCGCTGGAATACCTGCCATCATGGCCAGTCTTTTGATCCCGAGCAACCTGGAAGAATTCAATGGCGTTATAGAGACATTAGCTTCTCTTGCCAAGTCGGAGATAACCGTTTTCAATTCTATGACGAACGACCAGCAGACTCACTTGCCACAAGTCCATGCTCTCAATTGTCTCCAAAATATTTTCACTAACTTCAGATTCAAGGGTCGGACAGTCTCTTGGCTGATTAAGGTGCTAGATATTGCTGCGTCTAGTCTAAGTAGCGACGTTTGGGCTATTCGCAACTGTGGATTGATGCTATTTCGAGCTTGCGCCAGTCGTTTCGGCACTGCGGCCGAGGTGAGCAGTTTCGAGTCCAGTGGATTCGCAGTACAGAATCAATCAGAAGCTGTCCTCGGCATCGCTGTTAGGCTTTTACGTTCAGGGCAGCAGATTGATCTCGACTCTGCCGAGCTTGTGTTTGCGGGCCTTGACCTCATGGGCCGCATCATCGTTCCACGGACTGTTCGAAGTGAGTTCACAGAGCAAGTCCTCATACAGCTAGGAAGCCCGATCTGGATGATCCGAGAACATGCGGCACGGCTCTATGCATCTCAAATGCCTGAGATAGATGCATTAGGCGCCGCTATACATTTAATCTCGTCAATAGTACTAAGCGACCAGAACAAAAGCCATGGCATTCTTCTCTCCTCCCGCGAGCTCCTCGGAAAGCATTTCAATGCTTCCCTGCCCCTCTCCGACGCCGAGCTCCTCTCTCTGGAGCAAGCTCTGAAGTATCATGCGCCCAGCATTCAGCAACATGCTGCACCAGCTGTACGGTCCGCCTTTCTGGATATAGTGAATGATTTTATTACTCTCCACCACCGGTCTGTAATTCAATTGCAGAACTCATCTCTTAGACGTCTTGACTGGACTCGACAATTCCGGTATTCGTACAGATGCGAGCCACAAGTCGGCTTCGGAAGACCTTTTGAGTCTCAGCTTCTGTCTTCGTCAGCATTGAATTCTTGTGTGCTGGTTCTGACCGGATTCAGTGGAACCGCTCACGACCTCCACCAAACCTTTCAAAACGTGGCCTCCCATGACCTTGATGCTGCTGCAGCTCTTCTGCATGCTCTCATAGACCAATGGGTGCCTGATCATCGCGCCTTGCGGCTGCTGGTAGACTTCTACATCGGAATTGTTGATGATGATTACGACGAGGACATCACAGTAGCTGCCTTGTTGGGACTTTCTTCGTGCCTCGAGTGTGTCGAAGAGAGCAAGGACTCGCTGATTACGAAGCACGATCTCAGGAGTCTGGCCTGCAGCTTCGTGAATCTTCCATCTAGTGGATGCAGGGACCTCTTCAACGCCAGAATAAGAGGACTAGGCAGCGTTCTCGCATACGGGTCCAAAAAGGCGTGGCCTCTGTGGACCCAGTATTCGTTAATGCCGCTCACCATATGGATTGAAATGTTGAGTAGCGCAGTCAAGGATGCGACGGAAGTACTGACAAGACTAAACGCTGCAAAGTCGCTGCATTGTTTCAGACGCTGTTTCTTGCAAGACAGTGATAGCGTTGGTGAATACAGGAAGTTTGTTCTCTACTCAATCCTGTATGATCTGCTCAACGACGATGACGAGGAAATTCGAGATCTAGCCGCCTCCACAACCTCCTTCATCCTCACATCGGCTGCTGATGGAGGCGAGTTGCGAATGTGTCCGCTTGCAGCGTGCCATCGATTTGCTGGCTACATTGTGGACAATTTCACAAGCCTGGCGCAATGGCACTTGACCGCGTTTAGCCGGCTCATGCTTCCCACAACAAACGAGCTCGATGTTCTGGACAATTTCGCTGCCCTTGCCTCGATTCACTCTGTCAGAAATCAGCTCGAGCTTGCTCGTCAAGAATCGCATGATCTCTTTGAAGAAGAAAGGCAAAATCTATACTTGGACGATATCCGCGAAGTCGACATCTGGTTCTTGGCTCTAGGCAAGGTCTCACGAACATGGATTGATGATGACATTACAATTATGGTGGCAGCTTGGGCACTTGACGGTCTCCGTGAGCTTACGGCTGCACTGCCCAGCCTCACCTCTGGACCATTCGGTGTTATGTCGAAGCTGGAGATTATTACTTTGTTCATACGAGTAATAAGACTGGCCGACCTATCACTGCAGTGGGACAACAGCAGCGATTGGGGCATTGCGCCACCTCAAAGACCTTCCTATCTCATAGAGATGGAACGATTGCAACACGCCGCACGAGAGTATCCAATACACCCGCAGGCGCAAAGGGCGCTTGATGACACCGTTCGGAGCGCTCACCTTGACTTTGAGCGGCTTGAGAAGCAGTGGGAGGACCGCGACTATCCCAATTAGTGGGAGAACTGATCCACAGACCGGGCTCGCTACCTTGTATTCTTGTTGCTACATCTCCGGCAGAAACTGCGAATTGTGTTTGTTGTTGCCATTGCAACACCGCACAAGCAAGTTTGGGCGCCTGAGCTTCAGTGTTCCGCTCAAGATAAATTGCATCTATCGATCGTCTTCTACCAAACGCTTCGACTCCAGAAATTGAGTCTGGAGATGATCATCCTGATAAATTCGCTAGACCCGAGCGGTAAATACCATTCTCATACCCCAAGAAGTCTTCCACTGTCTCTGACCTTACCAGTATTGAGTTCCACTGCTGAGACATTCAAAAGTCCTCCTTACAACAGAGCCCGGACTCTGCTATATGCAATCTGCACTTCCCAAACTCAACCATTCCAACCCATACATTTCACAAGCAATATGAAGCAAGCGTTGATCATCCTCGTCCTCTTTCTCACACTACTGCCAGGATGTGCAATTCTCGGATGGTGGCTAAGCAAAAAATGGCTTCAAGGACGACTCGACGAGTATGATCGGGCGGTACTAGCAGCAGATGTCCTCAATGCACAGGGGCTGGCAGGAGGCGGGAATGGTGCAGCCAGAGTATGACCTTGTCAATAGATCATCCCTGGACACGACATACAGGTCATAGACAATACTGCGAGATCTAATAGTGCTCCCTAAGTTACAGCAGCAACAGTTGGACAGAGGTCTCGTTCGCAGCATCAGACCTGCGCAGGGGAGGTGCTGCGCTCGAGTTGCAAGTCAAGTGCACCGTACTCTATGGCGGAGCGGTGTCGGATTGCATATCTGCTCGGGTCGAAAACTGATACTGCAAACATATCGACTGCACTGGAGGGCCCCAAATATTTATTTCATTGGACAAGAGTGAAAAGTCCTATCCCAGAGCTGACTTGCTTTCCCGTTACTCTCTTGTCCTCCTCCTCAGCCTGCCTCGATATCACCTCACTCCCACCTCACCACCAAAACTTCCCGTGTCAAACCAACCAAAATCAAATGCGTCTTAGTCGCAACAAAACAGCGTCCTCCCTTTTTCATCTCGAAAACAAATTTCCCTCCCTGCGCACCCAAGCAACGATGTCCCTCCTAATCCTAACTTCCACCACCACAACCGCCACAACACTCACCCCAGCACCCACCCCAGTACTCCCACCCTGCCCAACGACAATAACCACCTTCACAACCAGCGCCAGCATTGCCGCAACACCTGGCCAAACCCTCACGATTTACCCGCTCCCCTCCCAGCTTTCACCTCAGAACACAGCCACCATTCTCTCCCCAACCGTCACGGTAACAGCCACAGAGATCGAAATCGTCTTGCTCCGGACCGCAAGCGGAAATGGAAACGTGAATGGGAACGAGCAAGCAGAAGAGCCATGGATAACCCTCACCTTCCTCACCACCCCCTTCCTCTTCACACTTCCATCAGCAGCGACAAGCAATAATTATATCCTTGTCCCGCCCTACCCCACATCCACCCCCTCACCCCCAGCATCCACCACTACAGAAAATGGGGGCGGGGGATGGAATTCCTGGACGCAAGCCCAACAGGGAGGATTGATAGCAGGTGTGGTTATTGCGGGACTAGTACTGTTAGGGTTGGTTTGGTGCTGTTGTTTGAGGACCAGGGTTTGGGTTGCTAGGGATACGGCAGGTGGGCGGGATATGAGAGGCAGAGGGACGGGGATGGGGACGGGGACGGGGAGAGGGTGGGTTTATGATTTGTCTGGCAGATGAGGAGATAGTTGGAGGGTTAGGAACTGGAGCGGGACGGAGGACGTGGTGGAGAAAGGGGAGTATCAGGGCGGGAGAGTGAAGGTGTGCGGGGATTGTGTGGATTGACGAAAAGTGGTTCAATCTGGGAAGAGTGAAGCTCAGCAATTGGGAGCGCTGACGCGCTCTGACAATGGTCTGGTGAAGAAAGATACTCTCAACACCTTTGTAGCATAATAATGGCTGAATGACTTGGCTCCGAATCTGTCTATCGAGGTTTTGTTGACGCTCAGGCTTGATATAAAATTTCCTTCATGCCTAGGCCAAACAACAGAAGCCCCATTCCACAGTCAGTGTGAACCCTAGAGCCTCTGGCACTTTGCAATGGGGCGAAGAAGGAAGAGTTGTACTCCTTTGGAATCCAGCTCAAGCGCTGTGGCCGGAACCGACGCTACTTCTTTCACCTTACAGCATGCTGACAGCTGAACGCCCTACGCGCTTCTGCACCATATGCACTTCTCCCGCACGAGGTGAAGTTTTCGATGTTGTGCTTGAGAGATGCCTTTGGGAATGGCTCCGTAGGGAGTTTCTGGGTGCTCCTCCTGAGATCGTAGCATGAGACACCACAAGCACGGTCGATGGTAATCGATATCTGGGTCGAGATATCCCACTCGGAAAGCCTGCTCGGTACGACCGTCTGTCACCCGAAGCGAGACTCGCCCGGACCTCACGGCAAGTCTGAGCAAGATCTCGTAGTTAAGCGACCAGATCAAGTGCTCAAATGCTTCGCATGAAAGCTAAAAGAAGTGTCGCGGGGGAAGGGCTTTCTGTCAAGGTGTCAGCCGGGCATACCTTAGACATGCATCGAGCATTGCATATCTTACCTGGATGCAGATCTTGCCAGCAGTAGCAGAGTGATTTTGTCTGTGATCTACATAGATGCTCAGCACCATGAACTGGTTGGCATTGCTGACAGGCGCGGAATGCTGCTTTGGGTCCTCGAAATTTTCGGGAACACTGCATAAGGTAGTACGGGCAATACAGAGCCCTCGGGCGCATTCGCAGAACAAATGTAGCATGGAAGGAAGCTATGAATGAATGTGTATTTGGGTTGGGCTTTCGTTGAAATAATTTCCAGTCTAAGCAAAGGACAAGTGAAATTCTTGTTGCTCATTGTCGGCAGCTTGCGATAGTAGCGATTGCATGCTCGGAGATTGGTCTGAGATCGGTAATCGAGACAATGCAGGATCTGCATACGTGTTTCGGTAGGCAAACTATCTATCGAGATCGCCATCATGAAGCTAAGGTGAAGGATTATCTCAGGTGGAGGTTGTGGCAAGGAAGGCTGACTGTTGATTGAGAAAGCAATCAGCGAATATCCAGGTCTTAGTGCCAGAGAAGAGTTCTTCTGGGCGTCTTCCGAGGCAGGAATACCTAGGGAACGGTCTTTCTGTCTAGCCGTCTGACTTCTAAGTTGAGGTTCACACTTGAGGTAGCTTGAAGTCAAAGCAATTTGATTGAAAATTGGACCGAAGCCCGAGGTGCAAGTAGTGCTCTTTCGAAGAAGTTGTGAATAGGTATGCCGTACAAATGGCTGTCTATGCAGCTCAGAATACCGAGAGAGGTAAGTCAAGGTATCAAGGTGTCTTAGGAGGCGCCTTGTATCATCAGATTGCTTTCTGAAGATTCAAAGCAACACAAGGCGGGTTAGAAGTTGGCTTAAAACCTTTGGTCACGACCTTCATGCCGTGCGAAACATGTCGAAATTGGAGGCAATATTAGCATCATTCATCAACCGCCCTGTGATTCTCTTTCACCGTACGATTCGGAAATTGCCCCTCTTCTGCTCAAGCATCAGACTTTCCTGCTGACTTGGTAATGGCGCTCTTCTTCTTACACCACCATTGCTGGCGTCTCCGCCGGCATCCAGGCCCGGAGCACTGCCAGCCAGTCCAGGCAATGCGTTTGATCGCCCTTGGGGAAAACCGCCCGGAACAGGCGGAGGCGGGAAACCTGGCGGTAGCTTGAAATCCGCAGGTAGTTGAAGCTTTGAAAAGTCTATTGGCAGTCCACCAGGAGCGCCCGGTGGAGGAGGTGGCACGAAGCCTTGACTTGCTTGTGGAAATAGTTGAGCTAAACGGGTTGGGTCCATCCCAGGTATGCTAGGAATTCCAGAAACGCCTCCTACCTGGGCAGGCGGCGGTACGTTGCCCATCCCAGGAAGAAGATTAGGTCCACTGCCGTTGATGCCGGGTATTGGAAGGCCGGGGATGCTGAAACCAGTATTCGCGGCTGAGGCGCGTTGATCCTCGAGACCTTCTGCTTCGTCTTCAAGTTCTTGCTCTTCTTGCTCGCGTGCTTGCTTGCGACCGTACTTACGATCCCATGTACCTTGAGCTTCTGCGCCCTCTTCACCAAGATGATATTGGTCTTTGAAGCAATTATTCTCCCCAGGGCGAGTACGACTCCAGAATCTCGTAAAGTGATCATTGGAACCTGACGCTAATATGTGTCCAAGGGGATGCCAATCCAACGACCAAACGCTTGACTCGTGTGCATGTGAGATGCGATGTGCTGGATAGATGGACTGTGCCGGTGCAGAATAGGGATCAAGAGAATTGTATGGTGAGACGTCTGAGGTTGACACACCAACAGGAGGGTTGGTTTCATCAAGGAGATATGAGTGTATTGAACCATCGTCGGAGCCAGTAGACAGCAGGGAGGAATGGATAGGATGCCATGAGATTGCTGTGATGCCCTTTTCGTGGCCCCTTAAGACACAAACGTCACGCATCATTCTGAGGTCGAAAATTCGAGCCAGATTGTCTCGGCCAGCTGTTGCCAGCAGCTGGTCACGAAGACGCGAAAAAACTGTTGCAGTGAGTGCGTTCTTATGAGAATGAAGCGTCGTAAGATTCCGAGTTGTCCGCGGATCCCACAACTTGACCGAATGATCCTTACTACCAGACACAATAAGACCTTTGGCAGGATGCCAGTCACAGCATTTCGCGTCCCAGTTGTGGCCCTGTAGAGTGGATTCCTCGTTCGAGGTGGTGAAATCCCAGATCTTGAGAGTAGCGTCGTCTGATGCTGTCACGAATTTGGAATCTGACGGGGCAAAGGCAAGATCTCGGACAGGCATTGTATGGGCTTGAAGTTTGTGTGGATTGTTGAGTGTAGGCTGAAGATAGTAGACTATGCCTTCATCATTCGCTGCTAGAAGCCAATCTCGTTTGTGCGACCATTCAGCTGCTCGAAGGGAGGAAGACCCTACGGCAGTAACTGTTTCAAAGTTGAAAGCCATGCCATTCCATAGCATAAATTCTCCGTTGTGTACTCCGGCAAGCAGACGACGGCCCTCGGGCATCCACCTTACCACCGTTACTGGCTTCTTCGATTTTCCCAAAGACGAGTGCAAGTGTCGGACTGGTATCGAATCAGCTGGGCAATCGAGCTTTGCCGCTGGAGGGAGCACATCGACAATATAACTTGCGCTGGGTCTTTCGGCTTCCAGATGATGCGAGCCTCTGTACCGTGGCCGGCGAGTACGCATGTGTTGAACAAGGGATGATCCGTAGTCCGTGACGGGTCGTGGCCTTCGCCTGCGATTGGCGAAAGCATCACCTCCCTGCTCGTATTCATACGCATTGGTTGACATGTTTGGTGTCCCTCTCCGCTACTTCCGCGCTTTGTCACCAGCGTCATCAGCACATCCTGCGATCAGGCACGGAGGCGTGGTGATGGGCAAGAGCTGAGCACGATATTTTCAGCCTGGGCTCGGTGTCTCAAACCCTGCTGTAAGTAGTGAGCACTACAGGCGTTGCAGCAGAACTTCCGCAGCCAAAGACCACTTGCAGGGAAAACATATGCTTCATGGACAGTGAAGAGTGAAGAGAGAGATGAGATCGGCTTCGGCGGTCAGCTTGGAAGAGAGAGCTGTGATGGCTTGGCATGGACCTACGTCCCTGCATTCTTCTGGCCCAACAAGGATGGAGAAGCAACTCAACCTCTTGCGAGAACTTCCCCACAGCTCCAAGAGGCCTTTCCGCAGCGTTCCTATCTGCAGTCCGCCTCAGTTGGTTGATTCGTTATTGACTGTGAGGAGATCTCATTCCGCCATGCTGCCGAATCGCCTTCCCATCCTGCTGCTCGATCTTCGTGCTTCCTCGAACTGGTTGTGGCCCTGAAGAACCCCACCTTGGACCTTTTCCACCTACCCGCCCACCGTGATCCTAATGGGAGACAATACACATGTGGCTGTCACGACGGCCATCGAAATCGGGGCCACCACTACCCACAAAACAAATGGATCTTTACGAGCAGTGCCTGAGCAGCAAGCTCCCACGCCCCCGAAGCTGTCGGAGCAGGAACCGCCAAAGCTCAAGAGAAAGTACAGGCATGTTGCAGCGTTGCATTCGAAAAGCCAATCATCATGTCTCAGTCGCGAAGCGACGGTCTCCCCTAGCTTTCTCGGTTTCCGCAATCTGATGGTCCTGGTTCTGATCGTCATGAACCTCCGACTTGTGGTGGAGAATTTCATGAAATATGGCGTCTTGATATGCATCAGTTGCCACGATATTAGGAGGCAGGATGTTGTCCTGGGCGCAGCCCTGTACGCACTGATACCAATCCATCTCCTCGCCGCATATATCATCGAGATGGTGGCTGCTCAGCAAGCACGGGGTGCCGTTGGCCGCCGAAAGAGGAGCGATGCAGGCTTACATGCCCCCGAGAACGCAAAGGACAGAAAGGACTTCAACGCGACGTGGAAATACATTGCCGTGGTCCATGCTATCAATGCGACCCTTTGTCTTGGTATCACCAACGTGGTGGTCTACTTCTATATTCACCACCCTGGAATTGGAACGCTATGCGAGCTTCACGCTATCATAGTATGGCTCAAGAATTGCTCTTATGCTTTCACGAACCGCGATCTTCGTCACGCAATGCTACATCCGACAAATCCGGGGCTGCTCCCGGAGATGTACGAAGAGTGCCCATATCCCCAGAACGTCACTTTCCGAAATCTGGTCTACTTTTGGTGGGCACCAACCCTAGTGTATCAGCCCGTGTATCCTCGCACGTCACATGTCCGATGGATCTTTGTGTTGAAGCGCACGCTGGAAGTCATTGGCCTGTCCGTCTTCATCTGGCTAACATCCGCCCAATATGCTGCACCCCTCCTGCGCAACTCCCTCGACAAGATGGCAGTGCTAGATTTGCCCTCAATCTTGGAACGATTGATGAAGCTGTCGACCATCTCTCTCATTATCTGGCTTGCCGGCTTCTTCGCACTATTTCAGTCCTTCTTGAATGCGTTGGCAGAGATCACCATGTTCGGCGACCGGAATTTCTACGGAGATTGGTGGAACAGCACAGACTTACAGATGTACTGGGGCACCTGGAACAAACCCGTATATTACTTTATGCGAAGGCACATCTTCTCCCCTTTGGTCGGCCGAGGATGGGGTCCGCAAACGGCGAGTGCGATGGTGTTTGTGTTCTCCGGCTTCCTGCATGAGCTGGCAGTGGGTGTTCCCACGCATAACATACTCGGTCAGTCTCCGCCTCCGGGCATCGTACGCGATCCGTTTTCTGACTGCTCTTACAGGTGTTGCATTCGTCGGCATGGTTGTCCAGCTGCCGTTAATCATGATCACCAAGCCTTTGACGAAGATCGAAGGTATGACAGGGAAAGTCATCGGCAACTGCATATTCTGGATCAGCTTTTTCTTAGTCGGCCAGCCTCTGGCTGCTCTCCTCTATTTCTTTGCTTGGCAGGCCAAATATGGCAGCGTTAGCAAAACGTATCCGTCTTGAAGTAGTCCGTTCGTGCGTATAGAAGAGCAGCAAAGCTATTGGATTCCTCTATTCCCATCTACTCACAGCTGCCCTTGCACATGTAGGCTTGATCTGGACTCTGACTCTCTATGGTTGCAAGAGCAGGCGGTGATCCGTAGAGTCGAGTAACGGCTTTCAGCAATGCTCGGAAAAGAAGACGCGAGGAGCAGGTCAACGCCAAGCCGTCGCTGCCGGAAATCTTGCCCAGCATTTCGTGAGCGACGAACGCGCTGCAAGATATCTGAAGCACTGAACTGAATCCCCATTCCTGGATCCGTAGCCAAACCGACACGAATTGGATTGGCTTCCCCCGATCCTGCTCCATCTTCTCTGGACTTGAAAATGCAACAACAGATGCGAGACCCTGCGGCGGGTGTGCCGAGAGAGCTGGTAAGTGGCTTGCGCCTGAGATGAGCAAGACAGCACTGACTAACAAACCCACCGCTACCTCACATGCATCTCGTGTCAAAGTACCGATATCCCTCCTTGAATCAGATGTCCCTCGATACCGTCGTGAGCTACCTTGCCGAGGCCCCGAAGATTGTCCACGACTTGCAGCCTGTTGTCTGGCAATTCCTAGAAGCACCGCCCGACGGAACAGTCCTCCTTGTTTGGCAACCTCTTGATTATCTAGGGACAAACTTCGCAAGTGATGGCTACGTGTGGGGAGACGCAGAAAATGCTTTCAATTCCGAACACAACGGCTATGTGCGCCATGCCCCCCCAAAAGACTTATAAATTTCCCTGACATTGTGAATAGATGGTCGAGATGTGGCTGCATCGAGGGGGATACCACTGGCCAAACGAACCTTACACAGCTCACTGCAGAAAAAGATACCGCTTGACACAATCAAAGAATCCTAATGCCCCTCCATGCGATCCCTCCCTGTGGATCATACATTATTCCAGGGCAGAGCGAGAAAATGCCGTCCCTTCCAATCAATTACCCTTGCAGCCTAACGTGAAGGCAGCGTGGAACAAACGGCGCTTTCTTCAGAGCCAAGGACATCTGGCTAGGAAAGAGTTTATGCTGCACGACAGAGCAAATTGGCCAACGATCAATCTGCCGTCAGCACCAGCCTTGCAGTACCCTCCGCACATGATAGCAAGACAACAGGCAGCGGCACAGATGCAAATGGGCGCTCCACCTATGAAGATCGCCCCTGACCGTAACCAGCACCGCCGAGAGACAAGTAACGTGCTGGACCCGACTCTAGAAGAGGAGGAAGACGTGTCCAGAGGTGACATGTTGGATTTCATGACTCCGAGAGATATCAGCAGGATGCGGTATGAACAACATCACGAGTGGATGGAGGAGATTATGTCATCTCCGTTTGCCATGAAGCAAATTGTGCCTACAGATCTGGGTCTTGGTCGTAAAGGTGAGCTTGAGGCGCTGACCAGTGGCTTTTTCGACACCCCCACGTCAGTACTCCAAGAAACATCTGCAAATGCGTCATCTGTGCGAGTTGGCCGAATGGAGGTTGCAAAGGCGGAAGAATTTACAACAAAAGCAGCCAAGAAAGTGGCGGAGATGGAGGCCGAGCTGGAGAATCTGAAAAAGCGACATGCGAGGAGAATGGCCGAGCTTGAGAAATCATCATCTCTGGCCACAGCAGAGAAGAGACTAAGGACAGCGGCTGTTGAAGGTGGACGCCGAAGTATCTTTGCGGATGGCGAGGCTAACGGAGGACAAAGAGAGCGCGCGAATGCTGACGATATTGTTCGCGACATTGAAACTGCTACTGGGAAGAGAATTGTAGCAGTCGCCATTGTTGAATGCATTCAAAAAGGAGGATTGGAAGAAAAGGTTCTGACACCCGAGGCGAACACGCCTAATGGAAAACAGCCACCGGACGAAGCGGCGAATCCAAGCCAGCCACATGGTTCAAACGCTGAACTTCTTAACGCCTTTGCGAGGGGGCTATCACCCGACGTGCAACAGCAACGACAGCAATCCGGCGCGAATGGACCTCAAACACCCCAACTAGTTGCCACAAGCCATGTACACCCAATGCAACAACCAGTGGCAGGGGACGCGCAAATGGACAAGCCCACAGGGCCCACACTGGATGAGATGGACGTCGATGTTGAAATGGCCGGCCTTGGCAACGACATTCACCAAGCTGGGGCACAAAGCGGGGAAAACGATGGTAGTGAGTGGGTGATGGTAGATGACATGAATGCAGGTAGCGCAAAGGACGATCCTCTCCCCGATGGCCCAGCTCAGAACGACCCCACAAAAGAGACAACCGAAAGCCCTGGCGCGACTGCTGCTTCAGCTTCTGCAAACAGCCCCACAGGCAGTGGCATACCGGGGCTGACTCCTGCTGGACCATCAGGTGAAGGAGAGGGTGGGCCCGAAGGCATGGATTCGGATGACTTTGATCTTGGGCAAGGGGGATTCGGGACGAACTTGGATGACGCTGGGGATGGCTTGGTGGATTTTGGTGCCGACCACGGAGACTTGAACTTGGAGGGCATGGATGATTCGGCATTTGGAGATGCTTTCCATCCTCCGGACGAGAGCCAGAGTCATCTACCGGAACACGGGGACATGTCATGAAGTACGGATGGCGTTTGGGGGCTTGAATGTCAACTTCGTGGTGAAGCTACATGTGAGATGCAAGCTGTTCTTGGAGGACTCGGGAGACTGGGCTCCAGGTGCCGGATCTGTAGGCCCTCGGTGTGGTGAGAGCGACGAGATGTTGACAGGTAGCCGCAGTAGCCATTGAGTGCGTGGAAGCCGGCATCCAATGCCTCGCCGTTGCTCATCGCCAAGCATCGATCTATGCCACGGATTCTTCCGCTGCACTGACATCTCCGAAGCCCGAGCGAGCGATTTGCGACATCGTGACAGTGAGCCTCTTGCGCGTGTGCAGAATCGCGGAGAATTGGTGCTCGTAGAAGCTTGTCACAGCACTGGCCCAACAGATCAGAATCGGCGTGAACTTGGCGCCCAGTGGGAAACGGCATCCCGACGAACGACCCAGTGGCCGGCTCTCAACTCGCCCCCTTTTCTGCAAACCCTTCGACATCGCATTGCAGAGTTCTCCCTGTTGCCGGCGCCCTTGTCTCCGCCATCTGGTCATTCTGATCTTGCCACATGGCTGATCCCTCCCAAAGCCATCTCTACGGAGTCGTGGACATGGGAAGGTTTGTGAGCCTTCTCGACCCACCCATCCCATAACACCTTCTCTTCGTTATTGGTCCCACGATTCCCCACTTCGT
>JAABUK010003340.1_pt1 | contig 27291 bp, 14 predicted proteins | sample 5559141 | NCBI WGS metagenome assembly JAABUK01 (sample SAMN10711869, study PRJNA513367) | rock metagenome | isolation source: Antarctica rocks | place: Antarctica: Victoria Land, Pudding Butte nord | collected 2016-01-03
GATGACTCACCTGAAAGTACTCAACCTTTATAGAACCCGTGTGACAAACTCTGGTTTATCGAAACTTCAGTCTTTGAAAGAGTTGACCGATATGGATTTGCGATATAGCCGAGTGACTTCGAATGGACTGGAATCATTAACTTCCGCTCTGCCCGAAGCTAAGGTGCGATTCGTCGGGAATTCTTCGACCAAACAAAAAGCCTCACTGGCAGCGCCCGAGAGTAAGGGAGAGGAAGCGATCGCGGGCTGGGTGAAATCGCTAGGCGGAAAAGCCGAATCTTCCGCTGGACATATAACGTTCGTGAGCTTAGCTTCAACTGCCGTTAGCGATTCGCAACTGGAGAATCTGGTGGCGTTGCCCGGTTTAGAACGTCTTGACCTGCAGGTCAGTCAAGTGGGCGACTTAGGCATGGAATCCTTAAAGCGCATTACTACTTTGCGAGAGCTTAACCTAAGTAACACAACTGTTAGCGATACCGGAATCTCGCAGCTATCGACGTTACTGAGGCTGCAGATTTTGCGGTTGGCGGGAACGCTTGTACAGGGGACAGGGCTTGCTCAATTAAGCAAAGTGACTGCTTTGAGGGAATTAGATCTTGCGGGTTCAAAAATCGACGATGCCGGACTAGCCTCGGTTGCAATGTTGACGAACCTGACTAGTTTGCGTCTGAATTTTGCGGAAGTCACAGAGGCAGGGCTCGGCCGTCTTAAGGCTCTGGATCAGCTTGAAAAACTCGACCTGACAAGCACCGATGTTTCTGACGCCGGGCTCCATCATATTGCCTCGTTGACGAAGCTTCGCGAGCTCTTTCTGAATTTCGGGCGGTTTTCCGATGAAGGCTTAGCTGACCTGCAGACTCTGCAAAGTCTGGAACGGATAGAAATGTTTCGCACTCGTACGACAAGTGTAGGGGTGGCAAGCATCTCAGACCTGAAACAACTTACTGCCGTTAAACTGGATTACACGGCCGTGGATGACAAAGCTGTTGACTCACTAAAGGGTCTTCCCAAGTTGCGCGTGCTTAGCCTTGATGCTACCGGAGTTACCGATAAGGGTGCTGAAGTTCTGCAATCTATAACTACGTTGAAAACGCTAAATTTGTATCACACCCTGGTAACGGAGAAAGGCGCTGAAAGTTTGAAAAAGGCGCTTCCAGGCTGCGCAATTGTATTTGACCGTGATTCCGCGTTGCCGACACGAAGGAACAAATCATGAGACTTTGTATTTTAGCAACGCTCTTCGTATTTCAGTTGTTTCCGGCGGAACGAAAGCCCATCTCCACCCAATGGATTGACGATCTGGGAGGCACGGCGGTTCGCAATGCACAAGGCCGGGTCACCGGAGTCAGCCTGCGCGGCACGTGGGTCACCGACGCAGATCTGAAGGGCTTGAGCGCGTTGCTCGATCTGAAGACACTGGATCTTTCGTTGTCCCACATTTCTGATCAAGGCATGCAGGAGATAAAAGACCTGCACGGTATCACGGAACTGAACCTTTACTTTGCCCAATATGTGACCGATGAGGGCCTCGCCGCGATTAAAGGCTGGAAAGAGCTGAAGAACTTAAATCTGCATGGCACTAAGGTGGGCGATACCGGCTTAGAACACATAGCCGGGATTGTCGGTTTGGAATCAATTGACGTTGGGTCTACTTTGATGACCGATGTAGGGCTGGAGCGGCTAACCAATTTGACCAACTTGAAGAGATTGACCATGGGCGGTAATGAGCTTGGCGATGCCGGCCTGCAGGCTCTTCGGCAATTGCCTGGTTTGACTTTTCTTGACCTGAGCGGACGGCAAGGAACCGATAAGAACGTTTGGACAATCGCCATGGCGGACGCCGGTCTGGAAGCGGTACTCACGCTCAAGAATCTGAAAGAGCTTCGGTTTAGCTGCTCTTTTATCGGGGTAGGGATTGAAGGGCAAAAGCTAGGCGAAGTTAGCCTTTTGAGCGTTACTCCTCAGTGGCTGGAGAAAATGCGGGCGCTACCGTCATTAGAGAAGCTTAGAGTGCAAGGCTGTAACCGGATCACAGATGATTCGGTAGCGGCGCTTGCCGCAATTCCAGCCTTGCGGGAAGTGGATTTAAAGGGCACAGCCGTGACGGAAAAGGGAGCTGCTGCTTTAAAAGCAGCAAAGCCAAAAATGGCCGTGTTCATTGGCCCATGGGATGCAAAGTCCGCTAATTATCGGAACAATTAATATTCCATGGCAGGATGCCTGTCTGAACTTCTATATTTAGACAGCCATCCAATCTGTTTAGCGATGTCGAGATCCAGCGCTGGGACAGAGCTACATCGATGGAGCTACGAAATCCTGGTGCCCCAAAAACAAATCACTTACACTAAAGCGTTTAACCCATCTGTTGCGGACGGCGGGGAGAGAGGGAGGAGTCTACTATGGACGGAATGATGGTTGCGTACCACACCGTAAGCACTGGCGGACGCGGACAATCGTCTGCTTCCCATACGCTTCGGATGCCCAGCGGGCCAACATCCGTGATTGCGGAAATATCCCTTGCGACTTTCGATACGGCGTCGGCATCCTTGGGAACACCGGTGACGGCCTATGGTGTTTTTGTCGCATGCACGACTGATGGCAGTAACGTGCCGCTGCCGACGAATGAAACATTTTCGTTTTTTGGCGGGTCGCTCTCCGGGCATCCGAGATCGGTTGTGATCCGGAGCGGCCTGACCAGCATCACGTACGAAATTGACGTTACAAATAGCAGCGCGGATTTTATTGTCAACCTGTTTTTCTGGCCTGGTGTTGGACGAGGCAGCTTATAAGTGGTCAAGCAAGGGAGTCGTTCATGATCGGTTTTGGCATGTCTGGAGGGGAACATCTTCCTTCCGTCGAACACATACAAGTCGTCGCGCTATATGACGCTAGCGGCAAGATTGTGCACCTTCACACTGTTACCACGCTGAGCGGAGCGGTGCCGCTGTCGGAGGACGAAGTCATTGCAGAGGCTAAGATAAGCGCCAAGCAGCGTAACGCCAACATCGAACATCTGGCAATCGCACTGTCTAATAACGCCGAGCATGTGCAGTTTCCGCATTACATCGATCCGAAAACGAAAGCCTTCATTTCGATACCGAAGCCAGAAAAGAGTTGACGGGGCCTCAATCCTCCTTTTAAATCGACAACATAACTGCGGTATAAATACTGCAGACCCAGCCTGGTTGCTGGAGGGAGATGCTTCTATGTTGAAAACAATTTCGCTGCTGACCGCGGCCCTTGTATTCTCATTGCCCTGTGCGGCACAGGTAGCGTCCGCTGAGTTGAGTGGCAATGTCCTTGATTCTTCCGGCGCTGTTGTTCCCGGTGCTAAAGTCACAGCCACCAACCTGGCAACCAATGCGGCCAGAAGTTCAGAGAGCGGAAAGGACGGCGGCTATTTTCTTACGCAACTCGCTCCCGGCGATTACACAATCAACGTGGAAGCGAACGGGTTTAGAAAGCTGGTCCAAACCGGTCTCAGCCTGCAGATCAATCAGCAGGCTCGCGTTGATCTCACGCTTCAACTGGGCCAGATGGCGGACACCGTGGAGATCACGGGCCAGCCTCCGCTGCTTGAAGCCGAATCGTCATCTCTCGGAACGGTTGTGAATGAAAAGCTGGTGAATCAACTGCCGCTAAATGGCCGGAACTTCATACAACTCGCTACGCTCAGTCCGGGTGTCAACGGTGTTGGATTCTCAGCAGGCGGCACCATCATGAGCGGCACGCGGCCTGATGACCGCCGCCCCGGTACCGAAATCTTCGCAAATGGGAACCGCGAAGGATCGAACAATTTCCTTTACGACGGAATCGATGACAATGAACGGCTCACGCTCTCGATCGTCCTTCGGCCCGCGGTGGAAGCTGTTCGTGAGTTTAAGATTCAGACGAACCTATATAGTGCGGATATTGGCCGAAATTCCGGCGCGGTGGTGGATGTCATCACCAAATCCGGCGCGAACCAGCCTCATGGCAGCCTTTTCGAATTTCTGCGCAACTCCGCCATGGACGCACGGAATTTCTTCAGCCCGAAAGGAACAGCGTTTCCTTCGTTTCGCCTGAATCAATTCGGCGGATCGCTAGGCGGCCCTGTGGTGCTTCCCAAGCTGTACAGCGGCCGCAATAAAACGTTCTTCTTCGTAGATTACGAGGGCTATCGCCGCAGTTCGCAGCAGTTTATTCTTGGCAATGTTCCCACTCTCAAAATGCGTGCTGGCGATTTTAGCGAAACAGCGCCTATCTATGATCCACTCACCACGCGCGCGAACCCGAACGGATCTGGGTTCATCCGCGATCAGTTTGCTAACAATCAGATTCCATCTTCCCGGTTTGACCCAGTCTCGGTCAAAGTTCTGAATGCTTATCCCGTACCCACATCTCCCGGCCGCTTTAACAACTATCTGGCAAACCTGACTCAGCAACAAAATTGGAATCAGGGCGATGTGCGCGTGGATCACCAAATCTCTCCGAAAGACCAGTTCTTTGCACGTTATTCCATTCAGAACACGCAAACGATGGTTCCCAGCACGTACCCTACTACAACGATCCCGGGCATTTCCGGACCTGTAAATTTGAGCGATGAAGCCGCGTTTGCGGGCGTATCGTTCCAGCCCGCGCAGCATGCAGTTGCCAGCTACATCCGGGTAATTACTCCAACACTAGTAAACGAATTTCGCGCTGGTTACAATCGCTACCGCTTGGACTACACCGCCAATCAGTATGCGCCCGGAGCAGGGTTAGGTAACCAGCTTGGTGTTCCGAATGCCAACGTAACGCCAAATGAACAGAACCTGCCTATATTTTCACCCGCTGGTTATTTAGGAATCGGCCAGACTCGTTCCCTTCCCTTGTTCCGCCGCGAAAACACGTTCGAATACGTGGATAACATGACGTTCACGCGTGGTGCGCACACCTTGAAATGGGGAGTGGATTTCCGCCGGCGCCAGCTCACTATCTATCAGACCAATATGGGGAATGGCCGCTTCAACTTCTCGCCCGCGCTTACTGATTCCCGGCAACCCGCTGGTGTAGGCGGCGACGCCGCCGCAAGTTTCCTGCTAGGCAACCCTTCTCTGATCGGTCATGATTACACGTTGAATTGGCCTGGCCAACGCGGCAGCGAACTGGGTCTTTATTTTGCCGACGATTGGCGCATCACCAAAAAGCTGACGCTTAATTTGGGGCTGCGTTGGGATTACTACACTCCTTTTTCTGAAGTGAGAAACCGCTGGGCGAATTTCAACATCGGAACAGGCAAAATCGATGTTGCCGGACAAAATGGCATTGGTCAAAATGCCGATGTTCAGGCCTACTATAAAAATTTCGGTCCTCGATTCGGCTTTGCCTACCAAGCACTCAGCCACACAGTTCTTCGCGGCGGGTTTGGGCTATTTTACAATCCAACGGGAAGCGAAGGTGGCAGCTTGCGCCTGTTCCGGCAGCTTCCTTTCGGTCTGACAGTGAACAACTCTCCCGGAGACATCACGGTGATGCCAGGGCAGCGCGTAAGTGATGGTTTTGCACCCCTGCCTGCCTTTAATTTAGCTTTGGCGAATAACCCGAGCGGCGTTATGTTTGCGGTTGACCCTAAATTCCGTCCCTCGTATGCCGAGCAATTTAACTTCACTGTGGAACAGGAAATCACTCCGTTTCAGATGGTGCTGAAGGCAGCCACTGTCGGCAACCTGGGGCGGCACCTCTACAATACGTTCAATGCAAATCAAGCTGTTCCGGGCGCGACAGCTCTGAACACACGCCGCCCGCTTTTCTCGCTGGTTCCCGGCGTCACGGACGTAAACTACTTCACAACGAACGGGCTGAGCGAGTATTACGGATTGCAGTTGACCGCCGACAAACGGTTCCACCGGGGAGTCAGCGTTTTGTTGGGATACACGTGGTCCCACGCAATCGATAACGTGCCTCTGGAATTTGGCGGGGGCGCCGCCGGCCCGCTGCCGCAGGACCCTCGTTATCTCTATAACGAACGCGCGGATTCCATCATCGATTTACGCCAGCGTCTTACTGCAAGCTTCCTTGCCGAGCTCCCTTTCGGTAAAGGGAAAAGATTTTTGAATCACGGCGGGCCAGCCGATTGGGTGCTTGGTGGATGGCAAACGAATGGGATTCTGACGGCTCAAACGGGCCAGCCCTTTTCGCCGGTGTTACAAACTTCCACAACCAACACAGGGACAGGGAGCCGCCCCAACGTGTTGGCACCGGTTACTTATCCTGGAACCTTGCAGCAATGGTTCAGCATCGCCTCGTACGGTATTCCGGCTCAGTATAAATACGGAAATGCGGGCCGAGACACTCTGCGTGGGCCTCACCGGACTAACCTTGATCTCTCCTTGTTCAAAAACTTCGTCATTCGCGAACAAACGCGCTTTGAATTCCGGGCGGAGGCCTTTAACGTTTTGAACCACCCGCAGTTTGGGCTGCCGAACGCAAGCATAGGTAATGGGCAGGCGGGGACTATCACCAGCATCGTAGGTAACCCCAGGCAGTTGCAGATGGGAATTCGTTTTCAGTTCTAGCAGAGGAGCCATACTTTGAAAAACCAACTGATCGATCGCCGGTCTTTATTACGTTCAGCTCTCGCCGCGGGCACTTTGTTTGGGCTTGACGCCTTATTCACCACGGAACGTACCAATGCAGCCGCAATCGGGCCCAAGGACAATATCAAGGTCACCAAGATTGAGACGTTCGTGCTCAAGAACTCCTGGGTATTCGTCAAGATCTCAACTGACGCGGGAATTACCGGTTGGGGCGAGATGCTGAAAGACGATGCAAAAGCGTGCGCCGCGGGGACTCTCGAAGTAGGGCGCTATCTCATAGGGCAAGATCCGAACCGCGTCGTTTTCCACTGGCAGGCGATTGAACGCGGCGCCTTCTACCGGGGCGGCCCGATCAAGACTGCGATCCTGAGCGGTATCGATCAAGCCCTTTGGGATATCAAGGGAAAAGTTTATGGAGTGCCTGTGTATAAGCTGCTTGGCGGCCCTACCCGCGACCGCGTGCGCGTATACGGCCAGGTGAACGCAGCCAACGGCGTGAACGCAATGAAGGTCTCTCCTAGCGCGTCGCGGGCGGCCTTCAAGTACGTTGAGGGTCAGAAATTTGTAGATGAGGTTGTGGAGCGCTTTGGGGCACTGCGTAAGACTCATGGCTCCGGCGTAGATATCGGCATCGACTTCCATGGAGCGGTCGAACCCCCCACTGCCTCTCTGCTGATCAAAGCGTTAGAGCCTTATCACCCTTGGTTCTACGAAGAAATCGTGCAGCCGCTGAACGTAGACATCATGGCCGAATTGGCCAGGAAGACCCATATCCCGCTTGCCACCGGCGAACGGATCTTTACGAAGTGGGGCTTCCGGGAAATCCTGGAAAAACATGCGGCCATGATCCTGCAGCCAGACGTCTGCTACGCGGGCGGAATCACGGAACTTCGTCTGATCGCCGGCATGGCGGAGGCTTACTATGCACCGATCGCACCGCATAATCCTCAGGGTCCGTGTTCCCTTGCGGCAAGCCTGCAAGTAGCAGCCTCGGTCCCCAACTTCCTGATCCAGGAACGTGGCGATATGGAACACTCTAACCTTCTGGCAAAAGCTTTGCCACCGGTGAGAAATGGCCATCGCGAACTTCCCACCGATCCTGGTCTGGGCATCACAATAGACGAAGATAAACTGCGCGCGATGGTTGGCGAACCGCAGGAATACCGCACGCGCTTTGACCCTGACGATGGTTCAGTAATCGATTGGTAAGCGAGCGTTAGCGCTTTCCTTTGGTTCCGAAGATCGAGCCAAGAACGCCGCGCAGAATCTGCCCGCCAAGTTGTGAGCCAATTGAGCGGGCACCGCTCTTGGCCATAGCTTCCAGCATGCCTTCATGCCTGCCTCCCCTGGGCCCGACGCTACCCATCAGTACCCCGCTTAATCCGCTAAGCAAACCCCCATCCCGCACTGCGGAGGCGGGCTGAACCGCTAAAGGTGCATTCGGCTGGGTGCGGGCCTTTAATTTCTCATATGCCGAATCCCGGTCAACGGTCTGTTCATAAACTCCGGCTATCAAAGAGTTCGCCATGAAGCTATGGCGCTCCTCTAGAGTGATAGGCCCGATTTGACCATTAGGCGGCAACACGAACGCTTGTTCCACAATACCGGGCGTACCCTTCGAATCCAGAAAGGAGACAAGAGCTTGACCCACTTCAAGCTGCGTAATTACTGTAGCGGTGTCCAGCTTGGGATTTGGGCGAAAAGTATCCGCAGCCGTCTTGACCGCCTTCTGATCGCGAGGCGTAAACGCACGAAGCGCATGCTGCACGCGGTTTCCCAACTGGCCCAAGACCGTATCTGGCACGTCTGCTGGATTTTGCGTCACAAAGAAAACGCCGACGCCCTTGGAGCGGATCAGCCGCACCACCTGTTCAATTTTCGTTAGCAACACTGCGGGTTGATCCGTGAACAACAAATGTGCCTCGTCAAAGAAGAACACTAATTTGGGCTTTACGAGATCGCCCACCTCCGGCAAGCGCTCAAACAATTCAGAAAGCAGCCATAGCAGAAACGCACCATACAGTAGTGGAGATTGCAGCAGCCTGTCCGCCGCAAGCAAATTGATCACTCCGTGACCTTTGCTGTCCGTCTGCAGCAAATCTTCAATATTCAGAGCAGGCTCACCCAGGAAGAGATCCCCGCCCTGCTCGCCCAGCGTTAGCAGACCGCGCTGTATGGCACCGATGCTGGCGGCTGAAACATTTCCATACTCGGTTTGAAACTGTTTCGTCTGTGAACCCACGAATTGAAGCATGGCTCTCAGATCTTTCAGGTCTAGCAGCAGCAATCCGTTGTCATCCGCAATTTTGAAAACAAGAGACAAGACTCCCGATTGAGTGTCATTCAAGTTCAGGATTCTGCTCAACAGTAGCGGCCCGATTTCGGAAACCGTGGCCCGCATCGGGTGGCCTTGTTCGCCAAAAACATCCCAAAATGTTACAGGGCAGCCAGCAAAACTAAAGTCCTGAATCTTGAGTTGCTCAAGGCGCGCTTTGATCTTTGGCGTTTCCTGTCCGGGCTTTGCAATACCGGAAAGGTCACCTTTCACATCAGCCGCAAAAACAGGCACACCGATCGTGCTCAAGCTCTCGGCAAGAACTTGCAAGGTAACAGTTTTCCCGGTGCCCGTGGCGCCCGCGACCAAGCCATGCCGGTTCGCCATACCGGGAAGAAGGAAGAGGTCGCACTCTCCCCTGGCAATCAAAAGTGGATCTGACAATTTTCCCTTGTTCGCTTTCGCTGAACTCTAAGATTAGCGCTTTCACGGAACCTTGCCCGTTGCATTAAAGTTGATTTACAGAAACCCCTTATGAATCGCCGCGAGTTCCTTCAAGCATCGGCAGCAGTAAGCACTCTCCTCTCCGCGCAGGCTGCCCCGCCCCAGCCTGGCTGGTTTGATCGGCCCATGCGTTGGGCTCAATTAGCCTTCGTCGAAGATGATCCGGGCAACTACGATCAGGCTTTCTGGGTGGATTACTTTCGCCGTATTCACGCGGATGCCGCCTGTCTGAGTGCCGGAGGCTGTGTTGCCTTTTATCCAACACAAGTTCCGCTGCACTACCGGAGCAGATGGCTGGGTGACCGCGATTCCTTCGGCGATCTCACCAAGGCTTGCCGCGGGTTAGGCATGAACGTTATCGCCCGCACAGACCCCCACGCCGTTCGCCAGGATGTTTATGACGCGCACCCGGATTGGATCGCCGTCGATGCTCGCGGCAACAAGCGCCGCCACGGTTCTGATCGAGAACTGTGGATCACCTGCGCGTTGGGTCCTTACAACTTCGATTACATGCCTCTCATTCACGACGAGATCATGCGCCTGTACAAGGTTGATGGAATCTTTACAAACCGTTGGGCCGGTTCCGGCATGTGCTACTGCGAGCATTGCCAAAAGAATTTCCGGGCTTTCTCTGGCTTGGATCTTCCGCGTACTCTCGATCCTCAAGTCCCGGCCAGAAGGCAATACATTCTGTGGCATCAGAAGCGTCTTTTCGATCTGTGGCGTTTGTGGGATTCAAAAATCAAAGCCATCAATCCGGAAGCGGCATACCTTGCTAACGCCGGCGGCGGCGCGCTAAGCGAACTTGATATGAAGATCGTTGGCGAACTTGCCCCAACTCTGTTTGCAGATCGTCAAGCACGCCATGGCTTGATGCTTCCCTGGGCCAACGGAAAGAACGGCAAAGAGTATCGCGCCACTCTTGGAAACAAAGCCATCGCAGGAATCTTCAGTGTCGGCCTAGAAGAAGAATACAGGTGGAAGGATTCCGTGCAAAGCAGCCCCGAAATTCGGATGTGGGTGGCAGACGGGATCGCGCAAGGCTTGCGGCCCTGGTTTACCAAGTTCAATGCGAAACCCATTGACCGCCGCTGGTTGCCGGTTGTGGAAGAGCTTTATACATGGCACTACAAGAATGAAAATTATTTGCGCAATGAAGAATCGCTCGCGAAAGTCGCCATCGTTTATTCACAGCAGACGGCTACTTTTTACGGCGGGCAAAAAGCTCATGCAAAAGTGGAGGACCCCGCGCTGGGGTTTTATCAGGCGCTGGTGGAGGCCCGGATTCCGTTCGAGATGGTGCATGACCGGCTGCTGGATGCGGAACACATCGACCGTTTCCGTACTCTGATTCTGCCGAACATTGCGGCGCTTTCTACGGAGCAGTGCGCCCAGCTTCAAGCTTTTGTGGAACGCGGCGGCAGTATCGTTGCTACGCACGAGACGTCGCTGTATGACGAATGGGGAGCGCGCAGGAAAGATTTTGGATTGGCTTCGCTGTTCGGAGTCTCTTTTGAAGGCAGCTTGGAAGGCCCCATGCTGAATTCGTATCTGACCCTGGAAAAAGATGGGACCGGCCGTTTTCATCCTTTGCTGACCGGTTTCGAAGATGCAACGAGAATTATCAACGGTGTGAACCGGGTACGCGTGCGCCAGACTGCATCCGGGATGACCGCCCCACTCACAATCGTCCCGACATACCCGGATCTGCCAATGGAGGCCGTCTTTCCCCGCCCCTTGCAGACTAAGGAGCCAGGCGTTTTTCTCAGGCAAATCGGCCGCGGCCGCATTGTGTACTTCCCTTTCGATCTGGACCGGACCTTTTGGGAGGTGCTGGATGTCGATCATGGAAAGCTGCTCAGGAACGCCGTCCAATGGGCTAACCAGGAGCCACAGCCTTTGACCGTGCAAGGCGCGGGACTTTTGGACGTTGCTATCTGGCGCCAAAAAGCGTCAATGACCGTTCATTTGGTAAACCTTACCAATCCCATGGCGATGAAAGGTCCTTTACGTGAAATTATTCCTCTCTCGCGACAGCAGGTATCTCTGAACGTTCCGGCGGGAAGGCGCATCGCGAAGGCGCACCTCTTAGTAGCGGGAAAGAATATCACTTTTCGTCAGGATCAAAGCGGTGTCCATGTGGACGTTCCCTCAATTGAACTGCATGAGGTTATTGCTTTCGATTTCGTTGGCTGAATTTGCCCGTTCACTTATAAACTGATTTGAAATACAATCGATCAAAGCTGCAAAATTCAGGAGAACCATGTCTCGTTTATCTTTGGCATTACTCAGTACTGCTCTCACTTTCGGCGCCTGCATAGCAAACGCGCAAACCGGAACAATTCAAGGAAACGTCAGAGATGCCGGTGGTTCCAGCGTTCCAAACGCTACGGTACGGGCATTCGATCAGGAAAAAAAGATCATCGCACGTGAAACCACCACAAATCGAGAAGGTGCGTTTTACCTGGTTCCTCTTCTTCCCGGTCAATATACTGTCAAAATTGAGGCGACCGGCTTCAAAACTTTTGAAACCAAAAACATTACGCTCGATCAGACCCAGGTATTGAATCTGGGTAACCTGTCGCTGGATTTAGGCCAGCTCACAGACTCGGTGTCCGTCGAGACCCAAATTTCCACTGTAGAAACCACCACCGCGCAGAAATCTTACGTTATTAGCTCCAAAGAGGTAACCGAAACACCGCTGAACGGCCGCGATTTTCAATCGCTGATGCGCACTCTGCCGGGCGTCGTCTCAAATGATTCGAGTGATTTCCGGCTGGCATTCAACAACACAAATTCGTTCAACGTGAACGGTCAGCGCGGAAGCAGCAACAATGTCTTCCTGGATGGAGCGATCAACACGGATGTAGGTGCCAATGACGGCCAATACACCCAGATCAGTCTCGATGCGGTGGGGGAATTTAAACTGCAAACCAGCGCCTTTAATGCCGAGTATGGCCGCAACCCCGGCATCATGATTTCCATTAACACCAAATCCGGGGGCAGCCAGTTCCACGGCACGGCGTATGAATTTCTGCGCAATGATGCGCTGGATGCGCGCAAGCCTTTCGATACCACAGGGCTGGTAGCCAAGCTGCGGTTCAATCAGTTCGGTGGAAACCTGAGTGGTCCCGTGCTGATTCCCAAATTTTCCACCGGCGATCACAAGAAGCTATTTTTCTTCTTTAACTATGAAGGAACGCGCGCCACGCGGCCAAATGGTAGCAATACCTTCATTGACATTCCGAGCCAGCAAATTTTGAATGGCGATTTCCGCCAGTTGTACCGGTTTAACGCCGATGGCAGCCAGCAAGTTATTGCGGGCAGCAACAATGTCCCTGTCGGAACAGTCTTCCAGCCGGGAACTGTTATTCGAGATTCTTCAGGCCGCGCGATCGGCGGAACGCCTTACCCGAACAATACGATTCCTCAGTCTCAGTTCAACCAGAACGCGGGCGCTTTTATTAAATTGCTCAGCTTCCCGAATCGCGCGCTCGGTTCACCCACGCCGAACAGTCCTGAACTGATTCGCTTTCCCTTTCAAGATACCTATCGATTTAACAAAAACGGCAAAGTAGCGCGAGTGGATTACAACATTAACCCGAACATGAATTTCTTCTTTCGTTGGGCCGACGATGCCCAACAGGAACAACAGGGCGTCGGGATTTTTGGCAGTACACCGTATCCGGTGTATCCGCAGTTCCGCGAAAAACCAGGGGCGAGTTGGTCGTGGAATCTGGTGAATGTAATTTCTCCGCGCACCACCAATGAACTGATCTTCAACTACAACCATCTCACCCAAGTAGTAGACGTTGTACCAGGAACGCCGACGGCTTCTTACAACCGCACCGCACTTGGATTCAAGTTTCAGGAATTGTACCCGGACCAGAATGTACGAAGCAGATTCCCTACGTTCAATTGCGGGATCGGTTCGTGCAGTTTCTCGCCTTTCCAGGCAAATTGGCGCAGCGAAGGCAAGACGTACGCTTGGACTGACAATCTGACCCATACCCGCGGCGCGCACACGTTCAAGACCGGTGCGTATTTCAACTTCAACGACAACAAACAGCAGCCGGGTTGGAACGATGCGCTTGTCTTAGATTTCGGTGCAAACGCGAATAACCCGAACGACACAGGTAGCACGTTTGCAAACATGCTGCTCGGGAACTACAATCGTGCATCGCAAACGCGCGGTATCTACTACGGATCATTCCGATTCTTCTCTACCGAAGCCTTCGTGCAGGATAGTTGGAAAATTACCAGAAACCTCACGTTGGAGTACGGCATCCGGTGGGCTTATGAAGGCCCGACCTACACGCGTGGCAAGTTTTTGCAAAGCTACTTCGAGCCCAATCTGTATGACCGCGGCCAGTCAGTCAAGATCAACACCCAGTCCGGTGTGTTGAACGGCAGCATCATTCAGGGTTCCGGCAATCCGTTCAATGGACTTGTCCGTGAAGGCACCGGTGGTCTGCCGTTGGGTGGCGTCCAGCATCGCTATAACAACTGGGCACCGCGGCTCGGCATCGCATGGGACCCTTTCGGTGATGGAAAGACGGCCATTCGCGTCGGCGGCGGTGTCTTTTATGAGCGCGCCCAACAGAACGTGTACAATTTCAACGGACTAGGTAACCCTCCCTTGGTCGCCACGCCCCAGGTTTACGGCGGTAATCTTGACCAGCTCTCCCCATCCCTTGCTGCTACGGGAACCATTTCACCAGTTAATGTCACGGCTGTCGATAAAAAGGGGCAGATACCTACTACTTACTCCTGGTCTTTCGATATCCAGCGTGAACTTGGCGGAAAGACTTCGATTGACGTCGGATACGTCGGCAACGCTGATCGTCATCTGCAATACAATCGCGATTTGGGCCAATTGCCTCTCAATACCACCACGGCACCGGGTAGCACTCTGCTGAGCGGGGTGAACTTTACAAATAACGCGGTCCGGCCGTACCCCGGTTTTCAGAGTATAAATTTTACAGAGTTCGGCGCCACCAGCAACTACAATGCGCTGCAGACCCGCCTGAGCCGTCGGTTCGCACGCCATCTCACCCTGAACGCAAGCTACACATGGTCCAAGGCTTTGGACGAAACGGATGCTGACGGCAACGCAATCGGATACGCGTACAACCGCAAGCGTGATTATGCTCCGGCAGGTTTTGATCGCGAACACGTGTTCAATTTCGATTACGTCTACGAGTTGCCTTCTGTCACTAAGGACAACGGTTTTCTGAAAGCAGTTGCGAACGGCTGGACGATGGCAGGCATCACTCGTTTCTGGAGTGGCACGCCAATCAATGTAGGCGCGAATGGTGACCCAGGCACGCTCGGAGGTGGTCAGCGCGCCGATTATATTCTCGGTCAACAGATCTATCCCGATACTAAGAGCCGATTCAACTTCTTCAACCCGTTGGCTTTCGCCCGGCCTGCTCAAGGCACGCTCGGCAATCTAGGCCGCAACGCGCTTCGCGGTCCCGGAATCAACAATTGGGACATTTCGCTTTACAAAAACACGCACATCACTGAGCGTGTTTCCGCTCAGCTTCGGGTTGAAACGTTCAACACGTTCAACCACACGCAGTGGGCAGCTGTGAACGGAGGCATTAGTGTTCCGAACCCCGGCACTGCTGTTACGGCCTCGACAGCGGGCGGTACTGGGCAGGTCACCAACACGCGCGACCCCCGTAACATTCAACTTGGACTTAAGATTCTGTTCTAGGTTGGCCTTCGCCGCCGTATCCGCTCTTGCCGTTTGGGGGGCGGATTCCGCGGCGGAGATTTTCAGCCGAGCCTCAACCGCGCTCGAAGCTCAAAACTACAGCCAAGCGGAAGCAGGTTTCCGTGCGGTTTTGCGATTAGAGCCACGTAATATCGGGGCGCTTGGAAATCTGGGGGTGGTGTATTCCAAATCTCGCCGGTACTCGCAAGCAATCGATGTATACAAGTCAGCTTTGAAACTTGCGCCCGGGGATAAGAGCTTGCTCACGAATCTCGGCCTGGCGTATCTCAAGCAAGAGCAATACAGCGCCGCTGCGGGAATATTTGAACGCCTAAGTGCAGACCCCGCTAACTTACAAGCGCGCGAGCTTTTGGCATCCTGCTGGCTGTTCCTCGCGCAAAACCAGTCCGCGCTGGACGTTCTGCTTCCTCTAAGCGCCGCAGATCCCGGTAATCCAGCTCCTTTATACATGCAGGGCATAGCTTTCACAAGGCTCAAGCGCCATGCCGAAGCGCAGACAGCTTTCACTGCGATGATGAAAGTCGCCAGCCCTACCCAAGCGAGTTTTCTCATGGGCAAAGCCAGCTACGAAACGGGCGATTTTGAGCAAGCCGTAAAATTCCTTCAGCAGACCGTTCAGGCGGACGACAGTTTCGATGGAGTCCACCGGGAGTTGGGAAAAGCTTTCACCAGCCTTAGGCGGGACGAAGAGGCCCAGACTGAATTGCGAAAAGCTGGCTCTGACGATGCTGAAGCTCTCTATTTCCTGGGAGCCCTGGTCTCACGCACCCGGCCTACGGAAGGAATTGCCCTATTAACGCGTGCTCACCTTATGACTCCCGATTTTTGGGGTCCGCTTTACTATCTGGGCCGAATTGCAGTAGAGCAGCGAAAACCTCAGGAGGCAGTTTTATTTCTGAAAAAGGCCTCTATCCTAAAACCCGATGAATCGGCCATTCAATATCAACTGGCGAAAGCGTTTCAGCAACTCGGAAGGGATACAGAGGCAAAAGCGGCCTTCGCGCGAGTGAAACAACTCAAGAGCCGTTCCTTGCAGAACGCCGTAGACATCCTTTCGCCCCGATAGCTTTACGGTTGCGTGGTATTCCCGGCTGGGGGCTCAACTGTGACAAGCGCCGGGTTGCTAGCAACGCCGTTTACAGTAATCACGACCGGCTGCAATCCTGTTGGGACTGATTCGGGGAGTAATAGCGTCACCTGCGTCACGCCAAACAGGCCTGGACTGGTAGCCGCGAATGTGACAAAGACTTGCACGCCGCCAACGGTGGCGGATAGTGGCAATAACGGCTTAGGCAGAAGTGCTGCCGATGTATTCAACGAGGGAGCAAATGCGGTTCGCAGGGTGGAGGCGATGTCGCCCGACCCAGTTAGAGAAAGCGTAATGGAACTGTTCTGCCGGACCGACGCGGTAGGGGTCAGCTTGCCGGAGGCATCCGTGAAAATACCCGGCGCGGCGGGTGCGATACGAACGGCAAAACCAGCCACCTCGCCGTTGTTATTAATTCCGATTACCCCAGGCCCGGCGCTTACTCCAAACGGCACCTGCAGGTTGATCTGCTCCGGAGAGGCATACAAAATCGGCGCTGCAACACCGTTGACGGTCGCCGTCACGCCGGCGGTGGCATATGGCAGAGGATTGGTCGAAATAGTCGTTGTAGTATTTGCCAGTTTGGTCCCCACCACGGAAAGCAGCATGCCGGGAGCGAGAGTCGTCTGGGCAGGGTAAGCGGCATTCCCTACACCGGTAATCAGCGTGCCGGTGGTGCTGCCCCCATTCACAAACAGAATTGGAACCTCAATAGTTTGCGGAATCGCGTTTGGCGATTGGATCAGCAGAGTGGCTCGGTAAGCTCCCGGTGCATAACCCTTGCCCGACGCGGTAAGCGCGATCTGGCCCTGCCCGGTGCCGAAAAGTTGCGATGTAGTGAGCCAGCCGGTGGTTCGATTTGCCGGGACAATTGCCGCCGTCCAGGCTTGGCTTTTGTCGCTAACGTTCACCGTGACAGTTGCTTGGCTGGTAGTTACCGGGCTGGCATTTAATCTCACGCTGGCCGGGTTAGCCGATATCTTGCCAGGTGCCGTCGGAGCAGGCAGCAGCGTGACTGTAACCTGCGGCGTCAGTCCGCTGGCAAAATCCACTTCAACGGTCAGTGTTGTCGGTGCCGTATACCCGCTTAAGCACAGCGTGCCTTGAAGCGAGCCGAGGTTTTCTAGCCGTGGCGTGCCGAAGATAGCCGTAATCTGGCTGGTGTAGTCCACATAGCCAACAGAAAGCCCGGTAATTGTGTCGCTAAATCCGCCCAGGTCATCAATGCTGAGGCGGACTGGCCAAGGACAAGAAGGCTTTGATGTATCCTGCACCACAGACTGCGGAAAGGCTCTCAAACCGATATCGCTAAATTCCGGAAGCGGATAGTAACTAACAGTGATTTGACGATTGCCCGCCACTCCACTGGCATCGATATATTGCACTCCGAAAGTATGCGTTGAGAAAGTTCCGACGTCACGCAGCGGAACCTGAATCGTAATACTGGTATTAGGCTGCAGCGCGGTGGTCGGAAAATATTTCTCCAGCGGCTGTGGCTGTCCATCAATAGTGAAGCCCGTTACAACGGCCGCCACGCCCCCCTGCTCCCTCAGAGTAAGGAAGGTCTGATAAACACTAGCTTGAGGGTTGAACGCATCGGTGGGGAAAACCCGGAACGGGCCGGTCAGCACGATTGCCGCGGCACCCGCGGGCGCGATTACTTGCAAAGGCAGCGTCGCGCCACTGCTACTGAATGTCGCGTCTCCAGAATATTCCGCTGTTAAGGTATACCGGCCCACGCCCAGGCGTCCGACCTGGATCGATGCCGTGGCATATGGCGAAGTGGAATCGTAGGAAAGCGGCACGGAACCAAAAGAAACGCCTCCTACGCTGAAATCAACGTTACCTGTCGGAGCACCGGTCCCCGAGACTACCAAAACTCGGGCAGTAGCAGATACTGTGTCATTCAAGCTAAGCCGGGCGGTATCCGCGGTCAGCGTTACTGACACGCTTGCCGACGCTGTATTCCAGTTTGTAATCAAATTGTTTACATCGATTGAGCCCAACCCGGTAGCCAAATCGTAACCGGGCGTAGCTTGATACCCAAAAAATCCAGTGGAACAATCCAAACTGCCTTGGACGCAATTCACGTAGTTATCGCCGCTTGTAATGTCGTGGAAAGCGGAAGGCACTATCTGCGCCAAACGGTATAGCTGTGGGTTGATGTTTCCGGACCCCGGCTGCTTCTGAAAATTTTTGGAGACTTGGTATTGATTCAATAAAGCCACAATGCCGGCCATGGCGGGTGCCGAAGCCGAGGTGCCGCTTACCGGGTACAGACCTGCCGGAAAACCCGTCGCGGAGAAATAGACCAGGTAGGCATCGTGGCCAGCGGCAGTAAGCGACATGTCCGGCGTATCCCGCATTCCATCATTTGGGACACCAGGGCCCGCCTGCCACAAAGGCTTAGGATAAATTCTGCTGGCACCGCTCCCCCCGGCAAATAAGCCGAATGAATCAGATTCTTTTAAGGGAACTTCCGGAATATAGGAAAGAGCAGAGCCCCCGTTTGCAGTATTTTTCGCCGCCCAATATTCACCATCGCCTTCCACAAACTGAGTTCCACCGACCGAAGTCACCTCCGGCAAGTTGGAAGGAAACGAGACAATCTGACCGCGGGCGGCAAAAAGTTCAGAATTATGCCCGTCGCACCCCGCATTTCCTGAATCCCCCGAAGCCACCAGAATTGTTATTCCCTGCGCATTCGCCTGTTGCGCAAAAGAGCGATAGAAGGGGCTGACGTTCAGTTCACAAGCACCATAGCTTATGCTGACCACCTGTGCCGTATTCAGATTAACCGCCGTAATAAGAGCGCTAAAAACGTTTGGCCCGTAGATATAAGTGAGGCTCGCTTTCGGTGCCAGGGCACTTGCCCATTCCAGATCCAGGTTCGCTTCAAACTGGCGGTTTACATCGGAAAATCCCGGATCGGGACCGCCATACAGAATTACTTTCGGATCGTTAGCCGGCAAGTTGAAACGCGTCTTGAAAGCTCTCAAATCCGATACCACAATGGCCGATTCGCCCACAACGGCAATACTCTGGCCCGTACCGTCAAAGCCGGCCTTATAAATCGGGGCGATGTTGTAGATGGTTGCGTAGTCTTCCGGCGCAAGATAATGCGCGGAGCTAGCGGTTGTGAAAGCAGGACCGATTCTGGCTCCGCTCCTCAACCGGAAATCATGCAGCCCGATGAACCCACCAGCTACGTCGGCCAGAGCTTCAGGGAGCGAAGGCTCCGTCGTATTGGCATAGTGCGATTCTCCATTTACCTGAAACTTGTGAATAGACGTATGCAGTGAGCGGGAAACCTGTCCCGCATTGCCACTGAATGCAATCCAGTTTCGTGCACGGCCGCTTTCATTAACCGTGAAACCTTCCGAGCGAAGCCATGCAGCAACCTTTAAGTGGTCTTGCTGGTTCAATCCGAAGCGATTGCCGAAATCTTCCGGGGTCAACCATTTATGGAACTGTGCTGAAGACGGGTTCTGCTGATTTGTCAACAAGCTATCCAGATCCTGCTGCTGGTCCGCGGAGGGCTTATAAAACAGGACCATATAATCCAGGGGCATGGCGGATTCGACCGGGCCCACGTCATTTTTCGCTTGAGCAAGCGGACTTAAGTTGCCGGCTATTTTACGCGTGCGGGCTGAATCCACCGCGCGCGTAATCCGGCTGGCTGGAGCCGCTGAGACGGTCTGCGCGATAGCCGCGCAGAGTGCCAATAAACAAAGGAACGTCTGCAAAAAGGATGCTTTTCTGGTCTGCATAAGAAGTGACACATATCCCGCAGGTGGCGGACGAAGTTCATTCAGCTTACAGACCCCCGCCTGATGGCGTCAAACCGGGCTCGTTGGTGATTGGGCACACTGGCGCTTACAATGTCCTTGCATTGCAGGAGAACCAACTCGTGAAATTAATGCTCATTACTTTGTTGGCGGCTGGTTCACTAGCCGGTGAACGAAAGCCCGTCAGCAGCCTTCCCGCGCCCTATGCCACGCCCTCCGCTAAGAACGGGCCCAAAGTGGTTCCACAACCTGAAGGGGCTACCCTGCACGTTCCCGCTGGATTCGCTGTTGCCGAATACGCATCGGGTTTTGAACGTCCGCGATTCATGGTGGAAGGCCCCTCGGGTGAGGTGCTGCTCAGTGACACGGTGGCAAACGGATTTGTCTATATTCTCGAAGGAGAAAAAAAATCCGTTCTGCTGAAGGGGCTGGACCGCCCGTACGGATTAGCATTCTGGCACGATTACCTTTATGTCGGCGAGCCTACCTCGATTAAACGGTACAAGTACGATACTGCCGCCCGCACCGCCGGTGCTGAGGAGGAAGTAGTCTCGCTATCCGGATACAACAAGGGGCACGTGACCCGCACCATCACGTTCAACAAGGCGGGCGACAAAATGTACGTCGCGGTTGGTTCCTCCGGCGATCTGGTGGAAGGCGACCCCGAAGATCGCGCCGCGATTAACGAGTACAACCCCGACGGCACCGGTCACAAAGTTTACGCTAGCGGACTCCGAAACCCCGTGGGTTTGCGTTTTCATCCAGCGACAGGCCAGCTTTGGGCCACGGTGGAAGAACGCAATGACCTGGGCGACGGCCTGGTGGGCGATTTCTTCACAAGCGTGAAGACGGGTGGCTTCTATGGTTGGCCTTACGCATACTTGGGCGCGCATGAAGACCCCCGCCTTGCCGGGAAACATCCTGAATTGGTGCCGACGTCTTTAGCGCCTGATGTAATTCTGGAACCGCACTGTGCCGTACTAGATTTTCTGTTCTACACAGGCAAAGTGTTCCCCTCTAAATATCGGAATGGCGCCTTCCTGTCGAACCACGGATCTTCGAACCGTTCCCAACGGGTCGGTTATTCGCTTTCCTTCCTTCCCTTCCATAACGGCAAACCCGTCGGACGCCCTCAGGATTTTCTTACGGGCTGGATGTTAGCGGCAGACCAGAAAGATGTCTGGGGCCGTCCCGTCGGTCTGCTGGAATTACGTGATGGCAGTCTGCTAGTGTCCGACGATGGCGGCAAAAAAATCTGGCGAGTCGCATACGGGAAGTAATAGTGTGTTTGTGTGGAAAAATATGTTGCCTCTGGTACGCGCAGTGAAGCTGGTTGTTGCGCTTTTGGCCCTAGGCAGTCTTGCCGCGGCCCAGACTCCCGCCCCGGCGAATTCCATCGTCTTGAGCCTGCAGGATGCTTTGTCCCGCGCCAAAGTCTATGGCGGTGCTATTAGCTCAGCGGTGCTCAACGTCTCGCTGGCGCAAGAAGATTTGAAGCAGGCAAAAGCCGCGGCCCTACCTACGGTGAATGCACTCAATCAATTCATCTACACGGAAGGCAACGGCACGCCTTCCGGGGTCTTTATTGCCAATGATGGAGTTCATGTCTATAACGAACAAGCCGTGGTCCATCAGGAACTGTTCTCCTTGGTGCGGCGCGGTGAAATCAGGCGGGCTGCAGCGGCGGCGGCAACGGCGAAGGCGCGCGTGGATGTAGCATCGCGGGGGTTGGTGAGCACCATCGTGCAGAATTATTACACCGTGGTTTCTACAGGGCGCCGCATCGCCACCGCCCGGACCGCCGTCGAAGAGGCCCAGCGCTTTTCCGATATCACCCAGAAGCAGGAAAAGGGCGGCGAAGTGGCGCATTCCGACGTGATCAAGGCGCAGCTTCAACTGCAACAGCGCCAGCGCGATCTCACCGACGCTCTCTTGAACGCTGACAAAGCTAAAGTCGCGCTTGCCGTCCTGGTCTTTCCAACCCTCGATCAATCCTTCACCGTCATTGATGACTTTGAAAATGCTCCGCTGCTTCCGGCTCTGGCCGATGCCACACAGCGCGCTGGCACTACCAGCCCCGATGTGCGTGTAGCGGAATCCGCCATTGCCGAAGCGAATTTGGGCGTGTCCGTAGCGCGCTACGCTTACCTGCCATCCTTCGCGCTCGATCTCTTCTATGGAATTAACGCGAACCAGTTTGCGGCGCGTTCCAACCAGCCCACCGAGGCTGCCGGCGGACACTTCCGGAGCGGTGAAAATTTGACAGTTCCTTATCGGCAGAACCTGGGGTATTCCGCGCAAATCACCCTGAACATTCCGGTCTGGAATTGGGGTACCACTCAGAGCAAAATACGCCAGGCTTCTCTTCGCGCTCGCCAGGCAACTCTTGATCTTTCCCTCGCGCAGCGTACGGTTCAAGGCAACCTTTCGCTCGCTTATCGCGAAGCGCAAGGCGCACAGGCGCAACTTGATTCCCTCCGCTCCTCATCAGTGCTTGCCGCGGAAAGTTTGCGATTGACCGTTCTGCGTTACCAGGTTGGGGAAGCTACCGCGCTTGAGGTGGTGGATGCCCAAACTACCGCAGCCGCGTCCCGCACCGCTGTCGATGATGGGCTGTTGCGCTATCGCCTGGCAATTGCAACCCTTCAAACACTCACCGGAACCCTGTAAACATGCTCAAGCCGCCCTTTGTAGTTTTTGCATTCATGATCGCCGTCTGTGCCGGCTTCACCGGTTGTTCAGGCAAAGCACCGGAAGCAGCCAAGGGCGAATCCGAGACTGCTGTCCCAGTCGAGGTTGCTACCGTGGCGCGTGAACCGATCAATCAGGTGGTCACCGCTTCCGCGATTCTCTTTCCTATTAATCAGGCGAACATCATGCCCAAGATCACTGCCCCAGTGCGCCGGTTCCTTGTGAACCGCGGCGATCACGTGCGGCAGAATCAGATTCTCGCCACGCTGGAAAGCCGGGATCTCGCCGCCTCCGCCCAGGAAAGTAAGCAGCTTTATCAGCAGGCGGAAGCCACCTTCCTTACCACTACAGGTGCCACCATGCCGGAGGAACTCACCAAGGCTCAAGCTGATCTGAAAAGCGCTCAGCAAGGCAACGATGCCGCTAAAAAGCTTTACGATAACCGGGTCAATCTGGTTCGGGAAGGAGCTCTGGCACAGAAGCTCGCGGACGATGCCAAAGTTGCCATGGTGCAAGCGCAATCCGCGCTCGATACCGCGCAACGGCATCTCACCTCTTTACAAACGGTGGCGCGTCCGGAGCAGGTAAAGGGCGGCCGCGCAGCAGTGGATGCAGCCAAAGCACGATATCAGGGTGCGGAAGCACAACTCTCCTATGCGGAGGTTCGCAGCCCGATTAACGGAGTGATTTCAGACCGGCCTCTTTCCGCTGGTGAGATTGCGAATTCCGGTGCCGCGCTGATTTCCGTGGTCGATATCTCGCAGGTGGTGGCGCGCGCGAACATTCCGATTAAAGATGCCGCCTTAATCCGCGTTGGGAAAACGGCCACCATATCGGGTCCTGGAGGCGAAGTAACCGGCAAAGTAACCGTAGTAAGCCCCGCTGTGGATCCCAGCACCACCACTGTCGAAGTTTGGGTTCAGGCCTTGAACCCAGGTGAGCGTTTGAAGCCCGGCCTCACTGTGCAAGTCGCCATCAACGCCTCTCAAATTAAGGACGCACTGGTCGTGCCGTCAAGCGCCATTTTGTCGCTCGAGGAAGGGGGCGAAAAGGTTATGGTCGTCGGGGCCGATTCTCTCGCTCATGAAAAGAAGATCAAGACCGGTGCGAAAGAGGGTGACAAGGTCCAGCTCCTCGAAGGCGCAAAGGAAGGCGACCGCGTAATTGTTTCCGGAGGGCTCGGCCTGGAAGACAAAGCAAAAGTTCAAGTGGGTGCCGCAAAGAAAGAAGACGACGACAAGAAAGACGAGAAACCAAGCAGCAAGATAGAGGATAACGAAAAGAAATGAACGGCCCTGCTGACCCCGAACACTGGACCGCGCGTTACCTGAAACCGATCGTCTTCATCATTCTTGCCTTTGTTGGATTGGGGACATACCTGGCGTTCAATATCCCCGTTTCTGTGTTCCCCGCAACCGATTTTCCGCGCATCGTGGTCGGTGTCGACAACGGCGTCATGCCGATCGATCAGATGCAGGTCACTATCACGCGGCCTATCGAAGAAGCCGTAAACAGCGTTCCCGGTTTGGACCACGTGAGATCCACTACCAGCCGCGGTTCTGCTGAGGTCAATCTGTTCTTCGCCTGGGGTTTGGATATGTACCAAACACTGCAATCGGTGAATGCAGCATTAGCCAAGATTCAAAGTTCGCTGCCCGCTACTGCCCGATTAACCGCGAATCGATCCACGTTCGCCGCTTTCCCTATCATGGGCTACAGCATCACCTCCCACAGCGTTCCGCAGACTCGACTGTGGGAACTGGCAACTTACAGTATGAAACCGCAATTGAACCGGTTGCCCGGAGTCGCAACCGTGGTTGTGCAAGGGGGCGAAGAGCCGGAGTTCCAGATCATGGCGGACCCGGCAAAGCTGGTCCAAACGCAAGCCACTATTCCTAACATTCTCGACGCGGTCTCAAAAAGCAATCTGATCGATTCGCCCGGTTTGTTCGAAGCCAATCACCAGTTGATCCTGGGCCTTGTGTCAGGTCAGCCGCGTACGGCGGACGACCTCAAGAACATCGTTGTAAAACTTACGCCCGCGGGCGTTCCCGTTCACCTCGGTGACATCGCTGAAATCAGTAATTCCATTAAACCTGTCTATACGGTTGTCACTGCCGATGGGGTGCCCGCCGTGCTGCTGAACATCAACCGCCAGCCGGATAGCAATACCGTCGCAGTGGCCAAAGCGGTTCATGCGCAAATGGCGCAACTTGCGAAGACGCTTCCTCCCGGAGTCACCGTCAAACCTTTTTACGACCAATCGGAACTTGTTGCTGATTCCATCAAAAGCGTGCGCGACGCGATTCTGATCGGCCTGGTACTTGCGGCGATCATACTGGTTCTTTTCTTAAGAGATTGGGGCAGTTCGCTGGTAGCCGGGCTTGTTATTCCGGCCACCATCGCCATCACCTTTATTGCACTGCGCGCGCTCGGCGAAAGCTTCAACCTGATGACGCTTGGCGGTTTGGCCGCAGCCGTGGGATTAGTGATCGATGACGCCATCGTGGTGGTCGAAAACATCGTGGTTCATCGCGATTCCGGCCAATCCAGAGGCGATGCAATCCGCAACGCTCTGCGCGAGATTCGAGTGCCTTTGATCGGTTCCACCGTAACTCCCATCGTGGTGTTCCTGCCGTTGATCACCATCACAGGCGTCACCGGCACGTTCTTCCGCGCCCTTGCCATCACCGTCGGAGTCTCGCTGCTCACTTCGCTCGCGCTCGCGCTCACCTGGACTCCGGCGCTTTCGCACGTTCTGCTCCGTTCCAAACCCGGTGCGGCGCATCAGCATGACCAGCCAGCCACAGGGTTCATGGGGCGTCTCACCCGAGGCTACGAACGCGTGATGAACCGGGCTTTAGCTGCTCCTGCCCTGCTTGGCCTATTCTGCTTACTGCTGATTGCCGGGTCTTACTTTTGCTTTAAGGCTCTCGGAACAGATTTACTCCCAGCCATGGATGAAGGCGGCTTCATTCTAGATTACCTGATGCCCGCGGGCTCCTCGCTCGCCGATACAAACCGCGTTGTGGGTGGCGTGGAGAAGATGCTGCGCGAAGTTCCCGAAGTAGATTCCACCTCCCGCCGGACCGGACTTCAGTTGGGTCTTGCCACTGTAACTGAAGCGAACCGAGGTGACATTACGGTGCGCCTGAAACGCGACCGCTCCCGCTCCGGACAAGAAGTGATCGCCGATGTTCGCGCGCGCGTCAACAAACGCTATCCCACGCTTGATACGGATTTTATTCAAGTTCTGCAAGACCAGATCGGCGATCTTTCCAGTTCACCTGACCCAATCGAAATCAAACTCTTCAGCCCGAACTTCGAACTGCTCAAGCAGTGGGGTCCAAAAATCGGTGCGGCACTCAAAACCGTGCCGGGCGTCAAAGATGTTAAGAACGGAATAGAAAATACCATCAGCGGACCCGCCGTAGTTTTCGATGTCGATCAAACGGTGGCGGCAAGGTCTGGTTTTACCCCGCAGGAAATTGAGCTCGATGCGAGCGCTATTTTTCAGGGTGAACCGGTGCCTCTTCCGCTTATCCTGAACGACCGGCCCTACACCATGCGTGTCCGTTTCCCGAAGGATTCGAATAAGTCACTTGACGCAATTCAAAATACTCTCTTAGTGAGTTCCACGGGCCGCACTGCAACCTTAGGTACGCTCGCCACCCTGCGTACGGAGCCGGGCCAAACCGAAATTCAGCGGGAAAACCTGCAGCGTCAAATCGCGGCCACGGCCCGCCTGGAAGGCATCAGCTTGGGGGAAGGCGTGGCGCGTGTTCAAGCCAAAATTGCTTCGCTTCACGTCCCCTCGTCCATTCGGTTGGAATACGGTGGAACCTATCGCGAACAGCAGCGCTCCTTCCGCGATCTGCTGCTGGTCCTGGGGCTAGCCGTGATTCTCGTCTTCACCGTCCTGCTGATTGAGTTTGGAGGTTTTGCCGCGCCCATCGCGATTGTGCTCTCGGCGCTGCTCTCCACATCGGGAGTGTTCCTGGCGCTTCTGATCACTCACACCACCTTCAATATTTCTTCGTTCATGGGCCTGATTATGGTCATCGGTATCGTGGCAAAAAACGGAATTTTGCTGCTTGACGCGGATCAGAAATTCCGTGCCGAAGGCTCCACTGCCCGCCAAGCCATGATTGAAGCGGGTGAGCGCCGCCTGCGTCCCATTCTGATGACCGCCTTAGCCACGGTAGCCGGCATGGTTCCACTCTCGCTCGCCATCGGCGCTGGTTCTCAGATGTTGCAGCCGCTGGCAATCGCGGTCATCGGCGGCATCGCAGCGTCAATGGTGTGCTCGCTTGTGGTCACCCCCGCTGTCCATTACTATCTAGCCAGAGACTAGATGGCGCTTTCACCCGAACTACGCACGCAAATTCAGGAAATCCGTTTCGCCCTTCTCGACCTTCATAAGCTGCTGTTGGATCGCGAACGTGCCTTGTATGAACAGCAGCATGACGCCGTCGGGTCACCGGGCGAGTATTTGACGCTGGTTCTGGAAAGCCCGCAATTCGCCTGGCTTCGCGAACTCTCCGGCTTGATTGTAGAAATGGACGAGCTTATCGCGACCCGCACAAAACTGGGCGATCCTGAAGCCACGGCAGCCATAGCAAGTGTGCGCTCCATGCTGCACCTGA